>Ga0126335_1002044_pt1 | contig 11806 bp, 10 predicted proteins | sample OlaspJWI45metaG_FD_108409 | JGI IMG/M metagenome (GOLD analysis project Ga0126335, IMG submission 108409) | Marine gutless worms symbiont microbial communities from Oahu, Hawaii - Olavius sp. 1 OAHU.JWI-45 metaG | ecosystem: Host-associated > Annelida > Digestive system > Unclassified | place...
ACTATGAGTCTTTTAGACAGGGCCTGAAAACCTGGCTATTCTCCAGATACTAGCGTGCTCAGCGCATTAGAGACCTTGTGATAATAGCGCTATACAAATCTACACTTTACCTTACCTTACCTGCTAAAGAAAATCTGCTAGACGGGTATCGTTAACAAATAGCCAGGCAGTGAATTTTTTGCTTTTGCAGTCAGTGAGATGTGGCTGAAGATAGAGTGCTGCTTTGCTGTGTGCTGCAGGATGCCAATTTCCTGTTCCTGGGTGGTCTGATGTTTGCCATTGCAGTCGAGAGATGGGGACTTCACAAGCGTGTTGCTCTTCGTGTACTGTTGAGTGTTGGTTCCAGACCAGTCTGGTACATGTCTCTACTGTGTCTGTGGAATAATAGAGGAACTTGACGATGATTTATGTACAGAATTTGACGGCTAACACAAAGCTCTGTGTTTTTACTTACTGTCGGTGATTGATGACCCACATGCACATCTTGTGATGTTCCACTCACAGTGAAGTACATACTTGTCGATGGTCCCGACTCCCTATAAGTTTTTGAATGATACATTTTCATTCACATTCCACTTTGCCCTTTAACATGCAAGTGTGTTAAGTTTAAGAACTTCTTTGTACCATGTTTATCATGAAGCATGTGTTGTTTTTTTATATCACACTTTTCATTGATCTGAGATATAGCGCAGTGTGTCATGGTGCATTTGTGCAGGATAATATTTGGCAACATGGCTGTGATTGGGTTCCTGTCGATGTGGCTTGCCAACATTGCAACATGTGCCATGATGATTCCAATTGCAGCCGCTGTTCTTGATGAACTCAATTCACATCGGTTACAGCAGCGTGAGGAAGCGAAGCAGAAACGACGTGAGTTATTGTCCTTGCTGTATTTGGTTGACTTACCTGTCATCTTGTAACCACGTTGGAAAATAGGTACCAGCAATTTACCGTATCATTAAAGAAACGGCTGACAGTGATGGGTAGTTTTTAAGTTCTATATCAGTCTCTAAGAGTTAAACCCGGAATTTTCACTTTTTATCTTGTTAGTCCATGCAAAGAAAGGCTTTATATTTCGCTCGTGTCATTTTTTGACACCCAAACTTATGGATCGAGAACGGCTGGATGGACGCCTGTCGTTTTTGTGCCGTCAGTGGGGGCCCTGGCTGGATCCAGACAAATCCACAGAAATTCTCCCCAACCCCTCCCCTTTTTTTATGGGGGGGGGGGGCAAAAAGTCCCAAATTTTGGCCCAGATTTCAATACCACTCCTCTTTGGAGCGCTGTTATTTCTAGCTGGGGGACTTTTTCAGAAATCTAAAAAACTTGTCAAGGACCAGTGGGTGGGGGTGGGTCCCCCCAACTCAGAGAAATGGCACAAAGGGGACCCCCAAATGGGCCCCAATGGATAAAAGGTAAACTCACCGTAACTTGGCCGCAGATTGTCTGATTTGGGTGAAATTTTGCATGGTGACACATGTGATGGTCCCCGAAGGAAGGCTGTCATGCAAGTTGCAACCATAAATAGAATTCCGCCACCGGGGAGGCATTTTTTCATATTCTGTTTTGGGGGCATATCTCCGCCACTGATCAAGATATCTTCCAAATTTGGTGTGGGTAGAAAATATAGTAGCACAACATGTGGAATGGTCCATGTACACCTTGCTCAAAAATCCAAGATGGCAGCCATGTTGATATTAGTTAAATCACTATAACTCGGCTGCCGATTGTTTGATCTTGCTGAAATTTTGCACGGTGACAGCTACGAAGGTGCCCAAACGATGGTGGGTGTCAGCCTTGGAACTGGAAGTAGAATTTTGCCGCCACAGGGCATTTTAAAATTCTGTTTAGGTGGCAAACCTTCGCCGCCGATTGAGATATCTGCCAAATTTGTTATGTGCGTAGACATGGGGCCCCACAACGTGTGGAATGGTCCAAGTATGCTTTTCTCAAAAATCCAAAATGGCGGATGGCAGCCAAGTCACATAAATTTAAATCGCTATGACTCGGCCACGAATTGTCTCATTTCGTTCAAATTTTGCACTATGACAGATATGAGGGTGCCCCAGAGAATGCTCATCTGTGGTTGACACTCGTGACAAAAGCCCTCCCTGCAAAGACTCCACCATAATGCCCATCCCCCACATAAACGCTCTTCAGCCACAAACATCCCCATCCCAGTGTATGCTCCCGCATATACGCTCCCCTCGCTATAACCCCATCTTCTGTGGAACTCCCCTCGTCGGACGGGTGCTCGCTTCGCATGGCCTCACGTGGCAATCCAGATTTAATTGCCACAGTTCTAGTATGTATATATTATTTGTTATTTGTACATGATTGGTTATAAATGTAACATTAACTTTGTCCACGAAAGCAATGCATGTCTAGATAATAATGACAATTTGATATTTATACTTGGTCGAGTATATCGACCCAACAAGGTCATGTGTGATACATGTTTATAACTGATTCAGATTCATAATGTTCCGTATAAAGCACTGTGCTGTAAAATTTAAATTGATATGCTGTGTTTTCTTGTAAAGATGTTACTAGTTGAGTTGGTTGGCTAGTGTGTGACACTGCATGTGTTATCAGCTGCCTGTGTGTACATACTGTAATGTTGGTGTGAAGTGGGTATGGAGCTGAAGCCGTTGAACGGTGATCAGAAAGGAGCCGAGGCAGATCAGGCCGCAGCTGATACAGCCGCTGGTACTGATGCTACAGTGGTTGTGCTTGATGGCAAACAGAAAAGGTAGCATATCCATTCGTGGTATCTCATCTTTCACTTACTTGATTTATTTTAGCTTATGATGAGCAACTGTGTGATATTTTAGCACCGGTTCAAGCTGGACAGATTCGTTTCTTTCATGATCTCAGCTAATGCACCGTGAATGTATGTGAATAACTAGGTGGATTGCTGATGCACTAAGCACACTTTTCACATCTCTGTGCATATGACTTTTTGTCATTATGATACTGAACCTGAACACAGGTCTCACCTCGTTAGTTGTCAGTTGTTTTTTAGTCTATGCATTTGATGTGGCCAACTGAGACTGATGATCTGTCGCATGGTGTGTCAGTCTGTCTACATGGCCAGCTGTGCCGCATGGAGCGAGGTTCTCTTCGTGTTGGAGAGTCTTGACTATCGAAGGCAGATTGTATTTGATAAAGATCCAATCCCTTTACAGTGAGGGGAAGTGGGAGGAAATTCCTTTGAAGTATGGGGACATTGCTTGCATTTATTGCTGCTTTTTGCCAAAGGATTCTTTTGTTTAATTTTGTAGCAGAGAAGAGACTGTTCCTCTGAAGGAAATGGACGAGGCTAAGTGGAAGGCTCAGTATGCCAAGGAAGATGATGAGTTCCGTTTATTTGCTTGTGCTCTGAAGATCTCAGTCTCATACGCTGCCAGCATTGGTGGCACAGGAACGCTGATTGGCAGTGGACCCAACATAGTCCTCAAAGGCCAGGCAGAAGCGTAAGTTTATTATTACGTTTTCATTATGTTACAAAACTTAGGTCCTAATACTGTATTTGCAGCGGTCAGTTTCTGTATACTGCACATTGTGTTTTTCACCTTTCACACAACCTGTTATATGATCTGCTACTTGCTCATGGTTATAAATTCACATACATTTGAGAAAATCTGTTTGGAGGTGCTGCTCTAATATGTAGCTCTAGGACATGCAGGTACTAGGTAGTCTTGGAGAAGTGGAGTAATTGTAGTTTACGTGAGTTTTTGCTATGTATGCATACTAAGAGCCAATAACATCTAAAATAGTTTTTGTGTGACATTTCTGTACGTGATGACCTGATGATCATATAATGAGCAGCAATGCAACGTTAAACCAAATGGGCTGTGACTTGATGCCAAACTGACAACGAGGTGTGGTTTGCTAATTAGAGTCATATGCTGCATTGTCAGTTAGCAGCCAAAGTACTGCCAGTAATAACGTGTGTGATATTTAGGCTACTTGATCAGCTAGTGCTAAATTTGGTGTTTATTGTGGAACATCTTGTATGTAAAGAAGAGTGAATGCAGATGCTGTGAATGTTACTGTAGCATCTATGGATCTGACACTGGCATCAACTTTTTCTCATTTTTCATCTTTGCATTTCCACACATGGTGATCATTCTGCTGGTGTCCTGGCTCAGCCTTGTACTCATGTTCATCGGCCCAAAGTTAGTGAATACTTCTCAAGTTATTGGCAATATGAATTTGTTATTGTATATTGTATGCAGAGTCACCACTTACCTGGAAAACGTGGGATGATTGGGAACTCAGTGAGTGTGAGAGAAAGTTATTGAAATCGTGACATGTATGTCGTGAAAAAAATAACAAATTGGCTATGTTTAAGAAACTGAAATACTAAATTACAGCAGTGTGATCAACTAGATGTGGCTGTTATTGCCACGGGTATTTTAAATTGGTCTACATGCTATTAGCTTTATGACTGTACAGCAGTTGCACAAGCCAAGCTAGACTGTTTTGTTATTAGATGTCTGCATTGTTGTATGGAATACAGTAGACAGTTTGTGCAACATGCAACAAACAAGTTTTCAGCTGCTTATGCAACTTGGACTAATGGGTAATTTATGCACATGATCATGCAGGTATTTTGTTGAATCCTGGCTAATGATCACATTGTGCAGTAACATTAGCTGACACAGTTAATTACTAGCACAGCTACTTTATATAAAGCTGACACCAGAACTGTCTATGTGTGTGTTTATAACTTTATAGGAGCATATAATGTATTTATTGTCTGTAGGAAAGCATTTGGAAAGAAGCCACCTGGTGAGGATGCACACTCAGCTGCTGCTGTTCTGCGCAGAGAATATGAGAAACTTGGTCCAATGACGTATGTATATCTGCACCTAGTTCTGTTGAGTGTGAAGTTATTGTGATGTAGATGTATTGCTGCAACTCGGTTGTTATTTAATTAAGTTTCGTGTCGCTATGCAGTGGTAAGGTGAAGGTTTTTTGTTTTGCAGCAGTCCCGTTATTTATTATTTTTTATTATGCAAGCCTTTATTTCCACACGTATCAAAATCGGATCCGGAATTTGCATTCTTTCAAATTTCGTTTTGTGGTCATATCTCTGCTACGGATCAAAATATAAATTGGCCACATATTGCCTGATTTGGCTGAAATTTTGCACAATGACAGATATGAGCTTGGCCGAGACAAAGCCCTACCTGCATTAACCCTTGAGGCAAACACCCCCACACAGCACGAAGCAGCCTGACAGACGACAAGGTGAATTTTGTTCTCGGTACATATCTGGGCAGAGGATCCCGATATCTGCACCAAATTCAGTGCATTGATACTTTAATGAGATCTGACAAGTTATGTAAGTAAAACATATTACACATTTTCTAGTTTTTGTTATTGTCGAGACTGGTTTGCTGACTGACTGCATCACATAATTGTCTCGTTTTACTGCATTTTCATTTTGTCATGTTGTCGCTGATTTTTTCCCAGTGGATCATTTAAGTGTATTGGATGATCCATTGCTTAGTAACAGTATATTTGATAATGTGATTGCACTGAAACTACAAAACATCCAAAGTTGCAACTAGGTGGGTGTGTTGCTGCAGTTCAGTGAAAGGATGATGTCCATATATTTCTGTTGATTTTAAGTTTTCGATCAATTTAGATATGATGAAAATGTACTAGGACTGAGAGATCAGCTCAGCACTGTTGAATGCTGTTGTTCAGTGTGTAAGGAACTGCATTGTACCTCTACTTTTTGGGTGGCAAGCTGCCCTGGCATTGTAGTGGCAGTAGGTCAGTTTAACAGCAGCCGATGCTATGCTGACAATCATATGTGTCATGCTTGTGTTTTAAGTGGTAGACTGAAGCATGTACTATTGCTGATGGATTGTATCTTGTGTCTTCATGACACTGCTTGGTGCTGATGGAGAATGTCTGATGACGGGTGTCTCTTGTCAGTTAGTATTTGCTAATTGTGTTTCATATGCACAGTTGGCCGGAGCTCTGGGTAATGGGCTTGTTCCTGGTGCTGGCGCTGTTGTGGATCACGAAACAGCCGCAGTTTGTACCTGGATGGGGAGATCTCATGCCAAACAAGTATGTTGCATGCTCTTCAGTAGCGTGTGGTTGTAATCAGCTCAAACATATCTGTTTTCGGAGTCACTTTGTAAAGTCACATCTCCCAGATGTAGATGAGAATGCAGTCACTTGGCTAGTAGCACCAGTGTGTTGTTATATTTGAGGTCACTGTGCAAATTGGTGAAATGCGGTGGTTTAGAATTTCACCAAACAGCTTTTTTTTATTTAGAACATTGTTAATTTACACAATCTAACCATGTGTTACATTAGTCATGTGCTGTACGCTGTTTGCTAACAAAATGTCAACAGTTGTTAGTGCTAACCTGAGTGATTGGATCTAGTTTTTTAGTTGTTACACAAAGGGCTGCTGTGTTTCTCTTTTCTGGGTATGTAGAGCAGCAAGTAGAGTTTTGTTGGTGTAGGTAGTAGGTGAAGCAGATAATATTTTAACATACGTCATATTTCAGCTGAGGCTATTTCAAGCTATTGTAACAGTTTCTGTGCTTCTTTTGACCCCAGTGAATAACTTTAGTACCTTTCCATTGAATTGTGTTTTTAGTACTCTGTGTCAGAAGGTCCAAGTCATCCTTATGTTTCTTAGTTTCACATACTGAAATGAGATGATTGCATAATCTGAGCAGAGGTAATGATGTTGCATCCAGTTCATTGTCTGTGTGATTAGTGATGGTTGCCGTGGTAGAGTAGGTGTGCTGATGTTGATTTTGTAGTTACGTGACAGACTCTGTTGTCGCCGTCACTGTCTGCATGTTTTTGTTCATCGTACCGTCTCGAAAGCCAAACTACTTCTGTCTGAGAAACCCATCAGGTGCTGTGTGCAACTGCATGCGTGTACTAGAATCATTTTATAACGAAGCAGTAGTAAGCACTGTACTGTAGCTCCCTGTGTTGTTGGCCATTAGATTGTAGGTGTTTTGATGAGCTGGTCATAGGTATGTTACTAACCGCAGTTTAGTAGGTAATTAATTTGCTTTAGAATAATCAGTCCAAATTTGCATGCTAACTTTTAGAATTGGTTTGAATGAGTTCTGCACCAGTCGAGTGGTTGGTTGGTTGGTTGGGAATATTGTCTCTAAACTGACCATAAATCCCGAATGTTAATTATTTTACTAGCACTCTGCCAGCCCTGGCACTGAACCAGCAGTCAGCACAACAGCAGCATTTCTTCAGTGTACTTGGTTAACCAAATGTAAAGCCATACATAAATACTATGTCACGGACTGTTATAATTTATAGTTGCTTGTTGTGCAGATCCCACTCCGCCAGGCCCAGCTCCTTCATTGCTTGATTGGAAGACTGTACACAGAGACATGCAGTGGGGAGTCATTCTGCTGCTTGGTGGAGGCTTTGCTATTGCTGACGCCTGCAAGGTATGTCTGTCTGTATATCATTGTTTTCTATGTGTCTTTGTCCTAAATTTGGTCATTTTCTGGTAAAGAATTTTGTGCCGAAGAGTCTATTTGTTTATGAGATATTGGTTTTCATTAGGATACTTGTAAGCAGAACACTGCAGTGCTGTGTCCGATGTGGGGTTGTAACAGTAGACCTGCTTCATTTTCTGGCTGGATGCCATGCAAACAACAAAACTTACATGATTAAAACTTTGACTTTGAACACTGTAACTCTTACAGCTGTTAAAATAATTTTAAATTAGCTTGCTTTTTGTTGGACGTAATATATTGTTGTCCCTGATGGCATTATGGCAGAATCACTTGTCATACTATAATGAAAAATGTGCTCTGGTAATTCAGTTAACAGTGATAGGGTTTCTTTGCCTGACAAATTGTTTTGTCATGGTGTGTGGTTTCTCTGACGGCACTTTAACGTTGTTGGTTGACTCAACGCATTATGTCGCTGTTTCCTCTGTGCTGTGTGCATTTGTATAATGTGTGTGGAGTGTTAATGCATTGTTCTGTCTGATGCTGTGTTCTAGGCATCAGGATTGTCAGATGCAATAGCATCATTCCTGACAAGATTTGATTCACTGCCAGAGCCTGCAATAGTCTTCTTGGTGTCGTGCATGGCTGTGTTCTGTACAGCATTCACTAGCAACGTAGCAACGGCCACTCTTCTCATACCTATTGCTGCTGAGATGGTATGAACTGATCATTTTATTTGAGTCTTATGCCTCCTTACTTGATTTGCTTTCCGATGTGTTTAACTTGGATAACAACTCTTGCAAATAGTCTACAAAATAACCTAGTGAAAAAAAGCAAAATTAGTATATCTGTCACAGACAACTATTATCAGATCAAGCGTTAAAACTGCAAAACAGTGTGTAAGAGCATCTGATGAAGACTTCAGTATTTATGTCAAACATGCATAAAAATGCAGTACAATGTACCCTAAGCAAACTGGTGCCCGATTTACAAAAATTTAGGACAAAGTTAGGGCACACTTCAACTTATGCAGAATTTAGGACAAACGTGCAATTTAGAAAAAATCTTAGGACACAACTTAGGTCAATACTTAGGACAAAGTTACACCAACCCAGGACAGTGTTTTATGTCGACAGTCTCTGTTACTATAAGGCGTCTTTAAACAACCCGTCTCACTCACACTCACTACTGAGTCAAAGTTAGGACACATTTATGACATTCCTAAGTCAGACTTGGCACTGTCCTAAGTTTTTTGTACATCGAGCCCCAGGTTACAAAAGTCCATAAAGGAGACAGTGTTAAATTACTTTATATGTGACTACACTGACATTTGGTACAAAAACATTTTTGTACAAAAGTTACATGGCAAACACACTCATGGCAAATGGAAAAAAAATACGAAAATAGCTCTCAAGGTCAAAGGTCAAGGACAGATGTCACCAACTTTTAACCACTTCTAGCGTTCCCCATGGGACATATTCCTACCAGTAGTTTTTGAGATTTAGTGCGGACAGATGCCGCCAAAAGCAATACCTGCTCGAATCATGTGCGCAGCTAAAAATCAAATATGCCTCGGTGTATATTTAGGTTAAATGTAAGCTTCTGCAGAGAGCACATTAGTGCTGGCTTGTTCTGTTGCATTGCATTTATATTGTAAAATAGTTGTCACGGTGCGATAGAAGCCTAATCTTGATGATCAAGTAGCTTCCTTCAGTACACGCTTGGTTGGGTCACACGGCCTATAAAAATCGTTTCTGAAGTGACCTATAATGTGTTGAGTGTGACGAGTCTTTATCATATATGCCTGAAAAGTCTGATGTTGACGATGATAACATGGTCATGGATGGAGGATTTGGTTTGTGTTTGATGACAGGCAAATGGTATTAAAATGAATCCAATCTACCTGATATTCCCTGTTGCACTTGCTGTCAACTTCTCATTTATCTTGCCTGTCTCAACACCTGGAAATGCTATCGTCTTTGCTTACGGCGACATTACTGTTCCCGACATGGTAAGAATGAATCTCATTTCCTCATTATGGCTAAGGCTTCTGGGTGATTAAGTTTAGCAAAATTGGTCATTGATTGGGTTAGGTTTGTTGACATGGATCAATACTTTAGGCATTTCTGTGGCTTTTGTTTTACAAATGAGTTATAAGAATAATGCTGTGACGGCTCAGTTACTTGTATGCACTAGAACATGACTGAGAAGGATTTGTTGTTTGTGTTCAGATGAAAGTGGGATTTGTCAATACATTCATAGACATTATCATACTACAGCTTGCTATCAACACATGGGGTTATGCCTACTTTGATCTAGGCCATTGGCCTGAATGGGCCCGTGCTGCTGCAAATACCACCATGGAGGCAACCACAACTTTACCGGTTACATTAGCTGAGGCCACAACTCAGTTACTGACAACCGTGTCGCCATAATGGCCATACCGATGCCACATCATTTTTGTTTGATTGAACAGCAGTAGATTAACTTTGCTGTGCTATTTTACATACAGGTTTGTGCTAATATTTTGTGGAATTTGTCCAGCCACTAGGACTCGAGTGCCTGAGAAATCAGCATCGTCTGAGCTATGACTTAATAAGATGTTAAGTATTTGAACTGCAACTATTGATTGTCTTAGAACAGTCTTGATTTGTGCACCGTTATCGTCTGTGTGAAAAGCTTGCTTTGGAAATGAAACCTGCTACACTGTGATTGTGAGTGAAACCGAATCCTCTGTAGAACTAGGCTTAATGATAAGTTAAAGCGTATTGCACAGGTGTTGGGTGTGTTGAATAATCATTGATCGCTGTCATTTATTTTTGGTATTGGCCATGTATATGCTTGTCTGATGATGTGAGCTATTTATATTTATTTTCATTTTGACCCACGTTTACCTAGTTCAGTGGTTGTCATGGACTGCATGTATTCTAGTAACTGTTACAACATTTGTAGCAGGATTGTTCAGATCATGCTGGCACTGGTTGCGTAGTCAGAAATAAGTCATGATATCACTGTTTGATAATCTTAGTCATGCAGACCGGTGTTGTGGCTGTAGTCTTGTCACTGTGAACTGTTCTCTCTGTTGCCATTCGTCCCAAATTAAGTTGTTCAACTCATCAGCAGCATTTAACCTAGCAGGGCTGCCTTTGTAGAAATCATGGAATTTGCTGTAAAAGTTATTTCTTATCTAATTGTTAGGGTTCTCTAGTGTCTGTTGACTTGTGCCACAATTCTCTTAAGTAATGAATTAAAAAACACAAAATAGGATAGGTGATGTATGAACTATTCTAAGCTGTAGAATTTTGTAGTTGTTGAATGTCTCGTGTCAGAACATTTCTGTGCTGTCTTCAAGTTCGTGTGTCATCACCTTGATTTCATATGTTTTTACTCTGACTTGTGTTAATACTCGCTTGTTCTTTCTGGCAGTCTGTATGTAATCTCACCAGTGTAAATACTGTGACCTGCGTGATGGTCGTGGACAGTCAAAGTCTTGAATATCATTTCATCAGAGTCTCGTGGTCGGCAGCTGTAGTTCTGTCTTACATGTCTGCGTCGTAGTCTGCGTAATTAGAATAACATTTATTTATCGGATATGTTGCATGCTAAATGTCAGTGTTATGCTCAGATGGATTACACGTAGTATGTCAGTGTCTGTACAGTGTACAATTATGCCTTTTAAAGTTACTAGATCTGATCTTCAACGTACATTTTTACAGTTGATGATGTCTGTTGCTGTATTTTTTGCTGTGGTCTGTCACTGAAGATTTTACTATGCTATGACAGATGGTGTTTGTTACTTTAAGTCAAGTGCGTAGGCTATGTTAGCACTTAATGCAGTTAATTGCTATGTAAGCAGCTGACTAATGTCATGTTATTTAACTTTTTCTGAATGGGTCCGTGGCAGCTTGACTAAATCACTGTCCGTCTTGTGTCAACGATGCTACCAGAACTTTTACATAGAATGTAAAATCGGCCCTGAAATGACCTATAAAGTGTCAAGTGGGACGTTACGCTTCTACTCACTCACTGTGATGATTGATTTTATCCAAGTGCCAAATGCTGACCATTTAATGCAAACTGGGGAGTGGGAGTGGGACGTTAAGTCTGTACTCACTAATGTTTGAGTGTTAGTGTGGATTACATTGTGTACTTGGGTAAGCAGTCGTTGAACTCCGTGTGGGCTCCGAGGCTTAGAATAGACCCACTCCGTCTCCTGGCCAGATGTCGTAAGAGGCAACTAAACCAGGCTGAAGTAAAGAGGGACCACTCATGGGAACCCTTCTGCAAGAACTCAGCTCTTTGCAGCTGACAGGCGAACCAGTCATGGTTCAAAG
>Ga0126335_1002045_pt1 | contig 11799 bp, 10 predicted proteins | sample OlaspJWI45metaG_FD_108409 | JGI IMG/M metagenome (GOLD analysis project Ga0126335, IMG submission 108409) | Marine gutless worms symbiont microbial communities from Oahu, Hawaii - Olavius sp. 1 OAHU.JWI-45 metaG | ecosystem: Host-associated > Annelida > Digestive system > Unclassified | place...
AATATGGTATGGTATGGTATACCTTCTAATTAATAAATGACCTACTGACGTAACAACAGTGAATCGAATCGAAATTCTGGCGAATCGAATCGACGTTGGCGTCTCCCGAATCGCCCAGCACTAATCAGAATCAGAACTGAGTGGGCAAAGCTGCATCACGCCATAATTGCTGCAGCTGTGCGTCAGTGGCGTTGATGATGATGATGATGATGATGACGGACGAATTAACTTTAACAAGGCATATAGATCTAAGACTGCAAGGACATGTAACAGTAAAAAAAGAGTCACGTAATAGTTGACGCGTTAGTTGATGGTACTAGTCGGAACAGCTATATGAGCGAGAAAATAGCTCGGTCTTCAGTCTACCACGAAAAACTGGCAGTGATGACTATGCCCGAACTGACTATGACAGACTGTTCCAAACAGATGCGGCAGCTGCCGGGAAGGCACGGTCGCCAATGGTAGCACACAGAGTACGTGGACCGACAAGTGCTGACGTACTCGAAGAGCGCAGTCGCCGACGAGCGTCAATGTCACAGATGCGCTGGAGATCTGACGCCAGGTAGCCAGGTGCAGAGCCATGGAGGCAGCGATACACCAGCACCGCCAGCCGAAACGAGATCCTTTCTGGGACTCGAAGCCAGTGTAGGCTGCGAAGTAGTGGTTGGACGTGGTCCTGGCGATGAGCTGTGAAAATCAGCCATACAACGGCGTTCTGCACGGACTGAAGCCTGTCCAAGAGCTGTTTCGGAAGACCGGCAAGAGTCGCAGATCCGTAGTCTAGTCTGGAGAACACCACAACAAGCGACTGTAGCACATCATTCGACACTGACCGCCTTATGCTTCGAAGCTGTCGAAGGGTAGCAAAACACGTTGAACAAGTCCAAGGTCGGCATCAATATAGATGCCAAGATCGTGGACGCAGCTGACAGGCAACAGTAAATCAGAGCTGACAGCCAGCGAGTCAGAAGGCAGCTGACTTTGGCGATGCACTGACGCACACCACAATAACTCCGTCTTGGATGCATTTAATTGGAGTCGATTGGACCGCATCCAGTCGGCAACGGCTGCGACACAATCAGCAACACGAGTCAGTAAATCGTCGGTAGCACCCGGTCGACAAAAGCCATAGATCTGGGTGTCGTCAGCATACAGGTGCAGATGCAGTCCAAAAGACTCAACCAGCTGTACTAGATCCGCTGTATATAAGAGGAAGAGCAACGGCCCGAGGACCGATCCCTGTGGGAATCCGCACAACACAGGTAGTTGAATCGACCTAGATCCAGGACAGCGGACATGCTGAATGCGGTTGGCGAGATAAGAACTGATCCACAAATGGACGACACCATTGAGGCCATATGAAATCTTCAGTCGGTGATGTGACGTGATTGGCGAAGCCGTGAGCATCGAGCAGCTCAGTCCAGTGAACAGCATCCACGTCGGTCGGTCGATCGAGTCGGATGTTAACGTCGCCGACGAGCATAACTGGCTCAGCAAACGTCGAAATGCAGTCGTGCACGTAAGACAGCTCACTGAAGAACGCCGCCGTGACCGTCACAGAGCCTGGTCTATATACAGCAGCAACGACACATGATGACGACCCAGATACGACACAAACGCACAGCAGCTCGAACATACCAGGTATAACACCAAGGTCGATACGCGTCAGTCGGACACCCTGGACAGCGACGCCGCCGTGGTTGGTGGCCGTCGTGTCGGCCGACTGACGTGGCCGTGGTCAATCGACAACCTGGAAGCCGTCGGCGCGCAGGCGACTAAGACTCATCAAGTCGCTGTTATGCCAGGTCTCTGTCAGAAACATAACATCCATCAGTCGATCACGACGGACTTCCAACAGGTCATCCAATTTGTTGGCGAGTGAGCGAATGTTCAGACATCCGAACGTCATATCGGCATAACGCGGAGCAGAGTGACGCTCAGCACGCACCTTCGCCAGGGACGACGGTGGACGGGAACGCTAATGAAGCCGATCGACGAGCGACGACGGACTACCGCTGACGACGAGGATGAAAGCGCCGCAACTAGTTGAACGGACGACGGGCGGCGAGCAATGAGACCGACCAGCTCGACAGCCACGATAGCGGCTGCAGGTCAGGCGATCATGCTGCAACGACAAGCGATCATCACGACTAGCGCGACGACGACGACGACGTGGACATCGCAGTCGGCAGACAGTGTACAACCCGAGCGATCGCAGACATGTAACCACAGCAGCTCCAGGGTTGGTGGTTGTGTACAACGATAACAACTGAACGCGGTCATACTCCAGACTCTGATCGATCGTAGACTGTGACACACAGCCGACACGTGCCTCCGACATGAATGGAGACCATGCGGTGGGCGTGGCGTTCTATCAACGTTTCGAAATGTGACGACTAATGACAGCTAATTACTCGAACAGCACAAGACCATCCAGCATATGAGATATATCCTCGTATCCACTGAGAAACGATGCGTACATCAGTATCAACAACAACCAGCAGCGCGCGATGAAACCGACATAGAAACACAAGAACTCACAACAACATAAAACGTGACTGCCGGCCACAACACGGCGCCCCGTTGCCATCTTTCAGCGTGTGTCGGGGCAGGCAGTGGTCATTTCGAGCACTGCTTTTAATTTTGACATTGTGTTTTTGCGATTACTGTGGCCTTTGAAGCCTTTGTTCACTAGTTGAATCGAACAGTTGATATTCCCGTCTGATTTTCTTGCAGTTGTCAGTTATGACGTTGTGTGTTTTAATGCATGACGGTCGTTTAATTCACAAGGTAAATTAGTGACACTGTTTAGGTGCAACGGACATTTGTTGTGTTAGTTTGGTTTCGCATTACTTTGACAACATTCCATGCAAAAATTACAACTGTCAGCGATATATTTATGTTCATCAAAGTTATGTCCAAAACACTATTGGTTACATTTTTTGGACACTGTATTGTGTTGATGATACCTGTCCCTTTGGCTTTGGTGTTGGCCTTGAAATTATTTTGTTGCCTCAAGAAAAATTTTGACCTTAGCTTTCGCCTTCGTCCTGAAAAGTTATCAATATGCTTGGCCTTGTCTAACAATGAAATTCACTCGTTTGTCAAAACAAGCAGTTTTTACTATTCAACCGTGTTGTATAATTTTCTGCAGTTATCATCATCAGCTGCAGAGAATTCAGTCAGCAGCAGTGTGTCCAGCTCAAGTGCCAAGGCCTATGCTCCAACATCAGCTGGTCAGTACAGTCTCATTCTAATTGTGCTCCAGATTGTTCACATCATTGTTGCCATTGCAGATGCAGTGTTAAAGCTTTGTCAGTAGGTTGCATTTTCATTCTACACTGTTGTGCTGTAGTGTTCACATTTTGTTCAAGTTTGCAAGTTACTGAATTGTTTTATATTTTGCCTTTATTGCATTGAACGTTTCTACTGAATTAGATGCTATACCATATATTTTGTAATCTGTGTTTTGTATTTGCATTTTGTATTGTTTTATGATGGAGCTCACGTATTACAATAACTTTCTGTTATCGTGTAATGATTGTAAATGTGATTGTGTTATTGTTTAAAGTTTTACAAATGAAAAACCACATTATTTTGTGGTTGACCTGGTTGTTTCTCTTTCAATGTGTAATTACCTGTATGTGTTTCGCTTAGCTGCATTTTGCTGTGTTTCAAGGTCAATACTTTGTGATGATGTCTCCCAGCGATGTCACTAGTTCTTCATCACCGGTCCAGAGATCTGTTGCTCATCTACCACTCTGTAATCAATCGACAGTCGTGTCAAGCATTGTTCGTGATGATCGGAGAAGACAAACTCATAAAGAAGGTACAATAAATGTAACATAGTGTTGGAGCTTGCTTATTGCAGTCATTGGTCTTGAGTCTCGAGAACACTTGAGTTTAGCTTGAACATTCTTAAGACTCAGCTATTAATGGCTTAACTACTGAAATTGCTGTGTCCTAGTTAATATCACCTGTTAGTAGCATTGGAGTCAGTTGGTTTATGAAAGTTCAAGTCAGTAGCAAGAAGTGATGAAATATGGAATCAGATCAAATTTGGACCTATATAGCATTATGAGAAGTTGCAAGATGTAGTGATGCTGGCATCAGCAAGCTAGGCGAGTTATAAAGGTGAGTCTTTAAAATCTGTTCAGAATCAGAACTCTGAGGCTAAGTAACAAATTCCAAGCTGATTAAAGGTGCAGCATATGATATATTTGACACGATATAGAGGCAGAGAAGTTTTGTTGTTGCAGTTGAACGACGGCGACGTGACAAGATCAACACATGGATTTCTCACTTGGCTGAAATCGTGCCAGAATGCTCAAGTGATCTCAAGTTGACTGAAGTCAGTCTTTTTGGTTAAAATGATAGCATTTTGTGCAGTATTTGATCATATGCTGCTAGTGATAAGAAATATTATTTTGAATAGCTCTACTCTATTTATGTCTTCAGGCTCTGTGTTGTACTTACCATGTATATTTCCATCATGTGCACTGCATTTAGCATTTGCTAATATTTTGTCTCAGTTGCTTTGACGGTATTGATCAAGTGTCAGGAAGGCCATATGACCTGTAATGATGACCTGATTTTTAATGCAAAAAATTGCAAAAAGTTTCTTGGAGAAATTAGAATGATGAGCATCCCATCCAGTAGCTGCTACAACATTTGCATAATCTGGCAGTGAACAGTTGTACTGACATGAATCTAGTGTGGCAGCATTTATTCATCCTGTTTTGTTTTTATGATATTGTGTGATGTTATATTGCTGATGCAAAATAATTCTCATTTGTAATTCATGTTAATTCATAATCATTATTTGCCACTGACTCTTGTTTATTGTTGATTGACTCATTGCTTTTTACTCAGTCTATTTGTATTTGCTTTGTGATGCTGAATGACTGGTTGATTTCAGAGCAAATGTGCCGTACTGGCAAAAGCTTGCGAGTACATTACGTCATTAAATACAGCAAATGAGTCGTTGAGTGCCAGCATTGACGACGTTGAATCATCGGCTTCCGACGTTGACGAACTGCGACGCCAGTATGCCTTGCTGCAGGCTGAGAACCAGCTTCTGTGGGAAAAGGTGCATAGCAGTGGCCTCGAACCACCGTGCATATCGCCTTCAGCAATTGTTCTTGATGAATAGGCAGCTTGACGACCAAAAAGTCTTTGTGTCGTCAGCTGAACTGGAACAACTTTGCATTTGGTGCAATGTTATTGATGCTTATGTATGAAAATGATGGACTGTATTAAACAACTTTGTATTTTTGGTGCAGAATTATTGTTATATACTTATGAGTATATAATTATGCTGATTGTGCGCTATACTCTTTTTATATTCTGCGAAAGATTGCTTCATGTGTATCGGACATGTTTTTCTGTTTCTGTAATATCGGTCTGACATTATTGCTCAACAGTAAATAGTGGCAGGTTAATATATCGCTCCTCGTCTTTTGCTCCTTGTTTTTATTTATTTCCAACTTGATTTGTAATGCTTTTGCTGATATGTACTGTTTAGTTTAGTTTTCTGTAAGCATAAAATTGTGTATGATACCACAGTAATAATATGATGACTAACAGTTGAAGTGTCTATAATGGCAGATTATTTGGCTGCATCAAATACATGAGATGAGCACTATTGCAATCAATGATCGAGGCGTCTGTCTGTCATGTGAGCAGGCTGTGCAAAAACGGTTGAATGGATCTTCATCCTGCTTGGGTTCCCGGGGACCCAAGAAGCAGTATATTACACGGAGGTCCTCATCCCCCCACAGCGATGCGGCCTTTGCCAAGTTATTGTGACCACTTCTCTGAATGATGACTGACAACGATGCTGAAGATGAGCATCGCCATGTCGTTACTAAACAGTCCATCACTTGTAGTTCATAATTTCATATACAGTAAACTAAGTTCTAGTCTAGTCAAAAACAATGTGTTCACTGTAACGTCAGAAGGTCCTCTGTGGTTGCCCACTCCCAGAGGTCACGTGAGGTTCATAGTCCACTGCCGTGGCCCTGACAACAGAGTCTGACAGTTTAGAAGAGTTTGGAAGAAATGCAGAGGATGGTACTGTGCTGAAATGACATGCTTTTCTAACTGAATTATGGCTCGCGTTTTTTATTTCGCTGAGGTAAATATTTCGGTTGCACATACTGAAAAATATAGTTTTTCCACACCATTATTATATATAAATCTTTATTCGTCAACATGTGACAGCAAATAACAGACATAAGACAGAATGTACAAAGAGCACAATAAAAGCAAAACACGCATTCTAGACTACAAACCAGCTGAGCTCACATATTACAATAACCTTCTCTTTCATCCACACACCCCTAATTGAAGGTCATAAGCCTGGACAGGTAAACTTAGGAGTTTCATGCTGCAGTAACTCAATTGTCTGATGCACACTGCCAGCGTCACAGTGATGGCAAAAGTGGACGGAGCATCTTTTGCATTCAGATCGACATCATTGAACGTAATAATGCAAACTGCCATTGCTACAGCAAACGGATTGCCAGCATTCAGTAGAAAAAGAAATTATGTTTAAAAATAAGGAAATATGTTTTATTTGTTTCTCGTCATGGTGATATGTGAATTTTGTTATTCGGGCTTGGTGTGTTGTGGTTTCTTTGGTTTTTCCTTCTTTCTACCATATTGGTAAATAAAGATGTATATATTATTGGGCTACTACGCGCTAAAAATTGGCCGAAATGCCGCTCCTGAGTAGGCTACGATGTGCAGTGGAGCGCAGAACAATCTCTGTCGCTGAGTACGTGAGAAGTTAACGGCGTTGTTTTAACCGTGTGAGCGGAGCAGATAATCAAAGAATAAAGTCGGCATGTAATGTTGAGGCTGACTTGCGAAACTAGGTAATTGGGCGCACTTGGGCATGATGTACGAGTGGTGAAGCGGTGTGGACGAATATATGCGAACATCCGAACGCGGCACCAAAGCTATTCGGGCGAGCACGAAACAATCGCGGGCAGAGCAATCCCGTTTCACGCCAGAGCTATACACGAGCAATTGTCGGCGTCGTGATAGAGGGAGTGGGGTAGATAATTAACCGCGCTGTAACGTGATCTGGATCTTAACCAGTTTGCACGAGTGGCCCCTTGTACTCTTACTGTTTGCATCCAGCGTTCTTAGCTATATGCCACAGGCTCCTGGTTGGCTTTTGTTCACAGTTCATTATTAGCAGCTAGCAGTCACAACTAATGCTGTCATCAGTAGGCCTAATGGTAATAGCATATGTATTATTAAACTGGTGTGGGGTGAGGTGAAGACAGTGTACAAAAAATCTTTAAAATTGTCAGCAGTGTGTTTTTAATAAATGATGGTTTGGCGAAATCTGGTTCATGTATTCACGCGGATTTTTTATTTGCACCCGTATTATTCTTGTTTTTTGTTTTTGTCGTACTATGTATTATGATACCTTTTATTTAAATGATAATAGCATATGTATTATTATTAGAATCTTCATTTGATATGCATACGTATTATTTTGAGAGTAAGTGTGAATGCTGTAACTGACTCCGAAACGCTGGTTGGATCAAATCCGTGACGGCAGCCAACGCTCCCAGCCGACGTGTGGAGAGACGCTGTCAGGCGCGGTCATCGAGGAGCGACGCAACGGTCCTCGACGACTACGTACTAACGACGACGATGACGACTACTTACGTGGTGTTCTCACAACCCACCAGCTTAGACGTGGTTTAGAGTTTTTGCCAACCATCTCTACTATTGACGATTAATGAGTACCATTAGCATGTCTGAATAGGGAAGTGTACTGCAGTTGTAGAAATTGGTAGTCTGTTTGGTCCTCTGCAAACTAACCTTATCACTAAAAATATAGCTCTTCTGTTTGAGATCAGTTCTGTGCGATGTTGAAAGCATTGACTTTGCTCGGGAGAAAATTCTGTTGTATGTGAATGATAAACGAATACGTCACGTTTCTAAGTAAATAGCAGTACCGGCACTTATCACATAGTGGTCATTTCCGAATTTCGAAGCCAGTCTTTCCAGGTAATTCAGTCAGCTGAAGAAATACACAAACACAACGCGAAAACAAATTGGCCTTAGATGTGAAGAAACGAGCTGAGTGACAACACACAAGAAATGACCCAAGTTGACAGGTTCTAGTTCATTTGTGACTGTGACAGCAGTTTGAGTTATTAGTTGTTGTGTAGGCCTACAGCTGTAGTATATGCTAACAACAGAGAATAAAACAGCTCTGATAAAATTCCTACTTTGCGTCCAGATATTCATCAGCTGATCAGAGCTCATATATTGTCTATTGGGGCGTTTCCAAGCAACTATCGGAGGCTGGAAGGTTTTTGTTCGGCAACCGGCCCGCTATTAAGGGTAAGCCATATTGCAGTAGTTATGTAAGACGTGTACGCCGTACAGTAGGCCTATACGGGAGATTCCTGTGAAACGGTTGCGATTTGCGGTCTTTGTTGAATAGCTGTCGAGTGTCGACTTAACTCTTAAACGAAAGTAGGCCTACGTGGGAAGTGTGTGTGTGTAACCTAGTTAAATGGCAACATTTTCCCCTCATACACAACAGTTCGTTGCGCTGGCACTGGCAGACAGAGGAAGTTTAAAATAAATCAGACTATGGTGTTGCTGCACCCAGAAGTCGCAACGCTCCAGTTGTTGCGCAACAAGGTCACAAGGTCGAGTGCGTTGTCGGCACATTCTTAGTTTCTGTGTCGGCGCCTACAGCTGCCAACTTGTCAGCGTTTACATTTGTTTTTATTTACTGGCCATATGCCGTTCCATGGCCACTGTCTGGCATTCTGCATGGGTGGCATGGCAGGACTGGAATGCAAAATATTATGTGCAGTTAACAGTTACGCGAGAACTGTTTGCTGCTAATACATTCGCGACATGTCTGTTTCATTCTTGTTTGGTTTTGTTCAAACTTGTGTAATTACTGTTGAATGTGATTTGTTGTTTGAATTGAATACTCTCATTTGCGATTTTTTAGATCTGCAGGTTTGCTGTCACAAACCTTTTAGTTGATAATATCTGTTACTGTCTGCACGATTGCTGTTTACTTTAAAAACTCACGAGTCTTTACGCGTCACGTGTTGCAGTTGAAAGTCTGTCAACTTTATTTCAATCAGTTTAATTGAGCGATACAAGCCACAAAACTTGGCGATAGTTTGGAGAAGTTTCGTCTTGTGTTGCGTCCTAGCTCGATTGTGGATACTTGACCGATACACCACGTTAACGATGTGCAGTGTAAAAAGCTCTGAATCTGCGATAGCACGGCACGGACAGTCATATTCAGTGGATTGAGTAGCCTACCTAGCGACAGAAAGAAAGAAACGAGGCGATGTGACATGAGAGTCAGCGACATGTGCAGTCGTTAATCGTTATTGAACATCACGTCACTTAGGCCTGCGCGTAGCAGTGACGTGTCTGCTGTCGCTTCGAAACGAACTCTTGCTATGGATGTTCGTTGTCTGGTACCTCCATTCCAACTCCGGCACTGTATATCAGAAGCGCTGGTGTAGCTGTCGATGCTAGTCATCGTCCTCGATTCATCATCATCGAATGAGCTGTTTGCTGGCGCGTTGCTGCTGTAGGCGCCGCCGCTCGCAGATGCTCTAAACTCGCGTAAACAATGCGTGTTTCTCGCACTGTGCATCGGCGTCGGGTAGATGTTTCTGTTAGTGTACGTGCTCAACTGTCAAGAAAAGCGTGTACGAAGTTAGCTATTTTAGACTTTTCATAGCTGTCCGGATAACTTGAGCCTACACGGCAGTCGTACTCGTTTAGTTGATTACTAACCAAAGCGTCGCGTATCTTCGAGTTGTTTTCATCCTGGCAGCCTGGTGGATAAGGACTGCAGATACATTTCTCTGCTATCATTGCTGTGGAGTAGCTCGCGTCGAGTCTGAATACAAGTCTCTTAGTGCTAACACGTCTGGTAAGGCAGTAAATTATATTCTGTGAATCTGAGGGTTGGTCACTTCTTAGATCAATAATCTTATAATCGCACAGAAAAGCAACATCTAGACATCGATCGTATAAGCGAAAAAAAATCAATAATTGCTGGTACATAGGCCTATATGCCTGAATCGAAGACTAAATTCTTGCTTAAATAACCATGTTTTAGCTTGACTACCACAAAATAAAGTTGTTTAAAAATACATGTTTATTGCATCGATTTCACTCGCTATTATTTGAAGACGTAAATAACGTAAAGAATAAAATTTGTCTGTCTGAAACGTAAATGAGTTTTGTTTTTTTTGTTTACAAATGCAGCGCGTAGTCGACCGAATGTCGCAGCTATTTCAACGCCACGTAATTAGGTATATAGACTACTATTTTCTTGGTATGAATTTTGTCTCGTGAATTTATGTCAATTTATGCTGGTTTAGGGTCGAGTCAGTGACCAATGGAGTCGAAGCAACAGATGAAGATACTAATTCCGATTGACTGGAGCGAAAACGCTCAGAAAGCATTCAACTGTGAGTGGTAGGCCTATGTACGGACCGACGCGCACCTGTATAATGATGATTTAGCATTTTAGGTGGCATCGAATGCATGAAATACGGACTGTTGAGATCGATCATCCCGTAGCGTGGGCGTCTGTCTGTCATGCGGGCGACTGTTCTTATTCATTTGCCAGTTGGCGCCACTTCTGCGGCAGTTACTGCATTACTTAAGCCACCTGTTGTCTGTAACAACCAACAACAAATAGCGACTGTCAAATTCACGTAATAAATACACTTTCACTACGTATAGGAACCGTGTTGAGTGTTTGTAACGGTTTTTACAATTTGTCCAAAAATTCTCAGAAATTGACTTGTAAGGACAAAACAGTGCTTTCACGTAAATGCAGAAGTCAGAATATTTTGGGTCTCTGGACAGTGTCTTGTTTAAGTACGTTGGTCGGCTACAAAGGTAGGGAAGTAGTCAGAAACCTTACGCAGTCTTCTAATTGTAAATTGCATGATAGTTTTATATTGTACCGCAGTCATAAAATCGCATCACTGCAACGTGCAGTTTCATTGTGTAACTTGCGTTTGTTCTGTACGAATAAGAGGCGTAGAAAAAAACAGTTACTGATAACGAACGTATCTCTTTTATGACTGTGCAGGGTATTTACAGAAGATGAACTACAGTGACGTTATGCTCATCCTTGTACATTTTATCGATGCAGGTATTGTAGGGCCTACATGTATCTGGCTAACTTACCTGTTATAATTCCGCCAAGTTACTCTTTTTCGAGTTTTGTTATAGAATATAGTTAGTGCCCATCACTGCAATCAATCAATCAATATATTTATTTCAGACAACAAGGTCCATAGCTACGCAATTACGAGAGAGAGACAGACAGACAGGAACAAAGAAAACAGTCTACATAGAAACTAATACAGTTGTAAACTTCTAACTACCGCAGCACATTGTCACAGCACAGAACACTGCACTCAAAACTCAAAACTACTACTACTATCCATCCATTCATCCATCCATCATCATCATCATCATCATCATCATCATCATCCGTTTTTATTTCAGGCATTTGGCCCATATATACATTACATACACATGAAGCACATGAACCAAACAAATAAAAGATAAAACTCACAGGTACAAACAGTACCGCTAAAAGTAACGAACATCAAATACAATAAAAGCAGCAAGATGACCGATTATCTTATCAATCAATCAATCAATCAATCAATCAATCAATCAATCAATCAATCAATCAATCAATCAATCAATCAATCAATCAATCAATCAATCAATCAATCAATCAATCAATCAATCAAT
>Ga0126335_1002046_pt1 | contig 11798 bp, 10 predicted proteins | sample OlaspJWI45metaG_FD_108409 | JGI IMG/M metagenome (GOLD analysis project Ga0126335, IMG submission 108409) | Marine gutless worms symbiont microbial communities from Oahu, Hawaii - Olavius sp. 1 OAHU.JWI-45 metaG | ecosystem: Host-associated > Annelida > Digestive system > Unclassified | place...
ATCTCATCACGACCCGAGGGCTCAAGAAGTTACAGGCCGTCTGTGCCGTCATGCGCAAGCTCCTGCACGCCATCCATGCCAGGCTCAAGAACCGAACACCCTTCAAGAGCAGCCGTTTCTATATAAATCTAATTTATGTGAAAAAGTGATTCTTTGTGGATCAGGACGCAAACTGGACTTGCATTGGAACAGAGTATCTACACCGGACTTTGGCCTACGGCACTTTTTAGACAGCCTCTTAGCTTACCCGCGCTTTCCTGGGGTTCGACCGGCCGGCCTGGTTGCCTTCCAGCCCAGCGCCGGCAAGCCGGCGCCTACCGGTCATCGCGAACCACCGCAGTTGCGGCTGACGACCGGAAGCCGGCAACAACTTTATACGCACTCACCCTGCAGGACTCCGACCTTTCGCCCCCCGTCCGTTCCTTGATCCCTCTCCACGCGTTATCCCTCTTGTAATTTCTGGGACCCGCCGGTGATGGAGATGCCGGCGGCGCGAAACCTCTCGTGGATGCTCTGATGCAGCTGGCTGGTGACCGCGAGCCGATTGATTCTCGGGGGAATCCAGATGGCAGCGCAAGACCAGGGTAAGGGCGTTGCCTCCGAAACCCTCGCAGGTGATGAGGGGCTGCAGGTCCCTGAGGACATGTTGGTTCGCCTCGACGACCTGGCGCAGGCGGTCCAGGGCTGGTGGGATATCGGCTGCATAATCCATCCCTACCGCGATGACGATACGGTTCATCCGATCGGATAGGGTCCAATTGAGTAGCTGTCCGGTGATGAGTTCCTTGTTGGGGACCAAGAGTTCCTGTTGGTCCCAACTGCGTACGATGGTGGCACGGATGCGGATCTGGGAGACGACGCCGGTGGTGTTCCCGATGGTGACGATATCGCCCACCCGAACCGGCCGCTCGAACAGGATGATGAGTCCGCTGATGAAGTTAGCCACGATCTCCTGCAGGCCAAAACCGATCCCCACGCCGAGGGTGGCCACCAGCCACTGGATCTGGGACCAGGAGAGCCCGAAGGTGCTGAAGATGGTAATGGCGGCGACAATGACGATGGTATAGCCGGTGAGGGTCTTGATGGTATAGCGGCTACCCGCGGAAATGGCGAGGCGTTGCAGCAGAACGATCTCCAGGAAGGCGGGCAGATTCCTGACCGCCACTGTGGCGATGACGGTGATGAGCAGGGTCAAACCGATGTCGGCCAGGGTCACGGGGATCACCTGCTCCTGGCCGTCCAGGGTTCCGGTGTAGGTCCACAAGGAGATGTCTTCGAGGACGGCGAGGGCCGGTAGGATCTCGGAGTAGATCCCCCACAGACCGATCACCGCGGTCACCAGCACCAGGCTGTTGACCAGAGTTTGGGTCCGGGTGTCTAGGACCGCCAGATCTACCGCGGACTCCGCGCCCTGCGGGACCGGGCCCGGGTGCGGCGGATCGACCTGGCAGATCACTGTCCCCGCTGGCGCGGGCCGCTCGCCGGCCGCGCCCAGGGTCAACCGTTGCCGACTCAAGGTCAGCCAGCGCACGCTGAGCTGTTGGATCACCGTCGGTCCGAGGATGAGCCAGAGCTCGGCCACCAGGAAACGCATCAGGGTACCGGCCGTATGGACATAGCCGAGCAAGGCGAGTACCGCCAGGATCAGCGGCATGACCACGATCAGTGGGTACCAGAGCGAGCTCAGGCGGTTGATACAGCTCTTGGGATTGGCCGTGAGATAGGCGCTCAGAACACCCCGTTTCGGGTGGCTCAGGAACATGATGAAGAAGCGCGGTCCCCATCATGACGACGAGTAGGGCGATCCGTTCCAGGCTGTCGGAGTAGGTCGCGTGCTGATAGCTATGCACGGCGTAGACCACGAAGCTGACCGGTGCCAGGAACCAGATCACCCAGTCGAAGTGACGCCGGATGGTCCGCAGAGCCCGGCTCGACCAGCGAAAGTGCCGATCCGCTACGCCACCGGGGATGCACAGGAGGCGGAAGGCCCGCAGCGAAAACAGGGCGAATGCCACCTCCAGGGCACCGTAACCGATGGCCTTGGTGAACGGCGTCGCTGCCAGTGAGGTCTCGAGGCGCCAGCCCAGGAGGGCCAGCAGGAGCGGCCAGGGGAGGGCGAGCAAGAGGGTCAGGCCGAGCGCCTTGAGGGTCAATCCGGTGCGGTCGGTCGTTACCCAGCGCAGGGGGGGAGCGGTGGCTAGGATGGCGGCGCGGATCGCCTGCGCCCGCCACCGCAGCAACAGCAGGCCTAGGAGCGGTAGCCACAGCAGTGAGGGGTGGGCTAGTTCCCGGCCCAGCACCTGGGTGACTTGCAGCCAGTTGAACGGCGAGAAGAACCAGGCGATAGCCCCGGGCAAGGCGTTCAAGGTGGCCAGGCTCACCGGGGGAGCACTGCGCACTCACAGCAGGTGGGTGGCGAGATAGTCGTCGTAGTCGGCGATGGTCTCCAGGAGTTGGCCGGAGGCATACTCCAGATCGCCCAGGGCACGCAGATTAGGTATCGGTAGCGACAGTGACCTTGGCGAGCAAGGCTGTGCGCTCTTGGGCCAGTTCCCGGAGCTCGGCGCGCAAATCCAAGGGTAGCGGTCCCGCATAGTTCATCGTCAGGGTGGTGACGAAGGTCTCCAAGTCGCGCAGGCGCAACACCTCTTCGTCATAACGGATCTGTTTCAGCATGGCGGCGGCGATCGCCTGCTCCCGTTCCTTCGCTTCCCTGCAGTAGGGGCGCTGGTCGGGTAGTTTCTGCCGCCGATCGATGAGGAGCTGACCGAGGGCCTGGGTCAGACCCGCTATCTCCAGTCGCCGGCGGGTGTTGCGCAGCTCCTCCTCGAGGCACTCGGTCTCCGCGGCGACTTGGGCCTGCCGGGCATGGATTCCGTCGAGGGCCGTAGTGAGCTCGGATAGATCGCCGGTGAGCTGTGCGTTGCGTGCGGCCAGCGCTCCAAGGAGGGGATGCCTTTCGGCCGCCTCTCGCCGGGCGCGGTCTCCGCCGCGACGCGGGCCTGTTCGGCCTCCTGGTAACGGCGCTGATCGAGCCGGCGTTTGGCGGGTGCGGAGCAGTGCCAGCTCGTGCGTGGAGGCGTCCCGCTGGGCCTTCAACAGGGTCTTACGCGCCGCCTGGCTCAACAGATCCTGGTCCAACATCCGGAGCTCGGCGCGCAGCTCCCGGTGGTGTGCCTGCAAGGCCCAGCAGCGGGCCTCGGTGAGGAGTGCCGATGTTTCCTGGGGGGACGGCAGGTCGTCCTCGGCGTCGAGCCGTTCGAGCTCAGCTTTGGTCGCAGTGATGCGATCGCGTAGCTGGGTGGGCCGCTCCGACCAGGTTGCAAGCTCCTGCTCCAGCTCACCGAGCCTGGCCTCCACCGCGGCGGCATCGGCCCGCTGCCTGGTAAGCCGCTGCTCGATTTCCCTGGCCGGGCTCTCTGCCGGCAGCGGTGCGGTTGCCGGTTCGGGGGCTGGGGCCTCGAGTCGGCGGCGGATCTCCTCGGTCTGTTTCGGTGCCGTTTCCAGGGCCTGCACACAGGTAGCGGCTTGGTCCGGTAGGTCTCGGCGGCCTCCAGGCTGCTCAGGGCCTTGCGGTAGAGCTCGTTTAGTTTGGTTTTTGTGGCCTCGTCCGGATCCGCGGCGGCAGCGATCTCCTCGCTCCTGTTCTCGATCATGTCCGGGGTGACCGCCGGGCTCGGCTGGTATCCGGACTTGCCTGGGGCCGGGGAGTCCGCCTGCGGTGGCTGGGCGTGCAGCCCCGGGATGAAAACAAGCGGGGAAACCAGCAGGGAAAGGAGCAACGCCAGGGCCGGGACCAAAAGAGTGCTCCCTTTGGCCCTCGACGCCTTGCGGCATCGCCTTCGCTTCGGGTCGCCGGGGCGGGTCAGCCGAGTCGTCGGGTCCGGGGGTGCGGTGGTCGAATAGCGTGGCCGGTAGGAGAGAGTGCCACGGGAACGCGGGTCGGCATGGGAAGCGGGCAACCGGGACAATCGAATGCCTTTTTCCGCACACGAACGTGAATCGACCCAAATCGGTTGCAATCCTTTACCGTCATTGACAGTCCCTCGTCTCCTTGCAGTTATGCGTCCATGCGCGTCGATTCCGGTGATCTTTCTAGCCGTCCCTTCTCCTCTGCACTACCAGGTATTCCGCCTCGATCCCGGCATGAAAGCTCTCAGGCAGATGCGCCCACTCCAGTACGTCCACCAGGATCGGGATGTCGCTGTCGCCGATTGCTTCCTTCAGATCAAACAGGTGATCCTGTGATCGGGTAAGGTCAGCGGGGTTGCGCAGTACCAGATCCAGATCGCTCGCGGCTTGGGACTTGCCGCTGACCCGGCTACCATAGGCCCAGACTTCGGCTTCGGGGGGGTATTTTTTCAGCAATGCCCGCAGCAGTTTTAAATGGTGTTCCGGCAGATCAAGCGTCGGCATCGTCGATGCGTTCCTTTAATCGTTTGCTGTTCGGTATTGAGTTTCATGATCCGGTTCCGAAGACCCGGAGGGCGCAGCAGAGAATTGATTTTCGGTATCGAATCCATTGCTCCGATCAGGCGCGGGGGTCAGGCATCGAACCCCGACCTCCGCCAGGCCTTAGCCTTGACTCGCTCGCGCTCTCCATCGTTCAGCTTGCCGATATTGGTCAGGTGTTCCAGCGTCGGCAGTAACCAGCTCTTCGGCGGGAACAAAAAAGTAGTAGCCGCACGTGGCCGGAGTCAGATTTTCGGCCGCGGTACGGGGGTACTTACGGCAACTCGGCGGACGAAAACGATAGATGGAGCAGCTACTCAGTCCTTCCTCGTCGTAACGCAGAAACGGGCACGGGTAGGGGAGTTTGCAACACTGCCCGCAGCGGTTGCACTCGCCCCGGCGGTTGCCGGCGACGGGCAGCACTGATGTCATCAGGCGTTTGAACTTGTTTTTCATGCGTTAATCCGGAATGACGTGGATCTCGGCCGCGGCGGAGGCCTTATCAATAATGCAGATTCGGAATCGGCAATAGGTATTGACCGCATCCGGTTCGTCTCCACAGCTGCAACCGGCGACCAGCTCGGTGAAGAAAATACCGACCTCCGCGCGGATGGCCGATCCCTCGTCGACGCCCTCGAATACCGTCGCCGTGAGCTTGCTGTCACCCACCAGCCCGCCCTGGGTGCATCCCTCGTGCAGAGGCAAGTGCTCGAGGTCCATGCCCTCGATTCCATCCTTCAGCACCTGGGCAAAGGTCTCCGAGTTCCAGGCCCGCAAGGCGGCGGGAAATCCGGGTACGGGTGTCGGTGGGGAATCGGTAGTCACCGTCCGACCTGAGTCCCGATCACCACAGCAGCGGGATAGGATCGGGTCCCGGCGGGTTTGCGGCGGTCGCAGGTGATGAGGACCTGGTCGTGCCGGGTGGTTGTGGCTTGCTATCCCTGGAGCGGATCTGCCGGGTCATCTCCCGGGTCACCAACAGCCGATAGCCGAGTCGCTGGGCGGTGGGAAGCAAGTCACGGTCGATGACGAAGATGTTTATCACCCCGGTGGAGGCACCACAGACGCCGATATGGTCCAGACCGTCCGTGCTCTTGTAGCCCTCCGTCACCCGGATACCGGCGGCTGTCAGCTGCTTTGCCATGTCTTCCAGTGAGATCTCACGGCCCATTCCACATTGCAGGGTCCCATCGTGCATGTAGATGCGGACGGCGCCCGTATCGAACACCCACAGCCCATAACCGCCCGTGTCCGGGTTTTTCGCTAAAAAGGCAGACCAGTCGGCGGCGGAGACCTCCATCACATTCGCCTCCCCGGTGGGGGTACCGCAGCGGTCGGTTTCATGCTGCGGCAACCTGCGTCGGATAGCCGAGACCACCTTGACGCCTTGTCCGCGCAACAGATTGGTGGCCTGTTCAGGCGCTATGCCCGTACCCTCGATGCATTGGATCGCCCCCGTGAGCTGATAGATAAGGACCGGCTGTTCGGCGACCGCTGCTGCCGCCCACAACATCGGCAGGAGTATCGGAATTTTATTCATGCTGTGCCATCCGGATATCGATCGTCGCCAGAGGGAGTCGCCGAGCCCTGGTATGCCACAGGCCGACGGTAAAGATTCCATTCTACAACAGGCACGGGAGCGGCTCACTGCGCATCCGGTTTGTCCGTTGGTCGGAGCTGCGAATCCGGGTACTCGGCAGGGCTACCGAATAATCATCACTGCTGAACCATCGTCTTGACACTGAACCAGAGAGACGCAGAGAATGCAGAGGAGGCGTTGAAAAGACGGGTTCTGCGCTCGGAACCTCGCGAGCCATCCGCAGCGATCGGCAATCCAACACCGGTTTGGTCGGAAACAGTCGGAATCCTCTGCATACTCTGTGTCTCTGCGGTTCAAATGACCTAACCAATTACTTTATATCTAGTTATCATTCGGTTGCCCTGGGGTGCTCGGTCGCGTACGGAGATCCGATTCCAGGCGTGAACCTGGTACGCTTTCCATCCTGATTTTCAGTAGGGAAGGCCCCTCCGGAGCGTTCCGGGACAGGGTGCAAATGCTTCGGAACAGTACGCGGGCCATTCCCTACCTGGCCGTGCCCGATACCCGTTGGAACCCGAATCCGGGTAATGGTTCAGGGCTCCCAGGTTGTTGCATCCCTGGGTATAGTAGCCCTCCGAAGCCGTTGACAGATACCGAACCCGAGCCGTCACAATAGTGCTCTCTGCCTTAAGTGCCCTGCCCGTGACTGAAACCGAAAGAGGTCAAGAAATGCCCGACACATTGAAAAAGAAGAGAACACTTATTCCGCTCGCAATCATCGCCGGTATCACCCTGATGTCCTCCGGTCTTGCCGAGACCGGGTGGGACACCAACCTGGAGGAAGCAAAGGACATCGTCAAGGCCTTCGCCTCCGACTTGAAGGCCGAGCTGCAGGCTGCACTCAACGCCGGCGGTCCGACCAATGCCATCCGGGTCTGCAAGGAAAGGGCACCGGCCATCGCCGCGGATTATTCCGCCCGGACCGGCTGGGACGTGGGGCGCACTAGCCTGAAGCTGCGCAACCCTGCGGCGAATGCGCCGGACGCCTGGGAGAAACAGGTCCTACTCAAATTCGAAGAGCGCAAGGCGAGCGGCGAGGACGTCAAGACCATGGCCGTCGCCGAGCTAACCCAAACGGACGGGGGAAAACGATTCAGATATATGCAAGCGCTTCCCACTAGCGAGCTCTGCCTCGTCTGCCACGGTGAGGCCCTCGCCCCCGCTGTCGGCACGGCCCTTGACGAGGCCTACCCGCAGGACCAGGCACGGAGCTTTTCTCTCGGAGATATCCGTGGGGCCTTTACCCTGTCCAAGCCCCTCTCAGCGGCGGGTGGATAGCTTTGCACCGGGAAACCCGTTTCGTGGGTTAGGCAAAGCCATAGATGCGGTGAGCGCGGTGGTTCGCCATGAAGGGTAGGCGCCGGCTTACCGGCGCTGGGCTGGAAGGCAACCCAGCCGGCCGGTCGAAGCTCAGGATGGCGTGGGCAAGCCGTTGACAGAATCATATGGCAAAATACCCATATTTGGGTCGACCTGCTGATTTTGGACAAGGCAGACTTCGAGTATAGGGCACCTTTTCATCAATTAGGTGAATCCAAGTCCTTGATTGTTAACGTGCGCCCTTGACAAAGATCGTATTTTTCAAAGTACCCTGTAGTCTCTGACCTCGGTAATCGTTCAACCCCCCGCTGTTTTTGCCATCCGTGGCGCCGGATTCCGGCACTACTTGCCGGAACGACGAGGTGGGGCTGAAACGCCTCGATGCCCCATAACCTCCAACCTTCCAAGCTCATCCGGGTCGGGCTCGCCCTGGCGGTAGTGCTCCTGACCCTGCTCCTGCTGTGGGCGTTGCTGATCCTGACGGATACGGCGTTCGATGTCTGGACCCGCTTGCGGGAGGGCCCGACCTGGTTCTTCTCCCTCTATGTTGCCGGCTTCCTCGCCATCAGTGGGGTAGGGGGGGGCGCCCTGTGGCGCCTGTTACGGCCCCGGCTCGGGCATCGGACGCGGGCGGAGCGGCCCCAGGCGCCGCCGCGGGTGGACCGGGAGGAGCTGGAGCAACGCCTGGAGCGGGGGGAGGCGGCGGGCATGGACATCGCGGCGGTGCGCCGCGAGTTGGCGCTGCTCAAGCAGCGCAAGGCCGCCGGTCGCATCCAGGTCAGCTTCTTCGGCGAGATCAGCAGCGGCAAGTCCTCGTTGATCAAGGCCCTGTTGCCGGAGACGAAACCCGCCATCAGCGCCACCGGCGGCACCACGCGGGAGGTCGCTACCTACAATTGGCGCAGCAGCGGTGGTGACGAGCTGGTGCTTACCGATATGCCGGGTACCAACGAGGTTGGGGCGGGTTTGGATGAGACCGCTCGGGCGGAGGCCATGCGCGCCCACCTGGTGGTCTATGTCTGCGACGGGGACCTGAGCCGGACCCAGTTCACGGACCTGAGCGCCCTGCTGGCATTGGGCAAACCCATTATCGTTGCCCTCAACAAGACCGATCGCTACCGGGAGTCGGAGCTCGAGCTGCTCCTGACGCACCTGCGGGAACGGTTGCGGACGCACGGAGACGAGGGTAGGGGAGCGGTAGAGGCCCGGGTGGATCTGGTGGCCGTGCAAGCCGGGGGCAGGTGCGAGGTCCTGCGGGTGTTGCCGGACGGGCGCGAGGAACGAGTAGTGCGCGAGATGCAGCCGCGGGTGGACGCACTGCGCACGACCCTGCAGCGCCATCTGGACCAGGACCCAGAGGTCCTGGAACAGCTGCGCGACACCAGTGTCTTCGTGCTGGCGGCCCAGCGGCTCGACGAGGCCGAACTGGCCCATCGCCGCGGACGCGCCGAGGAGCTCACCCGCAGCTATTCCAGAAAGGCCATGGTCGGCGCCATGGCCGCCATTACTCCCGGCTCCGATCTGGTGATCCAAGGCTATCTGGGGGTGAGTATGATCAAGGAGCTGGCCAGTCTGTATGAGGTCCCGGTGCGGCGCATGGACACCGACCTGTTGCTGGAGCTGGTGCAGAAGCGAGTCGCCCGCAGCAGTACCATCATGCTCGCCGTGGCCGGGAATGCCCTCAAGGCCTTTCCCGGTCTCGGTACCCTGGCCGGCGGTATCACCCATGCCGCGGCCTATGGCATGATCTTCGACGCCCTCGGGAAGGCGGTGGCCCGATCGCTGGAGTCTCGGGGCGCCCTGCGGCCGGCCCAGGCGGCACAAGTCTTTGAGGAGGGTCTGAGTGAAGATCTGGAAGCGCGTGCAAGGCGTTTTGCACGACTTGCCCTGGACACCCGTAAAGGGTCCCAGGCGGAGCGACCAGGGGCCGACGGCTGACCGGAGCCACCTGGACCTGGCGCGGGAGAGCCTGCGCGAGCTGGTGCAGGATCAGCGTATCCTACCGGAGGTGCGCGCATCCCTGGTCAAGGACTACCGTCAGGTGGAGGCCATGCTTGACAAGCTGGAGCAGGGTCACATCCATATCGCCGTGTTCGGCCGCGTGAGTGTCGGCAAATCCGCAATTCTGAATGCTTTGCTCGGGGAGGAACGCTTCAGTATCAGTCCCCTGCACGGCGAAACCAAAGTCAGCGCGATGGGAAAATGGGAGGAATACCGTACCGGCGGCGTCTACCTGATCGACACCCCAGGCCTGAACGAGGTCCGGGGAGACGAGCGCGAGCGCCTTGCCCATGAGGTGGCCGCCCGCTCGGATCTGGTGCTCTTCGTGGTGGATGGGGATCTCACGGAGACCGAGATCCGGGCCCTGCGTATCCTAGTCGGGGATCAGCGTCCCATCGTCCTGGTTTTCAACAAGATCGACCGCTATACCCGAGAGGAGCGGGACCAGATCCTGGCCTCCCTGCAGCTGCACACCCAGGGCTATATCGACGCCGGCAACGTCGTCTGCATCAGCGCCCGACCCGCGGAGCAGCCGGTCATCCTGGTGGATGCGGACGGCCGGGAAACCGAGACCCTGCGTCGCAGTGAGCCGGACATGGCGGCCCTCAAGCAGCGCCTGTGGGAACTCCTGGAAGCGGAAGGCGAGACCCTGGCGGCGCTCAATGCCTCGCTCTTTGCCGGAAATTTAAGCGACAAGGTGGGAAAACGCATCCTGTCGGTCAAGCGCAAACTGGGGGCCCGGCTGATCCGGACCTACTGCATCACTAAGGGCATCTCGGTGGCGCTCAACCCCATTCCGGTGGTAGACCTCCTGGCCGCCGCCGCCGTCGACGCGGGGATGGTGGTACACCTGTCCAGGCTCTACGGACTGGAACTCTCGAAGGCCGAGGCCGGAACCTTGGTCAAGACGATCGCTACCCAGATGGCGTTGTTGATGGGAACCGTGTGGGGCGTTAACCTCCTGTCCTCCGCCCTTAAGCTGGGGACCGGCGGCCTGTCTACCCTGGTGACCGGCACCGCCCAGGGCGCCGTCGCCTACTATGCCACCTATGTGGTAGGGCAGGCGGCGGAGGTCTATCTGGCCCACGGCAAATCCTGGGGAGAGGCGGGGCCCAAGGTCGTCATCCGCGATATCCTGGACGGTATCGATCGCGACTCCATCCTGGCCCAGGCCAAATCGGATATCGCAGGCCGGTTGAAATCCGCCTGAATGATCTTTTCAATCCGCAGATTTCCGCAGATAGAGAACGAAATGATCCGCAAGAATCTGCGTAATCTGTGGATAAAAAACGAAATGGCAATGGCTACTTCACATCCCATCTCCAAAAAAAGTGATCTTATTCATTTTTCGATTTATCAAGTTTTTCTGGTTTTTTAGGTTCTTATCGTCGGTAATAAATACATCAAACAAGCCTTCTATTCTTGATAACAAATCACTATTACCAATTCCTGACCAACCTTTTTCCTGAACGCTTGAAACATCATGATTGGCAAGCACAACTTTTAAGTATCTCGGTATATTCTCATCCAAAATAATCTTCACTTTTCATCTCTTTCTATCTTAAGGAATTCTTCTGCATCCTCTTGTTTTACAGACCGAGAAAGACAAGGGTGCCTCCTAATATCGCAGGATTTGAATGGACTGGGCTATGGTCTAAGCTAATCATTTTTCCCTCCAATTTCCTCACAAATTTTCATTGAATGCCTAACGGCGAGCTAACCAGCAATCTCCCTTGCCCCCATGGACGGGGGCAAGGGAGATTTGTCTGCGTTCAGCGTCTTGATAGGCGGCGCATTTTATGTTGCACGGACGTTTGTGTCAGGCGATTTCCTGTTTTGGTGTCTGAAACGGTCGGGAGATCAAAGCGCCGCCGTGCAGGAAAACGCGCAGCGGTTTTTGGGTCGGCTGAATTTTCTTGTTAGCTTTTTTCGCAATACAGCAGGACGGTAAATGGCGGCATCACACTGAACGCGCTTCCATACCCTTCAGGACTTGTTTTTGTCTGGAGATGCTGAATAACGCCTGCTCCAGAAATAACATTTGTTTCCCGACCTTGCCCATAGGGAGCTTCCGGTGATCGCACACCAAAAGGCGCCAAATGTTGGTGGCTAGTAGCCCGTCAACTATCCATTGATGGATATGGACGTTTGAGCTTGATGCGCGCATCCTCGGTGGTGAATCGCCAGTCCACCTCAACGGCGTCAGGGTTGCGTTGGATTTCCCACGCGGCGACCTCCTCAATTTCGGCCATGTTGAGCCAACTGCCATGTATGGGGGTGTAGTGGAACTCCAGCCGCTCCGGGATGCGTTTGGCTTCGGCGGGAGGGAACGCCTTGTAAAGCGAGGCGGGCTTGTGGGTGTTGAGGTTATCCATGACGACGATGACCGAGGGGGCGTTGGGGAACTGACGATCGACAAGGTCAC
>Ga0126335_1002047_pt1 | contig 11795 bp, 9 predicted proteins | sample OlaspJWI45metaG_FD_108409 | JGI IMG/M metagenome (GOLD analysis project Ga0126335, IMG submission 108409) | Marine gutless worms symbiont microbial communities from Oahu, Hawaii - Olavius sp. 1 OAHU.JWI-45 metaG | ecosystem: Host-associated > Annelida > Digestive system > Unclassified | place...
AGTAGATGAAAGATAATATTTGTACTCATAATTAACATCTCTTCCATAAAAAGCTGTCTTACATTTATTTATATTTAACCTTAACAACCACCTGTCTGACCATTCTTGAAAAGTATTCAAACCTTTTTGGAGATAGAAAAATGCTGAGTTTACCGTGTAGTCAAAAGCTGACTATAAGCCAGCTAAGTCTACGCTACGTAATAAGAGGCGTCATTTGCGGAGGGCAGGGGGGCAACTGTCAGTAGAATCACTGTACAGCTGTCAGAACAGGAAGTGGCGTCATCAGTCGCGCCGGAAGTCGACGCGACTTTTCCCGACATGCTAGTCGACTCGTGTCGCGTCGCAATCGGAAGTAGAATTCCGACGCATTTAATTTTGGTTAAGAACCGGAAAGAACTGTCAGTTCCGTGCAGAGGACCGTAGCAGTTACGATGCCAACAACCGTGCATACTCTTAGAAACCGCTGGGTGCGCATGCGCATACGCGCCAGCCTTCCTGTACGCGTTTGAGTCATTGGCGGCGGTGCCACAACGTGGTAACTTGATACCGTTGCATAACCGTCCATAACTCATACACGCGCGACGACATCGTTCTGTTCTGCCGAGTCACTGTTCCTAGAAATTTGAATTTAGTGATGCACAAAAGTAAAATTTAAAATATTTATTTTCCGGTTCCGGGTCAGAAGTGGAAACGTTACAGCATGATAGTGGATATTCGTGACATTATCAAAGAATTTTTATTTTTAATATCCACTACCGGAAAATAAATATTTTTCTTCATTTGAAGCCATAGTAGCAAAAAATGTCTATTATGGGGATATGGGGGGCAGAGCCCCTAGCGGGGTCCAAGGGCATAAGAGCCTCTGGTCAGGAGAGCTTCGCCCCCTGAAGCTGAAAGATATTTAGCCCTTGGTCGTCCACCAGGAGGTATAAAATGTGCCCTTTGATTGTATTTTCCAAACTCCTCTAAAACCCAAAAAAGTCAGATAGATGAAATGGATTGATATATTCGCTATGCAGCTGCTTTCCTAGTTTTGTGACGCAATACGAGGACAGATTAAACTCAGTAGACAATTCAAAAAGTTAAAAATTCACATGAATAACAGCCGCACAAGTAAAAGTCCGTACTGCATAGTCATGCTAAGCCACAGTACAATGTCACTCAGAAACTTTCCACACCGATGACCTTTCGTCAGCAGGCGGGAGTTTACTAGTTCTGGCCATGCCATTCAGGTAAGTTGCGTCCCGTCTATCTTTAGCCAGCCATGATTTTACGTATGGCTCGGGTTTCCAAATGATTAGCTGTGGTCCAGCTGTCTGAATGTACATGCAAAAAGATATATGGCCAAGCTGTTAGCAATGACCGCAGGGGTGAACATAATTATATCATTCATTGCACTAAATCTTCGTTCATATGCCGCAGTGCTAACTGGTACCGTTCCAATAGCAAACAGCAGTTTCCGAAATTCTGGAGTACCAACAGTGCTCAGGGGCGGATCCAGGGGGGCGGGGGGCCCGGGCCCCTCCTATTTTTGGCAAAGTCAGTTTAATTTTTTACATTGTATACAATGTCTGAAAAAAATATTTTTGAAATTGAATTTGGATTTTATAGTGGCCGAAATCCGAGGAGTTTTTGGAAGTGTGGGGGTGTATGTGTGAATCGAAATCGTGGCCGCTACTGTTTTTTGTTCATCAAAGGCCCAGTTTTGAATGATATCCGAGGCCATTCTGATCCCATAATATATGCCAGATTGCAGGAAATCGCATCTAAGTTTTTAAAATTTTCTGGGGGAGGCCCCCCAGACCCCCCGCCAGCGCTCGCGCTTTCGGCGCTCGGTTCGGGGCTTTGCCCCCTTACCGCCCCCCTTTCCAAAATTCCTGGATCCGCCCCTGGTGCCCTTGCTTTCTTTATACTCACGAAAAGCATCTTTCGTCAAGGGAAAAGTTAAACCACGCACATAAATCACGGAGCTCTCTCTCCCCGTAGTTCGGTGCTACTGGATCCTGAAAATTGTCTGATTGTACAATTACTACAAGATCTCTGAACTTCTTGTTATCAGCTGACATACGCCGTGCGGTCATACTGTCAACCAGTCCCTGTTTGCAGTTTATTTCTTTCTCTTGTTTGCCAGCGTTTGACAGTATGACACCCTGAAACTGACCCTCAGCAACTGCAGCTAAACAGCTACTTCATATGCAGCAATGACGGAACAGCGTTTCGGCTAATTAAAGGTGCCGGAACTCGATTCGCCTAGAATGATAGGTGCCGGAACTCAGTTCCGCCGCGCTCCGCCTTACTTTGACTATTAGCGGATGAAGCCCGGCCCGGCTGCCCGGCTGCCATGAGGAGGTTGAACTGAGATCAAGTCACACAGATGAGAGGGTTGAGAAGTTTTATGTGTGAGAGACAGGTTTTTAATTGTAGCCCATACAGGAGTGATGTGAGAGGATTTTAGGAAGATGCGACATCAACACTAATATTACAGTTTTTGCGGTGCTTGACAACTATCATGCATATCGATTGTCGTTTTTGTCAAATCGTTTAGTAATTTTAAAGATACGTTTAAAAATGCTAAGAAGTAAGCCTACAACAAAACTGTGTGGTGAGCGAGAACGTAGTGAACCGAGGCGTGTTTGCGTGGATCACCGAGACGTAGAATATCTGCATTGGTGACAGTTAATGTCATGCTGGTAACATTGATGGCTGTCAAGGATCTATAATCGTTGGCGGAAACACAGCTCTCTTGCGGACCTGCAGACGAAGTGAAATGTTAAGTAAATTGCTCTGGAGAGGATCACACACAGCAGTAGGTCAACGGACTATGCGCTTCGATTGTCAAGCCCGCATATTAGGCCTATAGGCCCTATACGGTATCCCATTTTGCAAATTGCAGTTAGCGTTTGCAATAGCGCGTATAATAACGGCATATACGGTACCGACGTCGAGTTGAAGTTGTACACATACATCGGCCATGCGTCTGTACACAGCTGTTGGCATTCTGGTGACGAGTTTTGCCCTTGTGGTCGGTACTAGCGACTACATGTACGACATCAATACTGGTAAAACTTCTACTGTGTGCCCTTCGTACGTGACACCACATATGTGAGTCAAACACGTTGTAGTAAAGAAAAGACGCTCCTTGGAATCGCCAGTACGCTTCACTCTGCAGCGCGCCATAGCTGCCAGCCTGTTGACGGACGGACGGACGGGCGGACTGACGCACAAATTAAAAGCCTGTACTGTTGTCCGTATTGACGTACTGCCATGAGTACAGGATGGGCGAAATTAAACGGGGCCACTCATTTCAATAGCTTGTAACTCTAGACATACTGATCAGATCAAAACCACTTTTAGCAAACTTCAACATCCTTTCGTTCTTAATCAGAATCTGTCATTTTAGCTATCAATTTAAGAAAATGCTGCGGTGCCATCTAGCGAATGAAAATAACCGTGAAAACATTCTCTGCACGTGTTAAACTGTACGAAAAAACAAGCGAACGTTCTTACTTACTTAAATTTTTGATACCAGTAATGGTAGTAATTAACTACCTCACAATGATGTTAGTCATTGTTGTTATTTGTTAAATTAACTGTGATTTTGTTTTATTTTTATAGCTTTGATCAACATAACGAAAACCGATGGCCGATCGTTGTTTATTACCATGCTTTTTTATTCACCAGATGGTGCCACTTTATTTTGCATAATTAATGTGTGCAGATTATGTTAACAAAGTTAATCAACGTCGGGCCCGGTTAGTACTTGGATGGGTGACCATTTTCAGGTGGTTAAACCATCTAAGTACGTAACCAGCCAACTAGGTCGACTCAGCCTTCTACCCTCCCTGGGACGATAAAATGAGTATCAGCCTTCTGGCTGAGTAATAATAAATGGCGATGGTGGGTGTGGCGAATGGCACACTCAGTTAAATTGGGGTTACGGTTTAGGTATAGGAAACAATACGCAGAGAGCCTACATGTATATGTATGTAGTAGGCCTATGCTTGGTTAATCTAGAATATTTGCTGGGATTTACTGTGTTCGGAATATTGAATTTCGTTCTGACGGGCTTCAGAATCTGACGGTTTAGCCAAACTGACCTACGAATTTTCTGTTTCTCTGATTTTCTACAGCTTAACGTATTTTTGTTACAGTTTTTGTTCATTTATTACGTTTGGCAATTTTTTTTAATTTTTGATGACAATTTGAAACTATTTTATGATACTTTTAACTGCATGTTGTATAAGGTCGCGGCTTCGACTCCAGCCGCGTCATTTTGGGCAGCAGCTGTTGGCAATCCGTTTATACCCACTTGCCCACTGAGGCGTGACAGCTGCGATATTCGTCACGTAGCGATCCTGGGTAGACTGTTTACTCACCATGGTGACTAGGAGTAGGACTACTGCCTATAGGTTAACTAAGCCTTTCATCTCTCCGGGGTCGGTAAATGCAAAACAGCTTCGGCTGGAAAGGCAAAGGCAGGCATGGATCATTCTATTTGTGGATAAACGCGTAGGTGGAGGTAAAACTGTGAGATCCCTCGACAAAGCGTGCCATACATAAGAGCTATTGTGATGAGGTTCCCTGAGAAAGAGGCGCTATACCAAGTGCCACTTTGTAACATTTATCTCTACGGTCTACTTTGCATATATTTCCTGTATCATGTACGTGTGACTGTTGTACATGTATATTCATCAGGAGCTGATGAGTCGTGTCTAACAAGCGTGCAAATACCGTACCTCGACTGTGTGATGCCGCTGTATGGTCAGTTCTTTGGCTTGAATGCCGATGAAATTCGCCGCAAGCTACAACGAACATCTCTACGCTATCTCTGCGGGTATATACTACTAACAAACAAGAAGCTCAGCTATCGCTGACAAACCGCCCGACGCTTGTGCACGCCGATGTTAAGATATCCCTGACACAAAACGCTACGAAGCACAGCTTTTCACGTTGTGCTGTCAAGAGCTACCCACTGGTAAATGACTGCGAGTTATTGGCCGGATTTTCCGACATTTATACCTACCCCTCTTTCATGTGACGTTCTCAATAATTCTCTCGAGCTGTCGGGTTCAGTTTGTATAAAAAAACTAGAATGGCTGGGCTACAATCTGGTGAAGGTCGCATGATGATCGACTCAGTCGTTTGGGCACAATACATCAACATGACAGACAGACACACAGCCACGTCGCCATAGCAAATGCCGCGCCAACGCGCTGGCGTCGGGCGGCACTAACAACACAGAAAGTTTTATGCCTCCGCCACCTAACCAGGCGCTGGAGGCATTATGTTTTCAGGTGGAGGTTGGTGCGGTGTTTGTGCGTGATTATGACTGTCCTGCTGTCTGTCGCCATGTCCCAAAGCTGCATCAATATTAAACAAGAAATTTGCGCCGACCAATATCAACCGATTACGATCAGCTACGCTGTTTCTCTTTATCTTTATTTCACCAGAATGAATAAATCCGGCAGCAAAAGAAACAAAAAAATAATAAATTAAATAACTTAACTATAAATATGAATAGTCAATATGTACAGCATGACGAAGTAGCTGTTTTGTACGTTGCCGTTTCTCTACGCAGTCGCAGACGGAAATATCAGGCGTAAACATGAACAGTGCTGCGGTGTGCACAAACGGAGGAATACGCATTGTTTACATGCATTCTACATGTAGTTTATCATCTACATTCGGTATTCGTACTCATGTACCTTCGCTAAATTTGTTCGCCGTACTACAAGCTATAAACGACATTCATGGCGTCAAAGTTCAAACTCGCTAGCACTGTAAACCCATAAAGATCGTTATCATTTATGTTGCGTTGCGCTGCGCTGCGCGTTGCGAGCGAGTGGGGATCGCTCTCACTTGCTCCACTCGTAGGTGGAAATAGTCATAGATGTAAAAAAAACGTTTTTAACGTTTTTTCTTTATCACGTTGTTTTACGTTGTTAAACATTTTTTTTTATTTTCCCAGCGTTTTTAAAATAAAAAAAATGAAACTTTTCGTTCTGTCCAAAACAGTCGCCATCTTTTATTTGGTGTATACAGACATCACAACCTGGCTACATATTGCGAAAGACGCAATATGTAACCCGATTGTGATGTCTGTCCTTCTGTCTGAAATCGGATCGCGTGGAATGCGTGGCCAAAAAAGCCTATGGGCCGCGCAGGCTAGCTGCAGTGGCGGCCAGCTGCAGCGGTGCAGCCACTCGCCACGCCCCCTGACGTCATTAGCTCGGGCCACGCGGACGCAAACCTTTCCAGCAACCGGCATCTAGTTTTATTTTGGTCACGTTTTTATGTTGTTAACGTTTTATTTTGTTTGGAACGTTTTTTGCATCTATGGAAACAGTTACTTTGAACCGCCGGTAGGCTTACTTTGGCCCATACGCAACGCAATGCACAGCGCAGTCTGCGCAGAGAGTTGCTTCGCGTTTCGTTGCGTGGCGACTGGCGAGCGATAGCTACAACGCAACGTACAGCACAGTGTAGGTGAAAACGACCGTCTTAGTCTTATTGTTTTCAGCGCAGTCTGCATTTCTTGCAATGAACTTTCTGCGTACTTCAGCCAAGGCACTGAACCAGAAACACCGTACACCCCAGCACCGGACCGAAAATTCTGGCGCTTCCCTTGCAATACCCTAAACAGCGACGTACCGGGTGAGTCAAAAATACCTTCAACTATTATAACTATAATTGCCCTTAACTTTGTCAAACCTTAACCATACACATAGGTTGGGCCGATATGAGGGGGACTAATTTTTTTTACTCACCCGGTACATCAATCGACAAGATTCTGAGTGTAACCATTGTATTGATCATGGATGCATGCGGTGATGTACATGTAGGCTACTGCAGTCGGCGTCGAGATGCGTCAGCGAGTTGCTGGTGACTTCGTGCAGTTTTGAAGAGATTGTCGAGAATCCACATCTACAGTCAATCGGTTTTCTTTCACCAGCCGCCATCGACTACGTCTGCCAGCAACACTTCGATGGTAACTATAACTACAGTATAGGCCATATAGGCCTACATATTGTGACATTGTAAATAGATCTAGACCAGTTTGCACTTGTCACGATAAACTCGCACGCAAATGACACAGTGGGTAACACTGACAACAATATTATGGAGTTGCGTATGAGGAAAGTTGTTGGGTTAAAGTCAGTGCTATAACAGTGATGAACTCGGTCAATTTATAAAGGCTGCATTCTCTTATTGTATACTCTTATTATGTCGATTTTAAACATCCATATAGTGGGATTTTTTAAACAAGTTACGACAGGCAATATGGCCTGACGTTCTGACAAAACGAAGTGACCGAATGTTTGTTCTACAAGTAGCCTAGCTGTATTGATTTCTGTTGAAACTGGCAGTGTTCAGCAATGGAAAATCCTGTGTGCTGAGTGCGCGACTCGGACCTGTGATGCGTCAACACTGCTATGGTTTCACCTTCACTGAAACCTGCCCGTAAGTAATGTACCACAGCCGGTCTTGAAAATGACTAATTAGGCCGATGTAATTAGCCTAAGTGAGGACGATCTAGTATTGGCAAACGCCACTAAAATGAAAATCGCAACACACCACGTGTGCGCTCCTCGGCTATGGATCGTGCTACCAGCATCTCTGTATCTGCTCGATAACTTTGCACGTTTTAAGCGTCTTCTGAAAGTACATTTGTTTAGTTGAGGTTGCGGCAGTCGGTGACTCTTTGTTTTGGGCGCCATGTATAAAATGTTCTCACTCACTCACCAGTTCTCTCCAACAGTCCAGCTCCTCTGTCTCTTGTAGGCCCTATATTGTCGACTGCTGTGCACTGCGCCAGTCTAACTACTGATTCAGTCTTTGATAATGTCGCCTTCTTAGTCTTCACCAAGCCAGTGTTATTTGGACATTACTGTGTGCGCAGTACGGAGGATCAGCTGTCATGCGCCAGTCGAGTGATGACCCAACAGTGTGGACAAGTCGTGGCTCAGCGCGTCACTGACCTGCTTCGACGTTTTGTTTCATCACCCGAGTCGTGTCAAGTCAAAAGAGGTAGGGCCTACGTCGTAATTCTTCAGTCAGTAATTTTGACGTCTTGGGCATTCAATAAATTCCAGGACTGCTATATTTTTAACCCAAAAAGTAAAAGATATAATATCGTTGAATGTTGCGTAGTTGTAGTATATACTGTGTACTTCACATACCGTAGATTTTTATCGTGACGTCATTGATGACGTCGTTGTTATACGAAATGTAAACAAACCACATAGGCAGGTAGAGCAAATAATAATTAAATTTCTTCGAACAGAATGTGTCCCCAGAGCTGAAAGTCAACACAGATTTGCTGCATTGTTCAACTATGACCATTTGGTACGTTCATGTGAATTTGAATGGTGTGCTCGTGTTCACGACTGCCGTCGGTCGGTCAGCGATGACGTTCGCATTGGCACGCCGCGTGTGGCAGTGACAGCTGATAGCGTCAACAGAGTCTAGAACTGCATTCTCGAAGACATATGCGTGAGAGTTGGTGAGATTGCAGCTGAGTTGAGCCTTAGTGTCGGTTTTGTTAAAAGAAATTAGTAAGTAAGTAAGTAAGTAAAACGTGAATTTATATAGCACATATCATTAAAAACCTCTAATGCGTTTTTATTAGTTAGTCGGTAACATCCTAGATTCTGTAAACTGCCTGCTAAATGAGTGTTATCTTTCATCGTGATAATGCACCCCCTCACACCACACAGAAATTTGCCGAGATGCGTTGGGAGATGCTGATACATCTGCGCAACAGCTCATATCTGACACCAAGTAATTTCCAATTGTCTGGAGTCTGGACCTCTAAAAGATTCAATAAATCGAATTAAGTTTACGAACATCCACATTTTCTAAATGGTTCCTACAAAGATTTCTATGCTGCAGGCTTCACATGATGTGCTGAGCGCTGGGAATGTTACAGCAAACAGTATAAAGACCATGCTAAGAAATAACATTATTGCGGTTTTTTATTCTGTTTATTGTTGTGTAAAATATAACTTTAGTCCTGGAACTTATTGAACGCCCCTCTCACTATTACTAGATATCCCTTGTTAGCTGGCTTGCCAAAATGTGGGGGCCAGCTATAGTAATGGTCCGCGTTGTCCGTCTGTCTGTCTGTTACACCGAATATCTCCGAAACTAAGCGAGATAGACCTATGGATACTATGAGACGTGAATAGGAACTTGGGCTTCCCGATTCAGAATCTGCCATCAGATTCGCGATCGGAAGTACGCTTCCGCCATTTTGAGTGCTTCTGAGTTGGCACTTCGCCCATTCAGACAGAAATTGGCCGGTGGGCCTTGCCACTGTAGTGAATGGATCAGTGGGAACAGTCACCAGTCGGCACCACATGGGGAACCGTGGCGGGCCATCTCGTCACGTCCCATGACAGACGATACCTTGTTTGAGGTGTGCTGGGAAGCAGGCCTGTAATATGAGTTCTGTAACTTCTGTTATAAATTTCATACTCTTTACAACGCAGTGAAATTATAATTTTGATTGAAATATGGCTACGTTATCGACATGTTCTAGGGAGTGTAACGTTAGGCTGTATATATGGCCCGGGCTGTGTCATGGACCATGCTATTAACTTCCATCCTAAACTCTCCATCCCTTACAAATTCTCTGGATCCGCCACTAGTATGCCTACACTATACTGACTAGCGGTAGTATAGTGTGTCGAGCACCGTTCAGTTTCATTATTAAGAACACGCTGATCGCATGCAATCATTATAGCTTTGCTTGATTATGTCGTGAAAACAAGCAGTCTAATACAGAGTCCGGTATACTAATTAGCTTTCGTTATTCTGCATGAGATACAGAGTATTGTTACCGATGATCGCCGTGTCTATGTCGTAGGTCTGTCACTATCAGTCTGTCCGTCAGTCTGTCTGTCACGCGGTTCAACTCGGCCGCTCGGCGGGCGTAGTGTGTGCGGTGTCATTCGGTGCAGTCTTTGCCAAATCACTTTGGTCTCTTGTATATCAGACCTAAAGTCGAAGTTGCGTGTTTATTGTCCAGGAATGAGAACTCTGAGAGAAATTCTTCAACTTGCGTGATGCTCAGGCGCCGGTACATCGGCAACCGTGCACTTTAACGACTAGGCTTACAAGTCTACTACTCATGCCAGTTGAGCAGTTATTTTGCAGAATCCAGTCGGATATTTAGCTACTTTTCGTTGCTATTTTTCTTACTTTAGAAAAGTACAATACTGACTTTTCTTATCATATTACAACCGCATTTTAAGCAATGTTTGCATGAGCGCAATAATAAAGCACTCATGAGAATGGAAACATACACAAAAGTATAAAATCTTATAGTTAGGTATACTTAGTATACATGGCATGATAATTACATCAATTTTTATTACATTTTAATATCCCGGAATATCTGTAAATGCCTATGCGTACCAAAATGCATGAAAATACATTCGTAAATTTAAATTATTCTTAATGTAATCTCTGCTGACACGAACAAACGAACACACAAACTCTGGCACTAACATAAACTCCTTGGCTCAGCAGAAATAATTAAACTGTGTCGCGGGTAGCACATACCTGCGGCCGCTTTTTCGTTGTCGTGACCTTGATATTAACCCCATGACCTTGAAAGTCGAAGGTGACCTACATATTCTGAAAATGTACTTTTAAACCGAAAATGAAGTTGCTAAGTTACGGCATTCGAAACTGCTAATAATGGATAAGATATGTATGGTAAATGAAAAAATACTTAAGTAACTCTCGAGGTCAAACGTCAAGGTCAAATGTTACCAACTTCCAACCACTTCTAGCGTTCACTATGGGACATATTCCTACCAGGTTACATACATCATCATGCAATTTATGATCAGCAGTTTTCGAGATTTTGTGCAGACAGATGCACAGACACACAGACAGACGCCGCCGAAAGTAATACCTGCTCGCAGCATAGCTGGCGCGCAGGTAAAAATGTAAATAAAATTTAACAATTTACAACGCTTTTAAGGACAACGCCTGCAAACTCGCACAACTAAAACATCAAATATCTCAAAAGATGATATTTTGGCGATGTGCAGCGGAAGTATAATCTTTTGTGATATAGTATTTGCTGTTTTAGTTCTGCAAGTTCCCAAGCGTCGTCCTTAAAAAGCGTTGTAAACTGTTAAGTTGTTAAGTTTTTTAACATTTATATTTTATAATGCTAGTAATAATGAAAGTCCCAAATATAGGCCGAACAGCAACCAAAGACGTGGACCTTAACGCAAGGATAGGAAACATATTACCTCATTAAGGCTTAAGAGTTGCACAAATTTCAACAACAGAATATACAGAAAACATTGTTTAGCATTCTCTTCCATTTTAAATACGGCAATTTTAACGTTTCTATATTTCACAGATTTTAATCTTATGGCTGGAAAATTTTAATACAAAATGCAGATAAAAGAACAAAATGAGTAATATGTACAAACAGCAGTTTATCACAAAACATTGCACATTGCGTATACTTAAAATTCAAAATTTATAGCATCGATTTATGAGGTCAAAATACACCTAATATTTTAATACACTTCAGCAACTTTTTGAGTCACTACAGCAATTTCATACGTGAACTTATTTCAGTGATTTGTTATGGAACATGAACTTTACACGTAGAACCTTTAAGCCCCTGAATTTATATCTCTGTATCCAGGGCCTATTCTAAGCGTGTTCCCCGCACTAATTGTGCACTCCGAATTAAAAAGTGTGCACCCCGGATTTCCAGTGGCATTTATTTTTTAAGCACAAGTTAATTAGTTGTAGTAATTATC
>Ga0126335_1002048_pt1 | contig 11793 bp, 8 predicted proteins | sample OlaspJWI45metaG_FD_108409 | JGI IMG/M metagenome (GOLD analysis project Ga0126335, IMG submission 108409) | Marine gutless worms symbiont microbial communities from Oahu, Hawaii - Olavius sp. 1 OAHU.JWI-45 metaG | ecosystem: Host-associated > Annelida > Digestive system > Unclassified | place...
CACACATGTTTCTGTGATAAACTGATTGTTTTTGCATTGTAAAAAAAATAAAGCAGATTAGTTGATATTCAAGGAACAAACAATAACATTTCAGTAACATTTAAGTATTACTGATACTTTTGATCACTGTGTGAAAACTTGCTGTCCACACATTGCTTACTAATGCCAGCTTTTCTGCTACCGTTAATCAGTCTTATACACACTTTGAGCCTTACAGATGCTTGTATTATTATTCTGGAGTTTTATGAGCATAATTTTGTTATAATTGGTAGGTTTTTGTTGCAGTAGTTTGATTGTTAAAGGTACTGAATGTGGCAAGCCTGAAGCTACTGGATATTTCTTGGAGAAAAACAGCAGATCACGCCAAGTGGGCTGTAACGTCTGACAAGCGCTGGATCTGTATCGGTGATATAAACAGAGAGGTACTTATAGATGCTATACTAGATTGATTTAGAGTTGTTGTTTAAAGTGCACTTATGTTTACTGTATGTGTCTGTTTAGCTTGGTGGTCTTTGGCTCCAATCTGCATACATTGTACTTGCTTTTATCATGATTTTGGTAGAATTTCACTTCTGCCAGGAAGGCATCAACGATGACGACGCTTAAGACATCTAAAAACCTTCGTTTTGTGTGAACATCACAATATTGTTCTTGAACCATAACAACACATTTCCACGTTTTCAAAACTTAGCACATCCCTTTCAGAATTTAAGTTTCATAATAAACTACTGTAGTGTACAACTGGACAGTACTTTGTGCAGAATATTAGTACATTACTTGCAGCCATATAATCAGTGTAATTAATTACATACACGTTTACTGTGTGAATGTTAAGGAGTCGCAGAAACGTCGTGCTGGTGGAATGGTGTGCAGCCAGCTGTCGAAGGTGGCAAGTGAATTCAGATCCGACATAGTCAGCACTGAGCCGTGCCCTAGACACATGGTCGTGGTTCCCACCAATGATAAGACTCCACAGAATCTCTAGCAGTGCTGGTGGCACAGTTCAGAGAAGTCATTTGGATGAAATGATCCAGGGACATAGTATTTTGCATTATATATTTTTCGCTAATTCGACATTCCTGCCCAAGGAGAGTGCTGCTTCCAAGACAAGAAAGTGCAAAAAACTTGCTTTCAAAAGCATTGATAAATAAGATTACCTTTCAGTAAAAGGCTAGATACACCCGTATGGTTTTCTTGCAAGTTTTCAGCACCATTGTTTATGGTTTCTATACTCATTGTGCACTATTCCGTTGTGATAATACTGTAGTTCTGTGATACAGCATTACACAGTGTACTGTAGGCCATTTTGCTATTGGACAGTATTATGTCGCACTACGTCAAGCAATATAGTATTAGCTGTCAGGTACATTAGTGTACCAGTAGTTGTTATCAGGTATTTTGCTATGCATTTCATGCAATGTGCAGTGAGTGAGCTTCAGATGGTTCATTTACAAGCTTGAACTTCTCTGCCTATGTGTATTTAGTTATCTATCGTAATTTGGTTGCCATGATATTGGAACAAATGATAGTTTTCGGCTGCATCAATGCATGAGTTGCAGACTATTGCTATCAGTGTTCCTGCCTGTCTGTCTGTCTGTCTGTCACGTGGCTTCACTCGGCTTTGGTGTGCAAAAACGGGTAAACGGATCGAGGTCTTATCCCCGCACGGTATAGTGCATTTGATGCAGCCTTTGCCAAATTACTTTGGCCACTTGTTTCTGCAACTGTTCACTTACAGTCGCATGCTTTTGTTTTTCTCTGTTGTCCGTGTAGTTCCACAACACTTAATTATTATCACTGTTTATAGTAATTCAATTATGTACGTGTTGTTATAAACTGGGTAATGCTAATATAGAATACTGTACTGAACTGGCTTAGGTAGTTAGGTCTCAAGACAATTAAATAATTACTGCTACTGTTCATTTAACGGTGATAACCATGAACTATGTGATGAGTTTATAGTTCATATATTTATACAAACTGTAAAGTGTGCATCCATGCTGAGCACATGCAGTGAACGTAGCGCTGTAACTCAAGTATGTGAACATAAAGACAGATTAAAACATTTATTACTGAATCAAGTCTTAGCACCATCAAAACCAGCACATATACAGTAGGTGGTTTTGGCATTTCCTCCTGATTACACCGACGCACCAACACAGGAGTCGAGAGCAACTGGGTTTTATGCTCAACTCGACAAGTAATAGAAACTAACATTACACTGAATCAAGACAATATGCTGTAACCAACAAAGAACTGCTGCAGTGGACAGCCGGGACAAACTGTGTATGGGACAAATCCGTATAACCTTCCCAAACCACACATGCCCACCAGGTGATAGGACTAGATGTAGAAGGTACGAGCGTTGGCCAATGCCTCTATGCTCTCGTCACAAACACAATTCTAACAATTTCAACTTCAGCTTTAAAAGCTTTAAAAATCATATACAGTATCTTGTTGCTGCCAGAAATTATCAAGTCGGGATTTGAATGTGTTAACAGTGTCACATAACACAGCGTGATTGGGCTGACTATTCCAGATATTAACTGCCCTGTTAATAAAGTAATATTTGCGCAAGTCTTATTTCGATCTACCTTTCTCCAACCTAAGAACATTCCCACTTGTGATATAAACACTACCCCCAGAGCATGCAAGTGATAATATTCCTCCATTATACACGTATCGGTCGGTTGATCATATGGTACACACAAACTAAATGTCATTGAAGAAAAAACCCGGTGGACAATAAAGAAATGTCAGATACGTGATAATAAAAAAAGTGACTGCAAATTTTACAAAAGTACATACATCCAAACAGCATGAAATGCACTTGTGGCATGCCTTCAATCAAAACTACATGCTGACTACAAAATCAGACAAATGGCATTATAAATGTGGTACAAAATTAACATCTCGGAGACAAGTATGAACAGTTATCTGCAATAAGTGCCGACAACCGTTAAACAACTATGTGAGACAGTTCGGGAATGATAATAACGTGCAGTTGTGAGTGGAACTATCGCTTTACATAAGTCGAGGCTGCAGATGATGAGACAGTGTTTGATGTGGATGTGGCTGCACAGCAACAAAATACATTTTACAAAAACATCAGTTGCACCGCAAAATCTGTACTCATACTAGCTGAGGCCCTGTTGTTGCTAGAAAATTAGGAACGGTTTTAAGTGGGGTTAGAACCCCACTTAAAACCGTGTTTGATTCTAGTGGAAGTGCCAATGGGATATGCTCCATGCAAAGGTCTATACGAAATCTTAAGCAGGAATTTTTTTTGGGGGGGGGGGGTGTGTGCCCAGTGACCACATAATTTTTTTCCTACCACACTGCTCGAAAGGAAAGTGGAGAAAATTTTTAAGTGGAAAGTCGTTTGAAAGTGGGAATGCTTTGAGAGAGTTGGGTCCCCCCCCCCCCCCAAATTTTTTTCCTGTTAAAAATATCATTGGGTGTGGTGGCGATTCCCAAGTTATGAAAACACCACAAAAAAACTCACAGCCGAGAAACAAATTCACAGAAACATTATTACGTAAGATACATACCGTTGCTTCACAGCAGGCAAATATGCAGTATTAATAAATAAGCAAGCAGTTCACAAGCAGTACCGACCTTTGCCACGTTTCACATCAAGGCCTTCAAGATGTCTCAGGTACTCCATCAGTGACTCATCGGAGCCTGAACCTTGATGTGGATGGAGTGCAGACGAAGCAGATGAACTATGATATGAAGGCCCACCAGCTCGCCGCCTACACCACAACACCCTCGTCAGCGATATGTTTTCAATCAGCACAAGCCACACTTTGACATTAGTTATGCTGGTAAAACTGCAGAGGCTGTTATAAAATCAAGCAATCTAATGTCGGCAAAATTAATTGGAAACATGCTCAATAACGGCAGAACATAAAATTGTCTCGGCACTCACTAGGTTAATGAACTGCGGATCTAATTATGCAATATCAATAAACACAACTGGAAGCACAAATCACGCACTACAGTCACAAATAATATGGCCATTATTTAGGTTTACCCGAGTTACTTGTTTCACCACGAAGGGTCTGAAATGAATTTGCTTCACAGAGCGGATGGATGCCTGAAAAACAGGAACAAAACACTAATGGAAGACTAACTGATCAAAGATCAGTAAAACTGACACTCAACCTGTTGCCGTTGCGATCAGTGTATGATCGGTCACGGGTCGGTGGCGTTGGTGGTACTGCACTATGAGAGGCATGCGGGCGTTGCGTAGCAGGGCCACGGGCACTAACAGATCTCACTGACGATGAATGCACTGCCGTTGTTGACCGAGAATGTGTCTGAGATGAGGCTGACGACGATGCATAGCCATTTGTAGCTGCTGCAGGAACAGCAGCAGCACCTGAAAAATATATATGTTGTGTTAATACCAGATACGACAACAATTATGCCGCTTGGTCAGCATGTCACGTCATCTGTGCATCATCCACAACATTACTGATTACTGATGACGGACTGGAGTAAAAGAGGGAACATTAACACAGCTGCTCTAGTTACTATATCACACTGCAATACTCTTGTTGCACGATGTTCTAGGCAGCTTATAGGTCCAGCAGATTCGTTTTTATCACACTGGGACCCTTACACTGTGATTACCCTAGAGGCGGTTGCCTACAGTTAGCCTAGTTCATATTGTAACACAGTGGAGTGGTTCTGGTAGGACTGAAGCCTATCTCAGTGGCCAACTGGCATCCTTCAGTGCTTTGACGCTGTTGGTTGGGTCATCTGGCCTGTAAAAATCGTCCCTGAAATGACCTATAAAGTGTCGAGTGGGACATTAAGCCTCTATTCACTCACTCACACTCATGATCCACAACAGTGGCCAAAGTAATTTGGCAAAGGCCGCATCGAATCCGTGGGGTAAATTGCGACTCTGATCTTATACAATACACACAATGACTGCAACAGTCCGCGTCTCATGCATTTGATGTGGTCTAAAAGGGCAGAATATTGCCATACAGAATGAAATATCACAATTATATTATATTATAATCTGGCAAATTGTGGTCTTGGGCTTGCAGCACTGGTCTTGGTCATTACATGCCCATCTTGCTTACAACACAGCAGTACATAAGGTAAGGTAAAAAAAGGTAAAGGCAGCCCATACTCGATTACCGAGCGTAGGGTTCCGGAGCTGATCCCAGTTCTTGGCAGTCAGCCTGCAGCCTGATGTGAGTCATAAACCCGGCGCTGCCATTACTTTCTGCCAGGCCTGCAGTTACCCCCGCAACCCTTGAGTGAGCTGCTACCAATTTTGCTGCTTGGTGAACAGAGGCACAATGGGTGTAAACAGTTTGCCTATGACTGTTACCCGACAGCCTCGCGACTGCGATTTGAACCCATGCTATTCCGAGCCTGAGTCCAGCATGCTAACCACTCGACTACCAAGCCACCCTTATGTAATATGCAGTACATAAGACAGCATATTACCGGCAGAGTTGTTGTTGTCCGAAGCCAGGCCAATGCGAGTGGCTCTGTGCCATTTTCTGACAACAAACTTCAACCTACATGTACAACAAATACGACGCCATCAACCACATCTGCATTCAAACACATTTCTTTTACACATAACGTTGGCAACAAAGAAGCACATCGTTATTAAATTACAAGGTCTGTTGCTGAAATTAAAAAAATGCTAGATTAGCAAATCTAATACCAACAGTAAACATGTCAATTATTTGTGCCTGTTAAAACAGCAACGGCACGAATCAAAAGTTAAGATACACGCAAAATGTGCTCAGGACAGTGTTCTAAAATTGCTGGCTAGCACAGACTGTCAAATCATCAAAAAATTCATTGCAAGAGTCCTTATGAATTTATATTATTGTTAACTAGTTGCTAAACCTCAAAGAGAATTTGGAAAATACCTACAATACAAACCAAAAATCAAAACAAAATGACGAGTGATCACAGCAGTACCCAAATATCCAGTAAAATCAAACTTTGGTATGAAACTGCATCTACATCATATGAATACTTAGTAGCTTTTATTATGCATAAAAAACAAAGTCTTTCCCAAAGCTTGTAGCCCATTGGGTAGTGCTGATTTCCATTTCAATAGCCCTCAGCCATATACCAGCAGACACTGCGAGACCATGGATACAGGGCTAGTGCATAATGTGCTGTCTGTTCATTCCCCAGCCCACTAAATTATACTGCTCGATGACAGAAGCACATAGGTGTAAATAACAATGCTGCTATGTAGCGGTACCCAGCAAAGACTCGGACCCATGACCTGTTGAATGATCAACAAATCCGAGGCTCTACGAAGTGATCTACCACACATCACGTTATAAATCAATACGCTATATGATATATGATAAACCGATGCAGACCTAGAAATGGCAATGATGACCCTGGCAGCACTGCGGAACCTTGACAGTGGACAGAGTTGACGGTGTGTCAGATCGCCAGGAGACGGCTCGGCTCCCATGCGAGCTATCATCGCTAACGTCTCCTCTTCACAATCGCGGAATCCACCAATCAGCAGTAGCAGGTACTTCTTCTGGTAAACCAGAGCCTTGCGGAAACTCTCGGCACGCAGATAACGACCGTACAACCGCTGGATCTGCCAGTACACAACATTACAACTTGGATTTTCAGTATCATATTGCATTTTTGAGACAAGTTTATTGCAAATAACACCTCACATATACACACTGTCCATGTTATCTGCGTTCGACGATGTCCAAAAAAAGCAGGTCATAACATACTGCTGCATCACGACATTGAATGTAGAAATAACAGAAATGCTTACAAATGCATCTGTTTCCACAAGTTGCTTAATGCACACAATTGTTTCAGCATGTGTAACAAGTCCTTGAAGCTTAACATATTACCGGTATCTATGTCAGGCTAATTTTTGTCATTGCTGTTGGACGATACCCCACATCTTGTAGTAAATCAGACTGAGGTCTGGGCTGTTTGGTGGCCCCAGATCTGGTCCAATGTGAAAGGTGCAGCCTGCACTTGAAATCTTACAGTGTTCTATGCCCAATATGCAGACGCACTGCCAACATTTACATCTGTTTACATAAAACCGTGTGTTATTTTAAAGAATATTTAACAGGAACCACAAACTGAAGTAATAAAGAAGTAATAAGCAAGTAAGCGAGATCCACTAAAATGTGTGCATGCAAAAATCACTGCATGTTGTTTGCAGTCTGTTCCATATTTGCAGCAAGTTTGAACCTGATTAACTTCCCTAGGTAGCGTAGCAACATAATTAAGGTGTGACGGGAAATGCTACATGGTATTTGTTGCAAATGGCGTACGCTTCCATCAGTGAAAAATTTTTGAAAATCAGTCAATGTTTGAGAAAGTTATGGCCGACTATGCTTAGGGGGCTACTTTTTCTGACTCACCCAGTAGAAAAAAATGAAGACGACAACAACTGAGTATGAGTTGGCTGGAAGCACAAAGTGACTGATTCATTTTGTAATTATGAGTGCAAAATGCTCCTGATGTGTTTATGTAAGAAAAGAAAAATAATACACTTTATGCAGTGGCATATAACTTGCAGCACATACATAGCATTGAAACTGGTCAATAAATCTCAAGTCCACACTGACAGGTGTGTGACTGACAGATTACCACTGGTACTTACCAACATACTGGAATTTAATCCACACGAACTGTAATGAACTATTATCACAGAAGTATGACGTATGACTGGAATGGTTTGGACAACGACACATCGTATAAACAAAACAGTATATTCTGGCAAATGAAAAGCTACACACTACAGGTCAAATCAAGCAAAGCCATGATTGCCGCACAATAATTTGACTGACAGCACCAAGAAGATATTAAATGAATCAGCAAAACACAAAGAATCAGCAAAGCATTAAGCTTGTACATATTAAGCTTGTATGCATTAAGCTTGTACACACATCTTTCATGCACACCTGTGGTCCTGCACCAGCAAGGTTTACATCTTTCAATGTGTGTGAAAGAAAAAAAATTTCAAATGCAGCCAATGGGAGACTGATAGCAACTGGCAGAAAAATTATTTTAAAAAACATGAAATGAAGACTAATAACAGCTCTCCGTGCAATTGCAGCAAAAAATAGGATACAAAGCAAAAGGCCTAACCTAGTCAAGTCAAAACGAGTCACGAAGAATCACGTATACTGCTATATGCATTTACTTACTTACATGCTGAGCGTAACATACATTCATTATTCACATCAATGGAATGGGTACAAAAGCAGGTTCTCACATAGCAAAGTTCTAATATTATACCACTAATACCTCATCCTCAAGAGCTTGCAATGTCAATGAATCCAGAAGCTACAATGTCAAGAATTCCTCAAAGATTATTCATTTTGTCCAACACCTTGCTGAACACGAACAAAGCTGCAATTCTGGATGAATTGACTAAACACGTGTATATCAAAAATACCCAAAACGTCAGCATCAAAGCATGTTGTAACAAGAATTGGTCCTTTCTTCTTCTCCCTGATCCATCACTGATCTCTGTTTCCATAACCCCCAGCTTTCACTTCCGCACAATGGATACAGTGCAAATGCATCACGTGTTGTATGTTTTGCCATTCAGCTGTTGCTAATGGTACTCATTTGCCTGCCCATGACAAATGGTTGCAGTGAGTAGACCTGGCCAGCTGATTACATACAAGCTTCTGCTTGCAGATGGCGACCCAACTAACCTAGCTCGAAGCAGAGTAACATTGCTAATCGAGACCAAGGCACTACCACTAAGCCACGTAAAAGGTAATAGTTGCCTCTGCCTCGCCGGCCAATCACAGATGGCACAGACCGACTGCATATATGCTTCTTTTGCCTGCAGGTGAGCAGAAGTATAAAATGCATACCGTGAAAAACAACTCACATGGCACCATTACTAAAACATAAAACAACAAAGAAAGAATTATCACCACAGCGAGCAACATACACGTACTTTGTCTCGGTCGGCCACTGCTGTGCTCTCCTGTGGTTTGGAACGTTCTCGTTCGAGATCTAACTCGGTTCGGCGCAGTTCCTCGCGAACTCGTGACACTTCATTCCGTGCTTCATTCAGCTGAGACACCAAACTGCTAGATTGATCCCGCTGCATAAAAAAACATTTTCATTCACAAGTGAAATTAGATATTTCATTCATATCTAAAAACGAGCAAAATAGTCTGAAGAATAAAATTTGATTGCAAATTGTCAACAGTTACGCCACTGCCACAGCCTGTGTCAATTTTCCGAAAGCTTACATCACATAATTACAATATTTTCCAACTACACTGAAAATTAAAGATAAGAAACTGAAGCTGAACACGACTGGTTAGCACAAGTTTATTGTCACCAGCTTTGCAGCTGCTTCAATGCCGTACATTCACACAAACCAATAAATACAATGGTCCAACATGCCATTTATACAACAATCAGTAACAGACAAAAGACTGACTAGAATGACGAGAGAGAAATAAAACCTGCTGTATTGCAGTAGGGCTGAGTGCCGACAGTTTCTGCTGCAGTTCGGCAATGCGGACACGTAAGTCTTGTCGCTCAGTCGATAGTCGTCCAACGTAGGCCGTCAACTTGGCGTTATGTTGCAGCAAAGAGTCATTCAGAGCTGGCACCTGAGATGTCAGAAGCTGGTTGACGTTTGCCTGCACAAATGTCGAACATCTTTCCTTTCAATCCACATCGCACTCATGAGATGAGACGAAATGAAACCAGTGGTGCTTCACCTATAGGCAAACTAGGCAGTTGCGCAGAATGCCAAATCTTGGGGCAGCATACTTTAAAAAAAACAAAAGGCCCTTACTGACAATTTGTTAAAAATTAAGCAAACTGTCAGTTAGTAAAGTATACTAATGCATGTAACAATTTTAAAGTTCCCAAATAAAACAAACTCGGTAACTGAACTGACGACTAAGTAAAACATCGATACAAAACCAACAGCTTCATAAGAAATCTACACTTGACATACTGGTAAGTCAGCCGACAGACTAGGCTGAAATGACTGCAGTTCAGAGAGAAGTTCATTCAGTCTGAGCAACTCTGAACTCAGCTGATCATCGGTGAGACTTTGTGATGTGAAACTGACGCTACGGCAGACAAATTACCAACAACAACCACGTTGCATATGAATCGGAGAAAACAGATTCTAGTCCCACTCAACACAATATCACTTCGCAGGCAACTGAGTGTATTGGTACCAATAATCAGAAGTGAATAACAAAACAAAACACGTAAAAAACTCAAAACAGTTGAACAAATAAAGAACCGAAGCCAACATACAACACATAAAAGTGCTCAACCATCACTCTTCTCGGTCAATCCCAATCACGGCACAGTCGAAAACCCCATCACAAGATGCAAACATGGTACTATGACGTCGTCGTGCCACAGTCTGAACCAAGTAGTGGGACGTTATGGTACACAGAATCAAAAAAAATGTTATGGCACCCTTGCCTGAATAATTTCATTTTTCAGTACCAAAACGTACCACTTCAGACTAGAGCATATAACCTCACACTTGGTACCACAATAATCCTGAAGCTTCGACACGTAGTGTGGTGTAAATCATATCTTGATGTCTAGAACTGTTTAAGTGTGGATCGCTAGTGTGATGAATGGACAGACAAACGGAACTGCAATAGCATCGTCTAAGATGTTAGATGCGTGCCAAACAAGCTGGTATAGTCAACTTATACAACATCCAACTACGAGCCAAGGTGGCTGTACTCGTACATCATGGGACCACCAACCATATTAAGTAATATAGAGGTCAAATCTTACCCGAGCAACATGGACCCACTGAGCAGTGCAAAGTGAACAAGTGGCCAAAGTAATTTAGGAAAGGCCGTATTGACCCCCTCCACCTTGCCATGAGGGGATGGAGACTGCCATCTAATACAATGTTTCTAGGGTCCCCAGGTGTCTCCACTCCAAAAAGGACGTCGACCTGTGCAGCCGTTTTTGCACAGCCGGTCTGCATGACAGACTGACAAACTGAGAGATGCCAGGACCATCAATCGCAATATTCCACATTCTGCATTCAATACGGCCTAAAAAGATTATGAATTAGTAAGAATAAAGGCTGCACCCAGCCAGCCATCCCACAGAACGACAACTGTAAGACACTGTCAGAGCTGACGTTTACCGTGACCCTGACTGCAGTGTCAGTATCTGATCAGACAAATGCTGCGCAATCAACAGCAGTCGCTGTCGAATGCTCTCAAGCTGCTTCAGATGAATGACGACGTGTGACGATTCATTCTCTCTTGCTGATAAACTCGTTTGCTGTGGACACAATCAAGTCAATTCAATACAATAATTACAATAACAAGAAAAATGACTATCGTCACTGGGTCTGCAGTGCTCCGCACTGTCTGAGGTAGCATGTGGAGAATCCACTCACATGGTGTATAACGCTGTATCTGGCACACGTGGCGCCACCGTGCGAGTGGAATGGAAAAACTGGAGTTTTTACAAAAAAAACTGCCAAAAATAGGCTAAATATGCCAATTATTCCACAATTAAAAAACTTATTCCAAAAATCTAAGTGCAGTGCACACATCATCCTCATACTAGATGCCACCTTTTGTCAAATTTAACAATTCAGTCCTGAGATATCGTTTGGAGAAAAAAACAGTCACCCACCCACCCAGCTTTTTTCACCATACTCCACACTCAGGAGTAACAGCAACAACAATATAAATTATTCTTGCAAAGTGTACAAACTAATCACGCAGACAACAATGACTTCTTGAAAATGATAATCAAAGCAAAATA
>Ga0126335_1002049_pt1 | contig 11790 bp, 12 predicted proteins | sample OlaspJWI45metaG_FD_108409 | JGI IMG/M metagenome (GOLD analysis project Ga0126335, IMG submission 108409) | Marine gutless worms symbiont microbial communities from Oahu, Hawaii - Olavius sp. 1 OAHU.JWI-45 metaG | ecosystem: Host-associated > Annelida > Digestive system > Unclassified | place...
ATACAAACGTTGATAAACATTGGATTGTTATGTTATGAATTGTCGACATGTCCGTGATGAATATTATCGATACGTCGTGAAGTGCTGCTCGGACTTCAGGTCCTCATCTGAAAGTGACGACAGCTGTTGTCCGAATTACTGATTCAGAAACAATATATATTTGAAAATGATCAACATGCTACCGGATCATGCCGGCCTGATGTCGTTTTAGTTCCTTTTAGTTTGTTTCTGGGGTGGGCTTTGCGGTCAAACCGTCACCTACACCATAAGGACCTAAATTGGGGATGTAACTGCTGTAACATTGATACTGAAAGACAATAAACAGTTATAGACAATTATTATTTATATATTTTACTGTGTTCTGTTAATTTATCAATATATATTTTATTTTAAATGTATCTGTTTCCATTACAATACTTGCACACGCACACATTGCGCCGACTTTGGCCGACAACCTAGTCCAATACCAATGCTCTATACAGGTAACTCCCCAGCACGCTACAATAACAATCAGCTGATAATGGCAGCATCAGCATGCTGCACAAAAATTGATCTTAGGCCAGTATGAAAGATACTGAAAATCGGTCGAGGAGGTACAAAGATACGGAGGGTCGAATTTTCCATTGCTCCATAGGAATGGACTGTCGCCTACAACACTGCATTACGACCGTGCTACCGTGATGAATGTCACATGCACATGTATGACAACTTGAAAATATCGCACTTTATTATTGTTTGTTCGAGTTATTAATATTTCTACTTAGCTTAACGCAAAGTCACTATATCTGAATAACAAAGTATTCAAAACGCAAAAACTTGCTAATGAATTATCAAGTTCTAATGTATGCAGCTCCTGCTTTGACCACACGTAACAGGCAAACTGATGAATTGAATGTCTGCTGGAACTCTGTAATACGAAAGCTCTTGGATACAACAGATGGGAGCCTGTGAAGATTGTCTTGATAGAACTTGGCAGACTCAATATAAAGCATTTGATTATGCTTAGAAAAATATAATTTTACAGGCATTTATTTTGGTGTGTAATTCGTTTTTAACTGATGTGTTTTCTGTGTTCCTATTACATAACTGGAACAATGATCCTATGCTTGAAGCTGTTTTTGGACTGTCTCAGATGCTGTGAATTATGTTTGGACATTGTTTGAAACTTATGTTAATTCGTAGTGTTCTCTCTGTCTACCTCTCTGTCAGTTTGTTGTTCTGCTTACGGGCGAAATAAGCGTGTTCATAACCGTATAGAGAAATGCTTCACCTTAAGTCGCGGCGGCGCGTGAACGTCAAGCTGGGTCGTCGTGGCGCCGGCTGATAACATTGCGGCGTTTGACGCTACAACGCTGTGTCGACTCTGCCGCGAACCCCGGCTGCCGGTTCGAGAAACACCGCCGCCTCCGCCGGTGAAGCGCATCTCGAGCTGCGACATTCGAATGCCTGCCGACGCCGTGCTGAGTCGCTGTTGGCGCTGCAAGGTGCGCGCGTTCTGTGCGTTCTGGAAGCTGCAGAGGTCGTCTGAGGTGGGCGTTGCGGCAGCGGAGTCGTCAGCGTACGGGAGATCGAGGTTCTCGAGGCACGGTTGGACGAGAGGTCGACGGGTACCTGCGCCGCCGCCACTGGTCGCTGACTGCGGCGTCAGCGGTTGCAGTCGCCACGTAAACGTGCTGCCGCCGCGGTAGAGTGAGTACGGCGACGCCGGAAGACTCGCGCTCGACTGTCGACAGACACGTCGCAGCTTCTCAACAACCGATTGACAGTGTGAATAGAATACAATTTCTAGCGGTATAAACTTAGCATAGCCTGCTGACAGTTTTTGAAAGGGCTTAATGTTTGCATTATACCACAGCGTACGATGCGGTGTAATAAACGAGAGCCTAGTCAGATTTGTGTACCACGCGAACATAACTGAAAATTGACACTAAAAGTCAATGAAGCAAACAAATCTAAAAACTCAAAACCGTTCAGCACTCAGACCACTTTAGAGCCGTAACCCCGATTACAATTATGACGTTTTGTAACAATACACTTCCAGAACTGTGGCGACTAAAAATATAATAATTTTGATATCGTCAACTTTATTGTAAACATGATTAGAATAGGATATTAGTAACATGTTGGTTCAGTATTTGTGACGCGGGCAGGGACGCATCGGCATGCACTCGGTAACTTCTCTACGTCTACGTCTACGTATTTCAGCCGACCGTCTTTAACCTGTACTTTTTTGCCGGTGGCGTTGACGATGCTAAATCGTCGTCGGTTGTCCATGCCGCAGTCGGACTTCATACTGAGGCACTCCTTGTCGATCATGACGTTTGGCCCGACGTTGCCGTTACTGTCGCCTCGCCGTCGCGGGATGTAGAGCTCGACACTAGTACACGACGCTTCAGACGGAGTCTTCTTAAGTCCAGTGTTGCCGACGAAATCATCGTCATATTCCATCTGTGTGCGGGCTGCTTCCTCCGCCTGCGCCCAGCAGTCCACAGTCCACACAGTTAACGCTACGCCCATACCCACTTGTCGCTTGGCTACACTTAGTGTCGCAGTAAGCTTGCGCGTAAAAGAGCGCATTTCGAATTGTAAGACTTACACAATCCGTAATAAGAACAAACGCTTGTCGCCACCAGAAACAAAATAATGTTTGCAAATTATGTCTAAGACCGGACGGAGCCTTATTAGATAACTAAGTCTGGTCCTTTACAGTCACTTGTATGTGTTGATGTGTTGATGTCACACTTGTTCAATGACAGGAGTGCTGGCAGGTAAAGTCACAGTTATCCATTATTGTTGGACGAAAAATACGTTTAGGACGATTTCGACATGAAGGCAAACGCACTTTACAATAAATACAAACTGACAAATTATTAAACCAATTACTTAATTATTAAACATGCAAAAATAAACTTCACACACAACTAACACAATAAAGATATAAGATAAAATTTAGAAGTAAGAGCTTAGCAAATAAGTAGAATTAAAAGCAACCAAAAATACAATTTTTTGGCGGAATGTTAAAACAGCAAGTGTTGAATGAGACGAACCGCGAGTTCTTCCTCTGCGGCGTCTTGGTCCTGTTTGCGACAGTCATCGTACGACATAGCGACGATTGCAAGGATGAGGTTGACGAGGTAAAACGACCCCATGAAAATGACGATGATGAAGAACGACATGTGATACGGCGCGTTTGCTTTGATCACCTACAGCAGCGACCAATGCGTCTCGCTAGTCTTTATCCCGAATTATCCGTAGGCATAAGTAAACCAAAGGAAAGTCCAATGTTGTTAAAAGCACTAAATAATAGGGCAATTTTTACTGCAAATAGGAAAATAATTCTAAGTAAACGCAACGCTGTGTCGATAAACAAAATGCGAAAAAAACGACTTTCAGTTAAAATAGTCATAGTTAAAAAACACGGTGTAAAATTAATGGCACAATCTCCGATAAAAAAGTCTTTATTTCTGTGAAACGCTTACTACAGGGGCCCGATGTATTTTATACGACTGGGTTAATAGCGGTGAAGTCGCACGAAACGCGCACTGCAGGCGACAACGCTAGAGAGATTGCGATGAGTCAGGGTGAGGCGCCACAGCACGAACACACAGAAATGTACGCTCATGTCTCAGTATTGCGGTTAACGTCAGTTTTTGTAACATGTCGAAAACTGAGATTCGTTAAAAATTTGACATGAACTGTAAGTAGAAATTCGTTGAGTTGCGATTTTGGGTGATGTTCTTGCTACCAGCCCTAAATGACTCAGTGATGGAGAGAGCGTCTGCACACAGGGGAAAACTAAAGATAGAAATGATAGCCTGACTGCAGCTTCAGTACCTCCCATGTGTCTGCTGTGTTTAACAACCTTACGTGACGACGACGCACTTCCGGCTTCGCCGATGCCGGTGACTGACACTGGGCGTCGTCCAATATCCACTGGCAGCAAGATTAGCCTATTTACTCGCTCACCCGCCACTAACTAGCAGTCGCTGAATAATGCATATAGCTATTTGTTTTAGTGTCGGTGTTAGGTTGAAGCGAGCCAAACAGACTGTAAATGTATTGTGCTGCTAACGTCTACAAGACTTCTTGCTCGTTATCGCCATTAGCTGCTATCACGCCAAAACACAGTCTATTTCCAAAGCCTCTCGAATTCAATGAAATGGAAAATAACGTATACTAAACTGGTTTCCATCGTAAAACTGTCGTATTGGATCACATAATAAGTAGCAACATATACATGTATTTGAAAAGACTAATGCGAGAGTGCTTGTGTAAACACATTCAAACACAATTAAGAAGAACAATAATTACGCAAGATTTATCTTATTGCATTGGCAATTCGACTACTTCAGCATTGTGGCATTATGACCAGTTGCGCCAGATGAAACCAGATACTATTAATGAAAGATAAAGGTACTGGAAATAAAGAGACAAAGGTGATGGACATCTTACAGCAAGGCGGTGTGCTAGCATAGCGATGTGCACATCAGACAATTTAGTTACTGCAGCGTGAAACTCCTAAAATTTACTGGTCCGGGCTTATGACCTCCATTTAAGCCGTGTGAATGAAAGAGGAGTTATTACATTATATTACATTACATCACATTACATTAGAGTTATTTAGAGTTATTTAGAGTTATTTAGAGTTATTTAAGCTCTACTGGACAATAATTGTGTGAGAAATGGATATTTTTTCAGTGTTTGCAACCGAAATATTTAACATTTGTTAATAAACACATTATTACTTATAAGTTTGTAAATCAGATGCTGCAGACATAAAACTGATATGACGTAATGTAACACCGAAACTGAAACGTATCATACGAGTTGGTAAAGATTCTCCCAATAGTCCTGAGTCATGAGACGAAATGCACACAGCATCGACCATCCGAAGTTGTCGAAGTTAGTGAAACCGTAGTTGGGGTTGTCGCCAGCCCGCAGACACTTGCAGTTCGCAGGACATTTACTGTTCACAACCAAATAAAACATTATACATTGCGTAGATGTTTGTAAGGCACAATGGCAACTAGAAGTAATACCAACTTTATCACACTGTTCAGCGATCTCTGTCGTGTGTTTTTTGCTTCTAAACAAAAACGCGCCATAGGCCAAACTTATTTCTTATAACAATAAAATTTCTTCAGTGCTCCAGATAAAGCTTCATATTACAATGACATAGCAGTGCCGTGCTGTAGAAAAAGTACCCGGTTGGTGTAATCAATACTGAGTGATGCATTGGCTATCGTTATACCTGCCGCCGTCGCTGCAAATTCTGCCACTGGGTCTTTCGTTCTCACACCAGTTTTCTACATGTCAACAAAACGCCATCGTTACAAGAGGTCAGTACTTAAATAAACACGTGTTGTGTAGCCTATAATATATGTAGTTTGCTAGCTATATCACATATCATTGGCCATCACTACGTGTAAAGTAGAACATTGTATGCTAAAGATAATAACTTACTGCTATATACAATGATTTGCTAAATTATTGTTTTCTTAAAGCATTAATCATGGACCATGTACGGTTCTAATAAACTGTAAACAAAATGACGAAAGGCAGGCAGGCCTATGTCGGCTTTCAAAGCCGTCGCTCATTAAAAGTGTCACTTCATTGAAGACCTAGTACAATTTAAGACGTGCAATAATTTCGACAATGCCTTTCGATCATCATTTATTGCCTTCATTATCATTTATCATCATATGCCATCGTCTTACGATGCTTCTCTGATTATATTGTCCTGTTTGTTTCTATCTCGTGAACAAAAGCTCAGCTTTTGCGCCAGGTTATCTCACCAGCAAATGAACGATCACGACTGCTGATTACTCTATTGATCGATCGTTGACACTAACTGGAATAAGTTTGTAAACACAGTCACTAAAAATGAAAATAAAACTCCAAAAACGTACTATTCGTCGGAAATACCTCTATTTTCGGTGTAATTTCGCAGCTCTTCTTTGAGCGCATCGTTCTTGGGTTGCTCTTCGACGGCCAGCGTCAAGTTGAGGAACCACTGTGCGTCCGCGTCTTCGTCCGGGATGCGGATACACTTCTGCTTGAGTGTGCCCTGGTAGATCTGCAGACCGATCAGCGCGAAGATGGACAACACGAAAACGGACAGGATACAGACATCGCGCAGTCGTCGGACCGCTTCCAACAACGCACCGACGATCGTCTTCAATCCTACATGGACAGTTGTAAGCGTCATATCGCCGCTATGCTGAACGAGCCAGGGCATAAGAAAGCAATTATACACCGTGTCCCAATTAAACAGTAGTAGGTGTGGAGGACCATAACTAGCAATAATGTTCATGTGCAGTAAGCTATACTGCTAAAGCACCACTGGCTTACTTTTTAATAGGACACGCTGTATAACGGTACATGAATTATGAGAAGGTGCGGTCATGCAACTTCAAGTTACGTTCAAAATTACTAAAAGCGGAACAGCCGAAAGTTAGGCTCATATTACTCTCACACTGCATTAACGTACACGTTAATTAACACGTGTTTTTCTCTGCGGTACGTTTTGCTGAGCCTAAAATACAGCGTGAGCGATACCACCTTTCAGTTTACTTTTGCTTGTAACAACATATTGTATTCATCTATAAAACTGAATGACTTTGGCCTACGTAGGCTAATGATGCCTGAAGCCTTTGTAGCCGTCTTACCTGGTACGACGGCGACGGTTTTGAGCGCACGCAGCACTCGGAACGTGCGCAGCACTGCTAAGTTTCCTAAACTTTTCACCGTCATTGTCATGTACCTGCACACAGCTCAGACGTGCTAACAACTGCTACAGGTCGCAGCCATGACAAACGGTATGAACTCATAACTGTGGTTCACGACGGCATGAATGAAAGTATCTGCTGTAACCGTAGTGCTACGAACACTGTCTGGTGCTTTAGTTAAATAAGTTCGGCGAAAAGTCAACATTTTTTACCAAACTGATGCGGTCAACGCCGTTGTTCTGAAATAATATTCTTCATCATTTGCGAATAACAAATCCGTATAAAACATATTTGTAACCAGTTTGAATCAACAGTGTTCAGAATAGGCATGCTTTCAGCAGATATCAATCATATCACGCCATTTACCATTCGTTCCGAATAAATAAACAAACTGTGTTTAGGAATGGATTTCATAATTGCATATTTGGTCACATGCAAGCGAATTAAATGAAAGATTGCAAGGTACAGGGAAAACATGCTGAATAATATAGGATGCAAGCAACAACAATATTCGTTAGTACGTTAACAAAAACTCGTTGACTAGATTGCAGACTATAGTCTAATCACTTAATCAGCAAAAATATATTCTCATTCACACACGTTAAAAGACAGACTACTTGTAGGTAATAACATAAATGCACAAGTGTGTTAATTAGAGTAAGATAAAATGGGCAAAGGAGTGAAGACACATGCAACTAAAGTAAAAGAAAAAAAAATAAGACAAAAAATGGCGAATGCAGTTCGTTTGTTAGTTCAGTAAGGTCTCAGTAAATAATGCATTCCACTAGTGTTGTAAATCAGCAGTGCATTACAATAGTCAAGCCGGCGGCTCTTACGCTAGCGAGACGACGACGAAGTCGAGCCAGTTCCAGGCGTCGCGAAGATAGTGAAAGTCGGCGAGAATGAAGCCACGAGCGAGCATCTTAATTGTACCCTCGGTCGTGTAGATGGCCGTGAACATTTCTCTGTTGATTGCCAACATACAACCATACCGATGTCGACTAGGAAAAACTACTATGGTAGAAATGTATTAATGACATTTGTAGGGCACAAATTCTCATAGCAGCAAATGTGCTAAGTCGACATTTATCCTACAGATGTAAAATAAGAATGTCTTCATTCAGTTTTTTTGAAAATATCAAGCAACATGGTTTGTGAGACCAATTCAACAGAAAAAAGTGTACGTGCTACTGTAGCCTAGAGGCGAAACACTTTGGGGGCATTGCGACAATGACAATAACTCAACAGCTTTTAGCATATTTGTGTCCACGCCCTCTTGTAATGACCATAAAATTATACAGTTTTTTGACACAATGCATATATGACGCTGAACTGTGGACTCGCTTGAAACAAGCCATAATTTTAGTCCAGTGACAAATGTGCGGTAAAAAAGGATGACTAAACACAGATGTAGGCTATTCTTGCATGGAAATCTGAAATCTATAACGTACAACAGTTTATACCAGGTTGCACATAAAAACTTCTAGAAATTGGCACTGAACTATAAAACACTGAACTGTGACTTAAGCTGCAGTAAATAAAGCTAAATAACTAAATATATGTTTTCAATGAGCAAACATTCGTTGATAAGTAAGCCTACACAAAAATCAATGAACGTTGGCTCAATAAAATACTTTAGTTTGGTTTACTTTAGCTTAAGTGTTTCATAGTTCAGCGCCAAAGTTCGAGACTTTTTTATGCGCCACCCAGTATTCTGTAAAACTAACATGCAAAAACATAAAGCAGCCGGCCGACGTTTGATGCTTATATTCACTCGCGTCGCGGCACATGAAAGGCATGTTTACTGCTGCGCGATGTTAGCGATGCGTTCAATTAGCTTCGAGTTTAGCTGACCGAAGCACGGCGGTTGCTTATAACGTCGCTATAATCGAAGTTCCATCTTGCTCGCCTAATGAGCTTATACGGCTGTCATCTGCGCAGCTTCAGTCCGAGAAGATTGAAGCCATTATCTGCCGTCATGAAATGCTGCAGTCGCCCGTCCGTGCTGCATTTGGCTGCTGCTGCTGATGCAGTGCCGGAAACACGTGTCGCTCCGACTGTCCCATACATCTCTCCCTCTCAATACATCTCCCGGCTCCATCCGTCCATCTACAAGTCCCGGACGACACGACGACAAGTTCCAGTGAACACGAGAAATCGATTCCATGCCAATTAAGAGGGCGAGCGGGTGTCAGCTGCGACAGCGTGAGCGTGACACTATCGCCTAATGTTGGCCATGTCAACGCAGATGCTGCAAGGACAACCGCCAGTAAATTGCTTGATGCACTGCATAAACTGACAGCTTCGTGACTGCGCACGTTGATTGTATCACATTTGTTCAGAAATATTACGCATACCACAGAGAGTAAACTGTCAATGCATAACAATAGACAAAAATAACACAACTGTGTATAAAACAATACTACTGTACAATACTTTTGTACACTATAATTGATATAATTTTGTGCCACATAATCTCTTTCAGGCAATACATTTGTCAAAATTTGCCCGAACCTCTTGCTAGTCACTCCATCTCGATTTCAGTTCAATTCACGAACACAGAAGAGCACTGATGGCGAGATTCTTTAAGAGAGTTTCTTGCTAACAATGCTCTCCTCCACTACCTATTACCTGAGCGACGTGACAATGCAACTATCAGTAGCCTGAGAATTCATAACCCTTCCACCCAATCAGAGGCATGCGACACACAAATAAGTTCCGTAAATCTTTCCTGCCCCATACTGTCTAGACAACTTCACATAGTCACAGTCTCGTCAACAAACTACACAGTGCTACTTCAACTAATTTTAGGCCGCATCGAATACATGGGATGCGGGCCATTGCGAATGATGATCCCGGCGTCTGTCACCCTGTCTGTCACGCCGGCGGACGGTGCAAAACAATTGATAGGATAGACGTTCTGCTTGGGATGTAGACTCCTGGAAACACAAAAAACATCCCCACCTCCACGGCGAGAGAAAGGGGGGGGGTACGATGCGGCCTTTGTCAAATTACTTTGGCCACTTTTAGTCACGTTATATAGACAATAGGCTAACTGTGTATTCTGACGATTGATTTGTATTCATTTCGTTGCAGTAGGCCTACTAGTTCATTGTTATAAATCTTCTTTGTGCAATCCAGCATTCGTGTTACAAAAGTAAATAACGACCAGTTCACGAATTTCATGGTCATATTTTCACAATACATCACTGCTGCCTGCCACAGGATGTGAGCATCTCGCACACGCAGTGTCCAATATTACACTTGCACGCAGGCAGACGCAACCGCCATAGTGCTGGAAGACGAACGCCGAGAAAGTGACAGTAGCGGCGCGCCATGCGGCGGTGGGGTTCGCAGTAACGTATGAACAGCAGAATATTCCACTTGAGCTCGCAGAGACTCGCCAGAACTAAGCCGCGTCACAGGGTCAATATTGGCGACGGTGTAAGGCGGTCAAGGCGGCGGGCGGTCAGTCGAAACAGCCAACAACGCCAACTGGCAGATCAATCAAGCGATCGATTCCTATTTGGACCGAAGTGTCTACTATACGGTCGTCGTGGTCGACGCCGACAACGACTGCATCCCAGCTCGCATACTACATTACACTCTCAGTCTTCGACAGGCGACGAGCGTGAACTTTCTGTTTACATTAGACTATCCATTTTGATTTCACCGTTTCACAAACAAACGAAAAAATCAAAGAAATATAGAGTTGCATTTGTCACTAAAAACTAATATAATACTGGTTTAAAAGTTACAGATCAGCATGTATGACAGATCACAGCATTGTTAACTGGCCATTCTGCCCGCCCAGTCGGGCATTAGGTATAGACAGCCCCGTCCCGGCCTTTCGCCCGCCAAAGGCCCCCGCTTCCTATACCCGTGTATATACGTGCCTTCCGTCAACAGCAACGCCTGCTTCTATTGCGTCTGCGCATTGTCCGCCTGCGCCTGTGTATGCACCTATAGCCAGTTCAATGCCCAGTGCCCAATCTGCCTACAGTGGCGCATGGCCGGCAGGTCCCCTGAGAATCGAAAATGACAATTTCCTGACCCTGACTTATGACCCTCCATTTTTGGACCTAAAACTATTCCTGGGTCACCCACTGCTGGCTCACTCTGTGCTGAAAAGCCGCCCGCCCTGGCGAAAACTGTCGTCACGCTCCAACTAGCAATAACCACTGGCGAACACAGCTGGCCTGTACGTGTTGCTGCGTAGCCTGTATGGTCTCTAAAATTATTAAATATGGTCCTTTCCAAGACCCCTCCCAACTTTTTTGCGCCTCAAACCATACTTGGGGCGCCCGAAGTTATTAAGTACCCTGAAAATTTTGTCGCAGTCGCTCGTCCTGTTCCCGAGTTTTAAGCGAACAAACATACATACGGACACACGTACTCCTTTATATAGATGGCATTAAAACCAAATTTTATATGGACAAGATAAAAAAATCGGAACAATGAAGATAGGCCTAATGCTAAGTGGTCTTCCGATAAAAAAATCTGCTAAGAATCCCCACATGATTGTCTGTGGAAAACTGAACTATTTTGAAATTTTTAAACTATAATATTCTAACTTTCTGAAGTACAAAGATTATTTGAACTTCACAACTAGGAGTTTTACTTGTGGTTTCATTTTTTTCTACAATTCTTCCGGCAACACGGACGAAGAGACTACGCCATGTGGCCTCAATCTGATTAGAGGGACGCAACTAAAACAAGAAGATTGTGTTAACAGGGACCGTAGACCGCACTGGGATCTGCGGCCGACCACATCGCAAGTCAGCCGCAAACGCGCAGTTCCTGTTTACGAGTTGATGCAATAACGACACGGTGTAACGGCGTCAACAGGCTGCGTCCCAGCAGCGGGAATTTGTTCGAGGATAAGTCTGAATAACGTGTAGCCTATGACAGTCGTCAGGTTTACTTACAGAAACCAACATTACAAAAGCAGAAATTAAACTGACAGTGGTTTACTTCGTTTTCCCTTGTTTTAAACATTTCCACGTATGACAAATTAGTACAGTGGCCATATTTGAATACTTCACCAGATATATATATATAT
>Ga0126335_1002050_pt1 | contig 11789 bp, 10 predicted proteins | sample OlaspJWI45metaG_FD_108409 | JGI IMG/M metagenome (GOLD analysis project Ga0126335, IMG submission 108409) | Marine gutless worms symbiont microbial communities from Oahu, Hawaii - Olavius sp. 1 OAHU.JWI-45 metaG | ecosystem: Host-associated > Annelida > Digestive system > Unclassified | place...
CTTTTTACTTTTACTTAAGTATATTTTTGGAGAAGTACTTTTACTCGTAACGAAGTAACTTTATGAGCAGATACTTTTACTTTTACTCAAGTATAAAATTTGAGTACTTGGCACAGCACTGCTCGCTGCAACTTCTTGATGCTGTAGCTTGGAACGCCATGGAGCACAGCATTGCAGTAGTCGATCCTGGACAGGATAAGACTGCAAGCCAGTGTCTGTGCCAAATTTTGCACATAGATAGCTCGGAGCCCAACCAAAACATGCAAAAATAGTTCATATGGGGTAACGTCGGGGTCACGTGACCAACATTTGTAAAACGCCGTGTTGCCGTGGCTTCAGAGGCGCTGGCGAATAGGACAGTTAAGAAGCATAGACGGAGGAAAACAAATGTGCTTTAAGTCTAGATTTAAATAATGTGAGCGTGCCACAGTTCTGAAGAGAGACAGGGAGAGAGTTCCAGACAGATGGTGCTGCAGTGCTGAAAGAGCGTTTGCCGAAGGAAGTTCGTCTGAATGGGACATACAGCAGTGGCGCGGACGACGATCGCAATGACCGCATACTACTTCGTGTCGTGATGTGTCGACTGAGATATTCCGGCACTGACGTCTGACGTGTCTTGTAGGTCAGGACCGCCAGTTTGTAGGTCATAGGGGATCGGGGTCGGAATCATGCGACTTACTTCTTTTCCGGACCATTTCGTGTCTCTGCAATGGCTGAAGCTGCTGACTCAGGGGCGTGCATTCGACGCAGCAATTGGCAAATTACTTTGGCCTCTTGTTGCACGGATTTCCGTTTTCACCTACGCTAAGCTAGCGCTCAATTGCAACGTAAGTACTCCACGCGTTAACAGCGTAGGCGGACTCGAAACGCGAGACGGTTCTGCAATGTCGACGTGCGCGTCTGACGCTACAGCTCGTGTCGTCAATACAGATCGATGCGTCAATTTAACGAAAAGTGGATAAATTTCATGTTCTCCATACGGGTGCAGCAATTTCAGCGTGAACGGGAATAGAGGCAAGCTGCATGTACGCTTCTCACTGTAGTATGCAACGATTCGTTAGCCAATGAATGATCTTTGAGATCTTCTATACTACTGATTGATCAAGAAATGTGAAAACGCCCTTACTTAATCATCCGTTTGACGTAGGTTATGGTACTTGTCAAGCTTTCTACAGTTTTGGCGTCTTAAAATCTTAAAATATGAATGTAACAGGGCTTAAATATCTATTAAGCGTTGACTGCTAAGATAGTAATCGCAAACAATCACAATGCATTGACATCAACAATTTGGAAATTCAATGATGAAAACTGCACGAATTAAGAGAAAACCAAAGTGTATTTCCTGAATAAAAAAACTTATCAAACAGAGCAAGCAATGTAATGTCAAACTATTCAGTGCAAGGCCATACAGTAAAATCATTTACTGTATGTTTATACAAAAATGTTCAAGCACTATACATAAGAACCGTAGCATCTGTTCACGCTACACTCCACATACATAGTTCAAGTTAAAATCCAGCGCACCGAATATGTCAGCTGAATGCATTACAACAAACGCAAGTAGACTCATCCATTCGCAGCACAGTGTAGTTAAGACACAAAGCATACATTATCTAGTTAATGGTTGCAAAAATGTATGTTACACTACATCAGCTTGCATCAACTGCCAGCTACAAAAACATATGTACAGTGCCGATTATGTTTCAAACACTACTTACAATCGGCGGTGTTGCTACTTATGGCCCAGTGGGGAAGGTGCCAGCTTCATTCCACATAAACTATTAACATCTCGGCTGATTTAGTTCTCTGTTCTCTGCAATTAGCTTAACTTAACATTTTCATTTTACTTTGGAAGTGCTAAAAGACGATGCTTATATCCTCTTTCTATTACTACTCGAAATTCAACTTTAGCTTATTACAAGTTTAGAGCAGTTCTCTTTCACTGGATCTGATAGTCACCTGAGTGGGATGTAGTAATGAAAATGAGTGAAAAGAAGTTGTAAATTTGCCAAAGTGAGAGAATAAACAATGCTTCATTGGCTCAGTTCCCAGCAACAGCAATGCTTAGGACACAACAGGATAAGCAACAATTCAGTTAACTAGAGTAGTTTTACTTCATGTACGATCTTTTGCCTGATACTGTTCATGAAACTGCAGCACAGATAGTATTTACACGGCTGTTAATAACACATCAGGTCGATTCATCAGCATCAGTGAGGCGGTCGCCTGCTAGCACTACTGAAATAGCGAAGTCTGATGGGTGTCGTCATTAGTACAGTGTTAACGAGCCAGACAACAAGCACACAACACAGTAGAGATAACATCCAGCTGCGTATTGGCGGAGCAGAGTTGTAGTAGTCACAGTACGGACACTGGAATGAGCCACACACTTGACAGATGTGCAGCTGGAATAATGTGAATGCATTGTATGCACTGAGGTTCTGTAGGCCTGTACAAATACAACTCACAAACTTGCAATATTGTCTATATTACAGATCTTCAAACATTACATACTAGCATTGCATCCCATGTCAATCCCAGTTTGTAAGCAGCCTGCATAAAAACTGCCACTTCACTACTAGCAATCATGTGCAGTCTGGCACTACACCAGTGCATAAAAATGCAATGGCTAAGCAGCAAACTGTGACTTTGCAACTTCGCAATTGCAAGCCCAAAAGCCTTACTATTACAGCACCACAACAACAATTTTTATACATAAAGACATTAAAACTGTTGAAGCAATTACGAAAATTATACAATTACATAACCTTTTCAGTTTTGCTACTACACAAGAAGTCTCCTAACCTTTTACAGTTATCATAATTTGCTGTAAGTTGTTATGTTGCTAGAACAGATGATCAAGTGTTACCCGTTTCTGCATATTCCTGTATCTTGATGAGGTGATCAGTGGAAGTGTTGGCAACAGGATACCATCTGTCAGCGATGAAACTGAAGCATGTCCGGGTTTGTCCCACCTACACAGTGTATGATATGCCATTACTGTCTGACTTCCTTCACCAATTATCAATTCTATAATTGTTTTGAAAACAAATAATGAAAAAGAAAGAACGTATCGACGCCAACCATATTTAGCAAGACACAAAAGAACTGTTAACAAACTTTCATTAGCAACTTAGAATGGTAGCCAACAAAATACCGCAATAAAAAGTACACAAAGCAAATGCAGAATGAATACTGACATATGAGAAGAATGTGATGAGCTTCTGCATGTAGAAACGAACACGCTGCAATCCCGTGAAGTTGGCTCGGTACATCCACTCAATCGTGTCTCGACTGATGATGTAGCCAGTTGGAATGCCAACAATCACATTAGCCATGCCACTCACATCAGATATGTCTGGACGTGTCCACCTGTTTAATACACACAGTCACACTCTTTCAGAAAAACCACAACCATAGCCACACTTGTACAATGTACATATGTAAATTTAGACAGGAATATTGCTGAGAATAAAAAGTTTCAGTGCAAATAACAGAAAGTAATTACAGCAATAGATGTAATAGTTGAGAGCAAAGCAGAAGAATATGCAGCAATGACAAAATGGCAGAAAAAGTTATGGAACAATGAAAGCTGAAAATGTTATGTTAATGCAGTCAATTTGAAATGAATTTCATAATCAAAATTTATGACTGTCCAAAATAAAGCGTACATACCGGAAGCAAATGGTCATCTCGAGGTGACTGTAGTTACGTCCCCAGAATCGCTGCTGGTCTATGTCAAGCTCAAATGAAGGGTATGGTGGTCCGACAGCCTGGACCTGGTACGGTTTCTCATAGTGCACCCAATGATCCAGCTGCATCAGACACAACGAAGTAATACATGCTATATAACTAATCAACATGTTGTTCTGTCACCACTTACCATCAATCTGTCACTACTATCACATACAGAGTGGGCCAAATTAAACAGCCCCCATAAACTTTCCTATTTAACATAAAACTATTTAAAGAAAAAGATACCATTTATTTACTATTTTAAACGGCTGACAATTAAAAACAAAATGACACCTTATTTGTATTACTTCTACACTGCAAAAATTTACAATTTCTTGATTACTGAAGGTACCAATTTTGCTTGAAAACACAATGACGTCAGCAATGCGTCAGCATTGCTCAGACGTAAACACAAACAATGCCGTTCACAAGTGACGACAGAGCAGCAATAAAACTGGTACAGTGATCATTACATCAAGTACATCCGCAAGTTCTCAAATGTAATCCAAAAGCAAAAAAATAAACAGCAATTTTTAAAACACATTTATGCAGTTAGAGCTTCATCTTTGTGAGCTGGAAAACTTTGGGGATTATGCTTATCGTTAAAAACCGCTAAAAAGCACATTTTTGTAAATATGGCAAAAAATGCAAATGTGCCACAGCAAGAAGCACTCTTGCAATTCATCTATGACATTTTAATACAAAATCTAGAAGTTAATTTTATGCTGCAGCGCTTATTACCCACATACGTAAAAATTCGTGGAAATAGGGGGCATAGGCATCAGTTAATGGTCACATAAAAACATCAATGTGAAACAGCATAATAATTAACAGATGATTTGCAGTATTTAGTCAACTTACACCAAGCTGGGCATAACCAGTTCCAGTAGCACGGGTCTTCACCTCACCAAATGTTGGCAATATCTAAACAGAAACAAAAAAATACTATTTCTAACTGCTTAGCAGAACCAGTACCTATATTTGCTGCCACTAATAATCACCTAAAATTATACAAAAATGTACAACTAAGCAAACATATACAGAAGTTCACATAAATATTTCACATCGTGACACCAACAATGTTCTGACATTTGAACTAACGGCCATTCATGATGGTTATAATATGCAATATGCCATGTTAAGAAAATGGCCGGCGCCCTTTGCTGCTAATAATTTATATGTTAAAACATACGTTGAACGAATAGAGATTGGCAAAGTTGTGCCGATCCAGTTTCACAGTTTCTGCCCATGACGAATTGGACGTACACTCAAACTGCAGCTGCAGATTGTAGAAGGCACGATTAGTCTGTCGATATGAGAACTCCGTCAGTGCTTCCAGTGCCAGCAGAGTGTCCTGGATACAACAGCAGTTTTTCAGTAACAGAAAACATTAAAAAGACAGATGCATCAGACATGTTAATGCTAACATTACAGTTCAGACAGCTCAGTAGTAACTTGTCAACATTTGGTCTGCAGAACATATACCATAAGCCATCCTTCATATAAGCTGACCCCCATTCTCACAGCCAGAAATCTAGCAAACATCAGTTACTCACATATAAGCTAGTGACAAAAATCAGTGATGAACGAGTAGCCTATGTCAGTGCTTTGATAATGCCTGAGTGTCAACAGTTCACAACGGCAACTGTTAACTGACAGCTTGATGACCTTGTGTGGTCTTAGAGTGAGAGTGGTGTCAAGTTACAATCACTAACACCACTACGACTACCACAGACAAAGTCAAATCCAACGCCTTGTCATGTACAACCAAACACATTAATTTAGCCTGTTACATTTGAAAAGCACAGCTCAGCAACAGACCGTTGATAGTGCTGAAAAAACTGTAAATCAAGGAGATATATAGACAAAATGAGTCAATGTGAACAGTGAAGGACAGATGGATTCACAAGTTAATGGACCTCCAGCTGCAACACAGTACACAATCAGGCATTATTCTTACCGAAGTGGATGACCATCCCATGACATGATTGCGTTGTGAAGTAATGAACTTCATGATGGGAACTGAATCTTTCATATGGTTATGTGCCAGATAGCAGAACAACGCGTACGACGTCGCCATCACGGCGTTGCCGACGTTGGGATGAAACTGTCTCTCATAGAGAAACTCAACATTGTTGATACGTTCTGACGGATTGTCAGGAATGTCCTGCGCCGCCCAGTAGAGATATTGTGCTGTACAACAGATAGAGACATTCATCGACTAAACACTATCAGCCAATGGTTATCCTGATGTTAAAATTATATGCTATGCTACTGCAAAAACAAATTTTTTTACACATCAGATGCCATTCTCGATGCCATATCAATAGTGTTTACCTTGCTGTCATATGACAGAATGCTCAAAAGCATGCAGATAATCTGAGAAATAAATGTCAATAAATATGATACTATCATTTATAGCACTATTCTTCTTCTTGCATGTGCATTACGAGCAATCGCCAATCAACCAAGCAACAGCTTCATCATCAGCAGAGTGTAGTTGAGACATGCTGCCATTCAACTTTGACAGGGGACAAGAGTCGACAATGTGTGACATCATTTGCTTTTCACCAAATCAGTGACTGCCTGGTTCTGGCACCACAGTGACCCTATGCAGTTTAGAAACGGTTAAGCAGGGACCACTGTTGCCATGGAAGATCGGAACCTGGTTGCCAAATGGTGGAATCATCCACTAGCAAAAAGCAAGTACCATATATTACAAAATGCGTTTATCCAAGATTTTGAAGCAACTTTGAATTGTGGACTTCGGATGTGGCCCTGTTATGTCAATATAGTATTGTTCGTTCGGTATGCCAGCTAAAACTGGCTGAAGTAGTCCTTATTGAGTTAGCTTTCCACGATGGTATTCGTTGCAGTTTGGACATTTCTGACAATACCAAACAGTATCTTCTTTCCATAAAGCCCAGTAGAATCTTGCCAAACTTTCAAGGCAAATTCGGGGTCTGCCACTGCATACACGAAGGAATTGTGGAAAAAAATGAGTGAACTGCCAGTCTTAGAACAACTTAGAAGAAGAAAATGGAACTGGATGAAGTGATGACAGCATTGCCCGACAAGTGCTACAATAGATGCTAGTTCTACAAGGCTACAGAGGAAGAGGATGACTGAGAAACACTTGGAAAAGAGATATGGAGAGGGAAATGTGGACAGTGGGCTTCAGGTTTAGCTGGAGCAAGACAGAGACGCAGCACAAGACAGAGCAGGGTGGAGACGAGTGGTCTGTAGCCTATGCTCTACTGGGAGTGACAAGGCATAAGTCAAGTAAATCAAAATTATAAAGTATCACACAGCAGAAGTGATAAGAAACTTCACAATCACATACTGTTTTTGTGATCACTTCCCATCGGACGCAGTCGATTGTACGCTGTGTCACTCTGCTTGTGATGTGCCACTTGCAGTGCATATGTGAGAATTGCCATCTGGAATGGGTCAGTGACATACATGATCTTGCTAGCAAGGTAGTTGGCTGCACGGTCTGCTGCCGCATCAGCTCTCTGCTTTGCATCCTGCAGTAGATTTCAAGGCACATGTTCAACACACGTCATAAAAATATCAACACAAATATCAGTACAGTGGAAATGGTCGTAGATGCATATAAACATAACATCATCAATCACTAAGCAATCTTTAAGGCAGTCTCCACACAGGGATGAACGAAAAACATAAAAAGAAAACAGTAAAAGAGATAATAGTTAAAAGTGGTCTGGAAAAAATGGAGAAAAAACTGAAGAACACTCGTGTGGCCTGATATGCATTTTTTTGTAAATGTAAAAGCATCACAAAGAAATCTTAAATGTGATCTCCATATGAAGATGTCCAAAGTTGAAAACGATCAGAAAAAAGTGATAAAAAGCTCAAGAACTTTGATGTGGCCTCATATTGGTGGCGGCTTATAGTCTAGGAATTAGAAAACAAAAAGTAGTCAAATGCCAGGAAATAGCAGCTGACTGCAAAAAAAACAAATCTAATGTGCCTAGCTGTACTGATTGGCTTACATCAAAGCATCTAAGCAAACAAACCAATAACGTCTTACCTGTCATTCACAGCAATGATGCTAACACATTCATAAAGTCTGCCAATAAATCACAAAAATTACAGAGAATAAAGTAAGCAAGCAATCAATTGATGAATTCAAACATACGCCAGTGAGACGCCTGGCCTGCGACAGTGATATGACGACGTGTGCAGTGATTGGAATGTGCCACGTGTAATTTTCACCAGTCGGAGTTGTCGTGTTTGGCTATGCAACAAAACATGCTTTTAAACATAACTAACAATTACTAAAAAGGTATCGTCCATTATGGGACATAACGACAGCTGGCCCGCACGGTGCACAGTGTGGTGCCATCTTACAGCCATCTCATAGGCCCCACAGCACTACATTGCAACGTACTTGTGTAACCACAGTATACATTTGACAGTGATCTATTGAAGTCCCAATTAAGAATCTGCACTCCGATTCGTGATACAAAGTTCAGCTCCTTTACGTTTTGGGTGAAGTTTTGACCCAGATACACCCAATTTGATTTGCATTGCACTTGGTGACACTGGTGGTCAGTGAGTTATTGGATTTCCCCATGTCGCAGTTTTTCCCTGTGTCTTGCTGGATGGTTATTATTATCAGCACCACTGCATACAGTTTATCATAGAAAGCGATTCGGAAACACGCAAAAAGGGGGAACCATACTTCTGATCGCGAATCTGATGGCAGATTCTGAATTGGAAAGCCCGGATTCCTATTCAACTTTCCTAGTAACTATCTCGCTAAATTTTGAAGATATTCACATGTGACAGATAGATGGATGGATGGACAGACAGACAATGAGGATCACTACTATAGCTGGCCCCCACATTGTGGCAGGCCAGCTAACAATATCATCAGTACTACTAATGTTAAATATAAGCTAAACTTAAATAAACAAGTGTACTGCAATGAGTACAGTGTGCTTAAAAGCTTATTAACAACCCAGACAGAATCATTAAACAAAAGGCCAAGAAATTTAGTACTTTCATGATTCAAATGATGAAAAACCTGAGACATCATCAGCTGTTTGCCATTTTCAGATATTCAAGCAAAACAAATTCAATGAGAAAATTTATACATGATAACAAATAAAACAACCTTTCTTGATATTAATAATGAGAATACTTTGGGTACAGTTAAAGCACGATCTTAACAGACAATTGCTTCACCCAACTCTCAGCATCAAAGCCCAAAGGCAAGCACAGTGACAGTATTTACCCAGAAGCTTCGGTCGTAATAGTGCTCTGATGTTTCAACAAATGCACCTTCTTCATTCTGCTGCTCAGTCAACCAGAGAGCCATTCTGTTGAGGATGCTGACTGGAATGTACAGTATCTCCATCCACTGACTCACCAATGCAGCACTCAAGGTCTTGAGAGCTAGAGATGTCAGCCTACCATAGCAATAACACACAGACTGCCTCACAAACAAACCACCTCCATGAAAAACAAACCTGTATGCTACACAGTGTTTATTTTAAGCAAAATATCAACTGTCTATTAACCTGTCAATCAAAAAACGGCAGAGGCAACACAACTGCAAAATACACACACTCACAATACAAATATAAATGTATTTTAAAACAAAAGTGTAGGTCACTCTGCACTGCAGTGTGCAACAGTTTAACTGCAGCATAGCTGTGTAACAATATATTACTAAATGTAACATCAGCACTAAAGCATACAGCCAACAAACCTGACACAAGGCGTGGTTGCTCGTCGGAACATCTTGTAGGAACCATCGTCTTGCATGTACGCATACTGCCTCATCAATACTGCACAGCAAAAGTGAAAAAAATTACAGCAATGCGGTACAATAACAGACTATGTTTCTTAAGCACCCCACCCACCCACAGACAGTGATATTCAGCTGGTGAACTATGGTATTGGTCTGTGATTCAGTTTATCACATTTCTCGTGTTCAGTGGTTACGCTTTACGACACCCTGGTTAACAGATACACACAGACGCCCAGCGATTAAGCTCAGTTGAAGAGCTAAAAGTACTATGTCAATAACAAGACATGAAAACACAAGAACATGCTACTTACTTGTCTGCATGTACTCCAGCGTGACAGCAAGCTTGTCATCATCAAGCAAATTAATAGTCTGCAGATAATTGAGTGTCTGAAGATTGACTGCAAACTCGTACACATAGCCTTCACCCGAGTCATGGTATGCCCATGCAGTGTTCAGTGACGTTAGATAATCTTCAAACATTCCCGGCGACACCAGATCACCTGCATCAAAGCCAGTGACAACTTAACAACGTGAATTACAATAAATTATAAAGAAACAGCACAAATTTTTTTTGCCTGCTCAAACGAGAGAATGGATTGATGACTGTGGAGAAATCAACATCGCAGCTATAAATGGCCAGTAGTAGAAATAATCTCTAAGCACTGATTTGATATTTGTGACAACATCAAACTAATCTTAAGACATAACAAATCACTGCTAAAATCAAAATTCAACAACTCATGAATGACTTCACAGTTTTCTATAATAGTGGCCAAATGAGTAGCTGGTGCTGCATTGAGATTAAACTCTTGATATGAATGAGATGACCTTTTAACAGTCCACTGCAGTTCATCAGAGATGATATTTTAATCAAGTCTCTCGACAGGACAAATGATAAACACAAACAGACCACTACACAAATTCTGGATAAGAAAATACAATAATTAATGGAGTAATTTACCATATACATGGAGTATAGTAACGCCTGAATATGGGATGTAAAGTAGATCTCGAGCTCCTGGGTCAAAGAACCTCTCCGAGATGTTGACCTTCAAATCAGGAATTATAAGTGAGCCAGTGTTGACCAGATCAACGAGGTATGGAGTAAATTTGTATCTGCCAACAACTCCATCATACTGAACACACAAATTACAACACAATTTTAACTGAACAATGCGTTGACAATAACGTAGCAGACAGTTACATATTACCAACGTAATTGTGAGAGAGTGTTGTTTAAACATTAGAAAATGTCTGCACTATTAACATAGTTTTCACCATTTATCTTAGCAGTAGTATAACAACATCAGTAATAAAAATTATGCAGTATATCAATATGATAAAAAGAACACATACTTTCTACTCATTTCCAACATTACAAATACATACATCAACTTTGATCGGAAATTCTTCGTAATCTTCACGCTGGCTGCTGAATGCTCGTAACTTGACTGTAAATTCGCCTCGTTCCAACGTCGACACAATTGGCATCATCAAATACGTCGATATACCAGCTTTCAGCTGTCAACAAAATCACGCCAACACAAAGATGTTACAAATCAGCAGCCGAATGTAATCATGCAGTTCAATCACAAAAGGAAAATAAATAAATGGTGCAAACCTGTTTCTACAGCCTGCCTCAGCCAGACATCAATACTTGTGTAAAGCATGATGGTGTATATTTACAGCATTATCTTAATTTACAATAAGCAAGCTTGTAAAACAAAAACTACAACAGCTGTGATACTTCCGTGTTACTGCAATGTTAAAACTTCTATGGCCAATCACTCTAGCACACTGACATACTAGACCTGGACTAAGTTTTAAAACTCCGAGAAACCTGACATTATGCAAACACTTAATACTTGAGAAACTGACTGAAACACTTCAAGCCACCCACCGGCAACATGGTCTGAAAGTCACCGAAGCTGGTCCGAGGAGCATATGACACTACGTAGCCGAAGTCTTCAACGTGAATGAACTTGTAGGAAGGATCACCCACCAGCATAATCAGCACCTGTACACAGTGTATTGAAATCATCCAAGAGTCACAACAGTTACGTGACAACAAACAATACCAATAAACTCTATTCAAGCAACTAAAAGAATACAGACTCAAACTATTACTACTTGTTCATTAAGGCCAATAAATACTAGATACAACTGTGCGACTGCCTGTGCCTCAGATGTAAACTATTTTATTATTATTACTATTATTTGCTAGCCATTCTGCCCACCCAGTCAAACCCCATACCCCCATACTCCCCAACCC
>Ga0126335_1002051_pt1 | contig 11789 bp, 12 predicted proteins | sample OlaspJWI45metaG_FD_108409 | JGI IMG/M metagenome (GOLD analysis project Ga0126335, IMG submission 108409) | Marine gutless worms symbiont microbial communities from Oahu, Hawaii - Olavius sp. 1 OAHU.JWI-45 metaG | ecosystem: Host-associated > Annelida > Digestive system > Unclassified | place...
CTTGGACTGCACTTTTGGACTTCAACCCTAGCTCTACCCTGGATTTTGTTTTAGGACAACGGTTTGATCACTACGAGTGCGGCAGATTAAGCTGGCTAGGTCAGCTTTATGGCGCACTATAATGTAGTTTTACTTACTTACTTACTTAGGCCTACGTTAAAATATTAAATGTTTCATGTCATAGGCTATGGCTGAATAGATATCGATACTGTCACGACAGTTGATCATAGGGTCCCGTTATATGCCTAAGACATGTTTAAAGATGTCAGTGCCACTCATCTATTACACTGTCAATAATGCTGTAGTAAGTGCCACTGTGCCACGCCATGCGCGTACTTCAGTTCATTGACGTTATACAACTGTGGCTGATAAACTCGCTGCTGGATGACACCCCATAAATTGCAGTGGACCAGACTGACTTCCAAAAAGTTAGATTTGGCAGCGTAAAACGGGCGTTGCCTGATCGAAAAGTTGAACAGTGACGCATGGGCAGCTGTCAACAAAGCCTGTTTTAATAGAATCTGCTATTTCAAAGAATATTTAACAGGAACCAAAAATGAGGTAGTAAGTAAATCAGCAAAAAGTAACTAAGCTAGACAAATTGTATTCTGTACATGTAAAATCTATGCATTTTTTTTTACTTTCTTCCAGATCTGCATCATATTTAAGGTATCAGTAATTTCACAAGGTAGTGCAGCAATATATTTAAGATGTGGCGAAATGTTATGTGGCTCGCGCTGGAAATTTCTTTCTTTTTCACTATTTGGCAAATCGGTTAAGATTTGACAAATTTGGAGCCAAAAAGGAGACCGGTTCTCACTTTTTGGACCACTCTGTAGTGTCGTACGTCTGCTGCGAGTTAATTTATCTCTGTCAGTCTGTTAGCATCTTCACGTGAAAAGAACTACAAATGAGATCATCGTGAATTTTTTTACCAGTTTTTAATTTATCTGTCTGAGTTTGTATTGAGACACGATGAACAACACTCACCAGTTACGCCTCACTGCCAGATCACTCAAGTCAGTTAACTGTGAAAAAGTTTCCATAGCACGTGAGGTTTGTTTTCACAAATCAAACCTAACGAACGATTATCTAGAGTAAGCAGTAATTCAAGTGAATTATAACAGTGTTATTTTTAATGGTTGTATGACAGTCCTGCAAAGTACACAAATAAATAATATGTATAGGCCTATGTGTATTAAATGGTGCTGTAGGATTACTTGGATTTGAGTGCCATGTCTCACGAGGCTGGAAGTGCACTGACATCATCTTCGTTACTTTACGACGGTCGGTAAAGAATAGTCTACTCACACATGCAGTTCAAACCCAGCATTTCTATCAGTCCAGTCTATGCCTGTTCTGCAACCGCTTATGTTTAATTATATTAATGACGACACTCGCGCTTCAGACATGCTGCCGAAACAGGTATTGCTTTCATCAGCGTCTGACTGCCACAGAGAAACAGATGTTACAGGTCACCAGAAACTGATGTAACTTAATAGGAAGATGAACTCGAGCAGTGATTGAATTTCGGTGACATACGACAGTGAATTTGTATCCGACATTCACTTTTCAATTTTTCTAGTATTTTATTGTGGCATCAGCAACGACAGCGCGCAGGTTTGTGCTCCCAATAGGATACATTTTAACTAACTATAACAACAGTTCTAATTTAGTTGGTTATTTCCAAAAGCTGTAAAAGTCTTAATCTTAACCCGAAATAACACCACATGTAGGGACGAAACAGTTTACGAAAATAGTTGAGTGTACCCGTGTGGTGTAGGTGTGGTGGGCGCTGAAGGTCACTACAAAACGCCGGCAGTCCGACAGCAGCAGCAAAGTACGACGTCGACGGAGACATTGAATTACGATCGACCTCCACGTCGACCTGCTGCGTCACTGCAGACGACAAACTTTGACACTCTATCGCTGCCAGTGTCAGCACCACGACCATCATCAGTGGCTGTGAATGTGACTCAACAGTCTCAGCTATTAACACCACAACTAGCTGCCATCGTACCAGTGGGCACAGGTGACGAACTGTTTAAGTCACGTGACCGCCGCCGTGATGATGACGTTACTGTGACTTCAGAGCAACTCCACGGCTTACTTACTTACAAACAGTCATTATACTCAGTAGAAGCAGAATGACATTACATTGCAAAGTACAAATACTGCTAAACCACTACTATACACGGTGTGGAACACTAGAAACCAAAAACAGTTAGGAAGGAAATGATTGGGAAAAGAGATGAGTTTTGAGGCGGTTTCGAAAAACAGACAGCGTTGAAGCTGAGGTGACGTCGGACGGCAGACTGTTCCAGAGGTGGCATCCGGCAACCGGAAATGCACGATCACCAACAGTGGACAGCCGCGAGGATGACGACGACCGGAGACGGCGACAGTTGGAAACAGCGACGCTGTGGATGTAGTCAGAAAGACACCGTGGCGCCAGGCCGTGCAGGCATCGATAGGTGAGCACAGCTAAATTGAAATCGATGCGTTCCAGAGACCGCAGCCAGTGTAGGTCTCGCAGCATGTTTCATATGTGTACCTCATATCTCTGCTAGCTGTAAAACAGCTCACAACCCTAGAGCACTGGCGTCGTAACATGAACCTCCAATCAGTGGTCGGTGTTCATTGCTGCAGCTCTGCTGATGACCCCTTGGTGCTTCGGCACGTTGCTTGTTGTGACGCTGTAAGCTGTAGCTTGGTTAGCTTACGTCATAGCACTTAATGTACAAAACAAGGTTAAGAACGTGCTTGAACATCTTTACAATGGTTAAACAATATTTCGATTAGCAGACTCCACACGTACGTGCTACCTCCGACATTTAACATTCTGAACACAGAATTCAAACTTTCAACAAAATGTTACTCATGAAAACATACCTATACAGATGGCTTTAAACGTCATAAAATTAATGTACACTTCAAAGAGGATTTATACTAACTGTTAAACAAGTTATTCTCAACAACAGTAATGGGTGTGTTTCAGCATTTTGTAAACTGAATGAAATTGTCTCAGATCCTACTATCAATTCAAAAAGTACTCGGGTGAATGTGATGTCTAGACAATTGCCCCCAGTTCAAGCACCCCGTGGACATATGCCCCCTACCAGATCTGGCAAGTTAGGGTTAGGGTTAGTGTTAAATGCATCAACGGACATAAGAGTGGTTTCCACCTTTGCTGTATATTGCGCTGTGAGCAACAGCTTGCAACTCAACACGCAGTGGAGCGAAGGTGGAAATGTAATGAACTCGGAGTTGTGAGAGGCAGATGTCGGGAGTGGGGGTGGGGTAAGTGTATCCGGGGGCAGACGTGGTTCGTTATTCAGTGGTGCAGCTAATATGGGTTTTGCTGGCGACATGATAACTAGCACAAGTCGGCAGTGGATTGACAATGTGCGCCTCAAGTGTCTCAAACACAGTGTGTGAGTCCTGGTCGGCGTTGACCCTCTCTGCACCATAGCTACCGAAGTAGTCTACCAGCTCGTCATAGTGGGCGTGGTACTCGGCCAGTGACGCTCTCACAGCTTCCTCTGCCCTCCTCGGGTTGACCCTCAGTCGGTCCTTGATGTCCTCAGTCACAGGAGGATTGTACAAAAGATGGTAATGGTGACCGGAGTGAGGGTCGGTCGCTTGTAGGGTCAGGCGCTCCAGAACCGCTTCACTTGAGAAGTCCATGAAGAACACTCTACAACACATATCACACATTGTAGTCACAGCAAATCTCACCTACTCAACATTTCCCTTGCGCACTATCAGATTTTTGATGTAAAGCAGTCTTCAGTCAGCAAAGTTGTCCACTTTACTTACTTACTTGGAAATCCTATCTTTAACATTTTGATAACTTTGCAGTTTTATTAGTTGGATATCAAATTGATGTTATTTATTAAAAGAATGGACTGATGCTGTAAATGAGGCAACAAAGGTCTGGAAGTCAAAGCCCCAAAAGCTGAATATTTTCACACATAATATATGACAGTCAACATCACTTGCAGAAGCCAGCATCACAACTGCATATCAAAGCAAGGTGCTTTGTACCTGAAAAATGTCGAGTCCGACCTACGCAGCTACGCGATGGTGAGGGATGCATCCCCATTTTCCCGTAGATCCACCCAAATGCCCTCTGACAGCAAAGTGGGATGTAGACTGCAGACAGTAATAGATGTGGAGAAAGTTTGTCAGTTAGATCACTACCTGTTAGCTGTAAATCCAGCAGCTGTAAGAGACTCAGCCTGCTTCCGGGTGCGTGGGAAGCCATGTAGTATCCAGCCTTGAGTGACACAGTCCAACTGACTCAGGCGATCTGTCACCAGTTTTAGCACCAGCTCATCATCTGGGACTGTACACACCAGCACACACGTTCAGAATACAGCATGACTGTGCATCAGTATCGACAGTGTGCAGACAAACGCTCAGAATAATTTCTGGCCACCCCTACTTCAAACATGTCTGCATGCCGGTCGCCAGCATCACCGTATGTGCATATCTGTTCGGCTGAGTGACACGACATGTTCATTCCACAGACCAAGACTCAGCTCGGTCGACGGAGTTTCCACGTCGCAGCTCCAGCTGTCTGGAACTCACTTCCGACACATCTGCGCTAGGCCTCAATCAGTCGTGGACAGTTCAGTGATCGACTGAAAGCCCAACTCTTCACATAGAACTACACCTGACGCCTCTGAGAACATAGGTTTGAAGAGATTGAACACATTTAACATTTCAACATTTTACTTCAACATTACTTCAAAGCCCCCAGACCATCTGCCCTCTCTATCAACTAAGTCATTGTTGCATATACTAAGCCTAGCTTGTTAGTTGTGATATAGCGACAGTTACTTAGAGGTGTTTATCTTGGCGGGAAATTGTCGAAAAAGGACACACGTCTAGGCACCGATCTGATATATGACTGGTATTCACACCTTCAGTATCTCTGCACCTCGTCTTCAGAATAACTTGCCGCTAATATCATCACGGTATCATCTCTGACAGTTTTCAATAAACAAACACTTAAAAGCACCCATTCAATCAGCTGTTTAACACTTGGCATATAATTAGTGTTCACACTAGACAGAAAACAATCTCGACATCGGCCAGTAAACAACATGCTGCTGACCTGGCTGATGCTGACTGACGTATTCCTTGCAGGCAAGACCAATGCTTGTACGTGCAGCGACTGCTTGTTTGATGAGGATAGGACAACACACTGTTTAACACACATCAGTGCTGACTGTTGTAGTGCAGCAGAAACGTACCACAAACAGAAATGGACAACTGCATAATTCACCAATTTTAAGAACATGCATCAGAAGTACTTAGTATTACACAGGAAACATAGTTATTCAAATACACAAGCAAGCACTGATTAATAAAAAATATCTAAACAATTTACCAACCTAAATTAATCGCAGCCACAACAGTCTCAGACAACATATTACAAGGACTGCATGGCTAGCATTCATTTGAATATCTCAAAAAACATTTCTTCAGGTTTTCACCAGTTAAAAAACCAAAGCTTATTTAAACTAAATTCACTATATTTTCCTTCTCAGCATTGGTATTTTCTGTCCATTCTGTATTAGACTCTCTTCTCTGCTTGCTGACAAAATGGTTTACTTTTTAGCAATTTCAATCTCAGCATCTCTATGAATTACCAACAGTCTCAATTTTTAACGCACACTAGAAGTCTCTGTTGTAATTAATATTTATGAAGTTATACCGGGCACAGCGCGCATACTGTGTGACGGGTTGTAGGTTTCTGCTGACTACGGCGAAATTTATAAAAGTGACGGAAGTGTGTCACGAAAATGCGTCACGAAAAAGCGTAACGAAATTACCACAAAAATCGATGTTGCGCGAGCTTGCGAAGGCCTCTGAAGCTAAAATTTGGACACGCGTTCGTCGTCGGTATTTGACGTCTTTTGCTGGTTTCCATTTTGAAAATGAGCCAGGATTGACAGAGTTAGATGCAGCCGAAGGTGGCGAAATAGACTGTCCAGACGGATTCGACGATCTGAATCTGCAAATCTACCCTGGTCTTAGGCTCGTCGACAAACGGCCTACGCTCGCTTCTATCGCCACGAAGGAATAATGATATCGACTCTCTTCGCTAGCTCTAAATTCGTTACGAATCGCAATCATTTTCAGCTCATTGCCGAGACTGGGCCGACCAGCCAGCTCCACTACGACGGCATGGCAAATGGCGGCCACCTCTTCCGTCCAGAAGACAAAAACGAATTGGACTTTTCGGAACCTGCAATGCTCTTTTATGCCCAAAAGTCAATCACCTAAATGACACGGAATACAACCATAGCCTTCCACCGTATTCCAGTGCGTTGTATCATGTGTCCTCTCAGCTCTACATCGCTTTGAATGAGCTCTGTGCTCCAAGCGAGTGCCTGGAGTTTAGGTTCCCTAATGGGCTATAATTTATTGTTGCAGTATTATGTATTTACACTTTTATATTATTTTGTGTGTAGGTCTACTATTAACAATTTTTGTAATTAATATTTATACTGTTTTGGCCAATGTGTGTTGTACAACATCTGTGCACTGCATGGTTGTGGCAATGCTTATATACAGATTTATGTTGCCCAATAAATGTATTCATATGTTCCAAAAAAACAAGAGATGCCTGAATACTGTGATACTGTGCACCTATAGGTAGATACTGTAAGCTCACCATGAATAAGGTTGTATTTGTTGGCAAGCATTTCAGCCTGAGTGGTCTTGCCGCAACCACGTGGACCAATCATGATCACCCGCGGAGTGTGCGGTGCAGCAGACCGTGCTGGCTGGCAGATGAATGTCATCACTACGGAGAAATTGATCATGAACTTTATAAAGCATGACACAACTAGGAGGTATCCAAGGTCACTCATGGGATTAACACAAACACTTTGACAAAATCCCAGGCATAATTCCCCACATTACAGCTGATGCATACAATACTTCTGGAATTGGAAGGGCTACCTTCAGGGCAGCTCAGGCTCCTCCACCATCCCATGCCAACCAAACTCTGATCACGCAAACATTTCAGTTGTCACTTTCTTCATCTGCATAGCATTTATCTGGTGGTACTTCAAGATTCTCTAAGGAAACCTTCACAAACTGGCACAACGATATTTCATCCAGGCTAGATGCCTCCATCACAAAAACACAACAAGCAGTTAGAGCCGAATTTCATTTAAACTGATAAGCTAAAAGACCAGATTGATTGCATTGGTTGAATGGAGTCCACAGCGCCACTCATTAAGTCATGTCATTTGCACCTACAGACAGTGATCGCTAGACTATTAACAACTGAGAGTAAATCCATACAAACCACAGACTAGTGGCCAAAGTGGTTTGGCAAAGGCTGCACCAAATGACCCCACATAGTAAAGCTGAGTTTCATGTCCGCTTCGCTGCGTGGGGTCATTCGGTGCATTCGTGACAGACAGACTGACGGACAGACACCATGCACATCGATAACAATAGGCTGCATCGAATGCATGAGATGCAGCCTAAAAAGTAATGCTAAAACAAAATACTTCTACTGTAGTCATGATAAAGCACAAACTCAGAACTCTAAGTCTAAACCAACAAGCTGCAGTAATCAGTACATCTGCACATACCATTCATATGAGTGCTTGCAGAAGACAACATGGCAGAGAACAGTTCTGACAAACTTCACTCATCCTCCAGACGGTAATCACTGCTTTAATGATGTCTACTAGAATGGAAAATTAGTACATTTATACAGAAATGTTGCCTTTAACCTTCCTTGATCCAAGGGTTGGCCAACATGGACAGACCATGGGCTGCCTTACAACAACTAAATATCACGGCTTCCTCGTTTTCAGTCATAGCAACAGTTTTCTGGCAGCATCACTGCAAACCCACTCATTTGTCATTTTGACAGTCCATGACTGGACCATGAGACTGTTAATTAATATGATGAGATGACTAAAAGACAAACCTTGAGAAAAGACGTCAGATTTTGGTTGATCTGCATTGATCTCTTTGAGAATGTGTTTATAGAAGGCACGAACACCGACAATGTTACGATGATGTGACACCAGGCGATCTACCATGTCCTTCTCCGATGTCCCAATTTCTTCAAGACGTGCAGCAATTGACTCAGAGGATGGCCAATCAAACGTCAAGTGATAGATGTCTGCATCAGTATCATAGACACTTGACATGTACGTCCAATCCAATATCACCAATATCCAACCACAATACAAGGAAATATTCGTTTTATTTAGCCCATCTACAGCTACAGCAGCAGAACTGCAGATAATATATATAAATACTACATGAATCAGTTAAACAGACAAGTCATTATCAATGAATGCACTCAGTCTGGTGAGTCGAAATAAAGCATACGTCGCTAAGCTTTCAATGTCAGAATAAACACTGTCCCATAATACCCATATGTGACCATAAAAAACTTTAATGTACATGCTGACAGAGTCGAAGACTGAATTTCAGTAACAAATTGTAATAATTCTAGCAAACAAAGAAAAGTAATACGTAAAGTTGCTGAGGCATTAAATGCTTTAATCTTGGTATGCATGCATTAATTTTTTTAATCATGTTAATGTACTTTTAATGCACACTGTACTTGTACATTTGTTGTTCTCAGCAGTGGTTATTGGTCTCATTAGTGCATGTAGATGGCCCACTGATGGACAACGTGGACTCACTCAGTGCAACCTGGTCCCCTTAGTACGGCAGTTAACTGCCCGGCGTCTGTCCCTGTGTTCTGGAGTCCCAGCATATTTCAGTCAGACTGGTGGAGTTTGTCAAGGCAATGATTGGCACCAGCCGATAGTGCTAACAAGCGTGTACGAGGCAGAGCTCGTGGGAACCCCACAGCCAATCAGGGGACCATATAGACGTGACATGGGTATAATAATTCATGCTGTATGATGTACAATGTCTTTGCTGTGGTACGAGGGACTGGTATGTCTGCGTGAAGTGTAATATAATGTATATTGTCATCGGCTTGATGCTACCACTGTACATGACAATACACACTGGCACACGCACATAACATTCCTCAACCAGACGCCAAAAAATCCATGTCACTACGTCTTCGACGATAACTTGAACAGTAAGCGTCCAATTGTAAAAAATGTTGGTACAGCTATTACTTAGACTATAGGTCATCGAAAGATAGTTTCGCTTTCCCACTTCACCTATACTGTGCAACTGCCTTACCTTGGGAAACCGTTGAACCTGAAAATTACAAATTTAGCCCATCATAGCTGTTAACCCGAACGCTACAATGCCAGGATTTTAAATAAAATGTGACTGTGTAACTTTACTTACTTATTATTTTACTCCCGGTTTAAAAAAACAATAACAAGATTTATTTCAGACGATAAATTTGTTTACTTTACATTAAGTAGAGATTAAAATCATGAAAATCGCAGATGAAGACACTGTTCTCATCAAAAATCTTTATCTGTCGAAGGCCTGGGGTGCACGAAGCTGTTGAATGAATTTCCTGACAAAGGTTGGAAACTGGGAAGTATCGACTACCTCCTGAAGAAAATCCACAAGACGGGTACCGTTAACAAAGAGCCAGGCAGTGGCAGACTGCGTTCGGCACGAACTGATGAGAACACTGAAACAGTGGATGGCCTTGTACTGAGTCAAGATGACAAGCCCAAAAAGCACCAATTGATGTGGCGAATTTCACGTGAAACTGGCATTCACTGTTCCAGTGTGACTGAGCTGATGTTTGTCGACCTCGGAGTTAAAGTTAATGGCCAGTACTACCGCGGTGTCTTGTCTCAGCAGATTATTCCAGCCATCAAGCAGGTAGCAGGCGACACATTTGTCTTCCAACAAGACAGCGCTCCGGTACATCGCGCCCGTGATACTATCCAGTTGCTGCAGAGACAGACGCCTGACTTCATTGGTCCTGAACTGTGGCCGCCCAACAGTCCAGACCTTAATCCCGTCGACTACAAGATCTGGGGCGTCATGCAGCAGTGGGTGTAAGAATCACGAATTAACAATGTCGATGAGCTGAAGCAACATCTCCACGACGTTTGTCATGATGTGCAGCAGCACATCATTGACTTGGCTGTCAGCCAGTGGAGGCAGCGACTGACAGCGTGCGTGCGTGCACACAGGAGACATTTTGAACGCTTGTTGTGAGCTTGTATAACACAAACTTGAGTTGAAAGCCAATACGTGCAACGTGCGAATAAATTATTGCTGAACTTTGTTTATTAAAATAACAAAAAGCTGCTTACGGCTAAATCTACGAATTTTCAGGTTCAACAATTTTCCAAGGTAAAGCAGTTGCACAAAGTAGGTGAGGTGGGAAAGTGAAACTACCTTTTGATGACCTATAGCCTTAATAATGACTGTACCAAAAATTATTACAATCGGACGCTTACTATTCAAGTTATCGTCGAAGACGTAGTCACATGATTTTTTCTGAGACACAGTGTAGTTCGATTCTGCAAAAGCTTACAGTAATAATTTTTGTAGTTTTTTTAGTCAGTGTGTTAATTTTTTAACAGTGTAATTTTTTTAATCACGACTAGTTCTTTAATGCATTCATTAATACCGGGCACAGCCCGGGCCAGGCCGAAGGCCTGGCTGGCTGCGGCCATAGTAAGATCGCACGTGTGTGCGCATACTATTTGTATTGTATGTGGTTGCCGCTGCTTACTAGTCTGCAGATTTGACCGTAACGAAATGTACTGAGACGAAAAGTACCGCATGACCCGTAACGAAAGTACTGAGTGACCCGTTATATCGGACAATTGTTATAATGGTACAATTATTATAATGGTAAAAAATACTTTATTCGGGTGTTTTAGACGAACATATCAGACAATTGTTATAATGGTAAAAAAATACTTTATTCCGGTGTTTTAGATAGATAAATAACAAATAAGCTGTAACATGTGCTCACATTTTAATAAAAATGCTACAGGTAGATAATACATTACTAAAGATGTGTAACTTATCTAATAATCTAAAAACAGCCAAAGTAAAATTTAAAAAATTTCCCTGTCGCCATCTGGCGACTGTCGATAAACGTTTTGTCACATTACAATGCATTCGAATTGTACGAGTCACTTCAACCTTATCATAGAAAAAACACAAATCAACATATAGCAGCAACGAGAAACAAGATGCCAAAGTAATTTAGAGATAGCCGCATCGAATACGAGCTGCAATGAAGCACTTCTAAAACGAGCTTTGCTCACGGGCTTGTGCCCGGAGTTTAGGTTTCCTAATGGGTTATGCATTAATGCAACAGCTCTAGTAATAAGATGAGAAACTCAACAAAGACAGTCTAACTGAACTATATCATGCAGTTACCTCCAGTATCCGGGTCAACACGTTTGCCAGTTGCTCTCTCAATAAGGACAGTGTCTGGCGCTTCTAACAGCACTACAATACATCAACATTATTAGCCTGCATCAAACGCATAAGATGCAGACTTTTGCAATTGACGTTCCTGGTGTCTGTCAGTCTATTAGTCTGTCACACAACTTCGCTGTGTCAGAACAGATCAAGGTCTTGCTTTAAGTGGAAACTCTAAAGAAACTAAGAAACACTGTATTAGATGGAGCATCCCAATTTCCCCGAGATTCGATGCAGCCTTTGCCAAATTACTTTGGCCACCGCTATGCCTATCAAAACAGATGTACTTCACACATCAGATGTACTTCACACATCAGATGTACTTCACACATCAGATGTACTTCACACATCAGATGTACTTCACACATCAGATGTACTTCACACATCAGATGTACTTCACA
>Ga0126335_1002052_pt1 | contig 11788 bp, 7 predicted proteins | sample OlaspJWI45metaG_FD_108409 | JGI IMG/M metagenome (GOLD analysis project Ga0126335, IMG submission 108409) | Marine gutless worms symbiont microbial communities from Oahu, Hawaii - Olavius sp. 1 OAHU.JWI-45 metaG | ecosystem: Host-associated > Annelida > Digestive system > Unclassified | place...
CGGGCCACGCGCGCGCGGGCCAGGGAATTGCTGGTAATCTGCCCAGCCTCTCTCCGGCGCGCGGGCCACGCGCGCGCGGGCCAGGGATAAAAAGGTCTCAAATGCCTATAAATATGCGCGCGCGGGCCACGCGCGCGCGGGCCAGGGGGAGTGACTCCACCCAGGGGCGTGTCAACCACCGCGCGGGCCACGCGCGCGCGGGCCAGGGGTCCGCAAAATCTTATCGGGATCTTGCGGACTTGCGCGGGCCACGCGCGCGCGGGCCAGGGTGCCGTCCGAGATTCTTGACTTAATTCATGATCGCGCGGGCCACGCGCGCGCGGGCCAGGGAACACCGGGCATACGTTTGCGGGATTCAAGTCCGCGCGGGCCACGCGCGCGCGGGCCAGGGTGTCCGGGCCAAGGCCTGCCTGATTTTTAAAACGCGCGGGCCACGCGCGCGCGGGCCAGGGGGTGTGGTAGTCGATGAAGGTACTTTTTTGGACGCGCGGGCCACGCGCGCGCGGGCCAGGGTGGTGCCGCCATCTGAACCCTTTATACGGATACGCGCGGGCCACGCGCGCGCGGGCCAGGGGATCATTGGTAGACTGGTGCCGCCATCTGAACCGCGCGGGCCACGCGCGCGCGGGCCAGGGGATGCCTGCCTGCGGCTCGGATCGGGTTTGCTAGCGCGGGCCACGCGCGCGCGGGCCAGGGTGGTGCCGCCATCTGAACCCTTTATACGGATACGCGCGGGCCAGGGGCCGGAAAAACTGGTATCTTCGAATCGTGATTCGCGCGGGCCACGCGCGCGCGGGCCAGGGTTACAGCCAGCTGATAATCGACCGGATCGATTTTCAGCAGGGTCTGGCCCTCGCGATATTCGCCGCCATCCACCAGTGCCTTTGACGTGAAGACCACTTTGCCGCTGACTTCCGGCACCAGCTGGATCTCGCGCAACGGACGCACCGTGCCTTCACCGATAACCGGAATGGAAAGGATGCCGGATACCACGGTCTTGGTCCGCACCATCGGTACCGGCACCGCCGGGGCGGTCTTTTTGAGTTGTGGCTTTTTGGCGGTGAGAATAATGAAACCCGCCGCACCCAGGGCGACAAATGCCACGGTTACCATGACGTGAATCGTGTTTCGCAGAATTGGTTTCATGATACAATAACTTCGTAAATTGAGTTTCGTCGGTTATGTCGATTACGTCAGTTTTGTCAGTTGATGTGATCGCAATTTGAACCTATTGTACGAATGATTCAGCTAATAGAAATGACTAAACTGTCTAATCTGACAATACTATCTAAACTGTCTAAACTGTCCGAACCGACCAAACCGTCTAACCTGACTTACAGCTCATACAGCTTTACTTTCTTCTCATCGACCGGTTCCGGTTCAGCCCAGCCGCCCCCTAAAGCGCGATGCAGACTGACCCGGTTGGTCAGGATGGCCAGATCGACCAGCACCAGGTTGTCTTCGGCCGTAAAACGCGTCTGCTGGGCTTCAAGCACATCCAGATAGGCAGTCAAACCGCGGATGTAACGGTTTTGGGCCACCCTTTGGGTAGCCCGGGCTTCATTTAAAAAATTCAAGAAACGCTTGCGTCGTTCCAGCTGTTTTTCGCGGGTCAACAACGCTTCTTCCACTTCACCAAAGGCGGTTAGTACGGTATTGGCATAATCGGCGGCGGCCTGCTCATAGCGGGCTTCGGCTGCTTGTTGGCCGGCTTTCAGACGACCGGCATTAAACAGGGGTTGGGTCAGGGCGCCGGTTATGTTCCAGAATTGTCTGTCGGTGCGCAGCAGATCGTTCAAATCGCCACTGGCATAACCCAGTGTACCGGTCAGGGTGATGGCGGGAAAGCGGGCGGCCTTGGCAACGCCGATGCGTTTGTTCAATGCGATCAGCCGGGCTTCACCGGCGCGAATGTCCGGTCGCCGCTGCAGCAGATCCGAAGGCAGGCCCGGCGGGACTTCCGGCAGCGCTCTGTAGTAATCTGCGGGCTGCTCCCGTTCAGCGCTGGTAGTGGGATAGCGGCCCAGCAGAATTGACAGTTGCTGTTGAATAATGCCCAGGTCCTGCTGCAGTTCAGGAATACGGGCTTCGGCACCGGCCAGGATGCGGCGGGCCTGCCTGAGATCGAGCACCGAGACGAGCCCCCGACGGTAACGGATCGAAACAAATTCTAAGCTCCGCTCAAATGCTGCCACACTGCGATGGGCGATTTCGATTCGTCTTTCAACCGTCTCCATCTGCAGGTAAAGGTTTATGGTTTCAGCCACCACGGACTGGGCGATGGTCCTTCTATTTTCTTCTTCCTGCAGAATTTCGTTGCGGGCGGCTTCAGCTGCATTGGCAAACTGGCCCCACAGATCGACCTCGTAACTGGCCGGGAAGGCCAGTTGATATGTCTCAAATTGCAGACCGGTATCGATGCGCGCCCCTCCGGTTTTGCGGCGATCATAGGAACCGCTGACCCCCAGTCCGGGATAGCGATCGGCCCGAATCCGGTAAAACTGGGCCTGGGCTTCCAGCACCCGGGCCGCGGCCTGCTTGATATCCCAGTTGTTGACCAGGCACTCCTGCACGTAAGCATCGAGGTCCGGATCCGCGAAGATTTTCCACCACTGATCGTCCACCGGCAGGGTCGACTTTTCCACCGCAGTGGCCTGGAACGCTTCCGGATAGCTGACACCGATATCGGGTCGATGATACTTGGGCCCGAGATTGAAACAGCTGCCCAGGTTCAGAACGGTTGATACGACTATTGCAAGTCCGACGATTTTTGAATTCATTGCGGGATGACCTGTTTGATTTCGTTGGCAATAGGATGCCTCATAATAGTGTGTTCACTATAATCATGATTTTTAAATTTTCACTATAAATCGGTTTCTTAGGGTGGTATTCCAAAATCCTAACGCTTAAACGGAAATCTTCTGATACTGTCGATGATTTTGGTCATACCCGGTCATAGTTTGCAGACGATTGTCAATCAAGAAAAGTTGACATGCAATAGGGTGTGCTCTGGAGTAGCTAACTGATCTAAGCCAGTTTCTGGGAATTAGCCGGAGCACTGCGCCGGGCCCGGATATAGGCACGACACGTGTCTCCGAATTCCACCGCAACTCTTGTAATGATCGGGTGTTTTACGGAAGGCAGGTAGCGTTCGTTGATATGGCCGATTGGCAGAACATCGATGGTCGTGCCGGTTATGAAAGCTCCCTGGAGCAGTTGCAGGTCGTTCTGGTGCAGCAATTCTTCTTTGACCCCAATGCCCAGTCTGCTGCAGGCCTTCAATACGTGTCGACGGGTAACACCCAGCAGTACCTCACCTGAAGGCGGCGTGCAGAGTTGTTCGTGTTTAAGAAAAAAAAGGTTGGAGCGGGTGCCTTCGAAAATATATCCGTTTTCGTTGACCAGCAGCGCCTCGTAGGCACCGGCACTATCCTTTTGACTGCGTACCCTTTCGCGGTATGAACTTTCGATCGTCTTTAGGTGGGGATCCTTGCGTTCCCCGGCGTATAGAATCGTGCGGGCCCCATTTTGATAATCGATAGGGTTCGGAAAATCCTGGTGGACAAAATAGGTCAAAAACACAGGCGTTTCACCCGTGTGGGTAGACACGAGCTTGACATTGATGTCCGTCTGCCGGTTTTTTTCTACCAGCAAAGCGATTTCACTCAGGATTTCAGCACCCGACTTTTCAATTTTGACGCCCAGATGCGCTGCCGAAAGCCTGAGCCGGTCCATGTGATCCTCGAAAAATAGCGGTACGCCTTCGATCAGCTTAATCACTTCGTAAATCGATTTGGGGTCGAAGTCACAGAATATGCCGGGATCATCGGTGGATCGGTACTGACCGTTACAGATCAGAAAATCTGACGCAGCATCGCATTTCACTTGCATTCCTCTGACTGGCTTGGCGCTATTTCATTGAGCATTAAACTCAGGGTCTCATCCGCGGACCTTGTACAAATTATGACACAACTTTTCAATGTCAAAAATCAAAAACAGGCCTGGGGGCCTGTTTTTGATTTTGGGATTAAACCCTTTGTAATGTGTTGTATCAGTTCAACTTGACCGCGATCCAGTCGGCGGTCAGGGTTGCGCTGGCGTCATCGAAAACGCCCCCGGGCGGTATTTGGTTGACAACAAATCCGATTCGTTTAATAACTTTGATTCAGGTGCGATCGTAATTATGTTTCGCCAATTGATGCTGCGCCAGACAGAGGGTATTGTTCACCTGTTTCGATTCTTCCACTAATTCGCATCAATTTCAGCCAATTGAACCTGTCAGGAGGCTATTATGTTCCGTAAAATCGTGTTTTCCAAATGGACCCTCACCGCGGTGGGATTGATCTTGATATACACCCTGGCCGGATTCTTTCTGACGCCCTATCTGATCAGGTACGGTCTGGAAAATGTCGTAGCTGAAAAGCTCAAAACATCCATAACGGTTGAAAAGGTGCGCACCAATCCGTACACGTTCACTCTCGCTGTCACCAATTTGAACATGAAAGATGCCAAAGACGGGCCGTTGCTGGATTTTGGCGAACTGTTTATCGATTTCGAATCAATGAGTCTGATTCAATGGTCATGGACATTCGCGGAAATCAGGCTGGTGGATCCCGACTTGCATGTAACCATGCAGCCGGGCTATCGCTTAAATATTATGGATTTGATTCCGGTGTCCGAATCGGCTCCAAACGCAGACCCCTTCGAACTGCCGCGGGCCCGATTTAATACCGTAAAATTGAACAATGGTCGGGTGATCTATGCGGATCAAAGCGATGCAACCCCGTTTGTGATCAAACTGGGTCCCACAGATATCGAGATCAACGACCTGGCCACGATCAAGGAACACAACGGTCAGTACACCATTGCCGCCCGAATTGAAGAAGGGGCGGTGATAAACTGGCAGGGCAACCTGTCCCTCAACCCGATTGCCTCCAGGGGCACGCTGAAGGTTCGTGACTTTAAAACGGCCACGGCCTTCTTATTTGCTGAAGAGTTACTGAACCTGCGGGCACCGGCCGGTGAGGTCAATCTTGAGACCCATTACGAGTTCGCCTACACCAATGGCTCGATTCAACTGCGCCTCGAGAAAACCGGCGCCGATTTAACCGGACTGGCACTCACACTGCCGGACCAACAAAATCCGTTTTTTACCCTCGACAAAGCATCTGTGAAGGATGTGCGTTTCGATCTGGCCGACCAACAGGTCCACATCGGCGCTGTAGAAGCCGGAAACGGGCGGCTGAAAGCAATTGCCAACGCCAAAGGCGTTCATGACGTGGAAGCTGTCTGGCAACCGCTGCTGTCCAAAACCGATCAGGCGGCGGTATCCCAAACGAAAAAAGATACCCGGCCCTGGCGCATTGAACTCGACAGCATGGCCATCGCGAATATCGTCCTGTCCCAGAAAACGGACCGATATATGTTGCCGATTGCCCTGAGTGCGGATGTCACGGAGTTCGGGCTGCAAGGCCGGGCTCAGATCGGCAGCCAGACGCAGGTCGAGTTATCCAATATACATGGCCGTGTCGATAATTTTGGCATTCGGGTCGACAACCAATCCGAACCCTGGTTGTCGATGAATGAAATCGCTTATCGCAACGGTGCCCTCGACCTCTCAAATAAATCCGTAACCATCGACAAAGTACTCCTGAACAATGGCAAAGGTCGTGTCTGGCTGGATGCGGACAAGCAGGTGAATTGGCTTAAGACGTTCGCTTTTCGTGAGGAACAGGTCGCCATAAATCCGCTGGAAGTGGTCAAAGAGGTCTTGAGAGATGATCAGCCCTGGTCGATTAAGATCAATCAGGTGGCCCTGAATCAATTTGATGCCGGATTCACCGACAACAGCGTCAAACCGCCGGCCCAATTCGATCTGCTGGATTCGAATATTAACCTGACCAATGTTTCCAACGATCTTAAAAATCCCATCGATTTTAATATTAAAGTGGCTGTCAAGGACGGCGGGCAGCTTGAATCCAGCGGGAATGTGATCCCGGACAAGGCTGCCGTAAATGCATCGGTCAAGGCAACGGGCGTGAACCTGAAACCGGTCCAGCCTTATGTTACGGCCATTGCACCGTTGACCCTCCATTCCGGGTCTGCTGATTTGATAGGGCGTCTGAAAACCGTTTCGGCCAACAAACGGGTCAATATTGTTTATGACGGCGGGGTCAACGTTTCAAAAGTCCTGGTCAAGGAGACCAACACCGGGCATACGTTTGCGGGATTCAAGTCCTTTGACATTCCCGCCATGAAGTTGAGCCTGGCGCCCGACCGCCTGGATATCAAGTCCGTATCGATAAAAGCCCCCGAGGGCCGTGTGATTATCGATGAAGACCTGTCGGTCAATGTCGTGGAGATATTCAACCAGCAGCCGGCGGTCACTGCCAAAAAGCCGCCGCAGTCAGCCACGCCGGTGACACCCAGAGAATTTCCCGTTATCGTGCAGCGCATCCGGATTGAAGACGGCCGCCTGGAATTTGCCGATCTGAGCTTGACGCCGCAATTTGGTACCCGCATCCACAAACTCAACGGGGTCATCAACGGCTTGTCGAGCTCGAAGGATGGCCGTGCCTCGATAAAAATGAACGGCCAGGTGGATGAATATGGGGAAAGCATTATCGTTGGGAAGTTAAAACCCCTGCAGCCCACGGATTTCCTGGATATGCGCATGAATTTCAGAAATTTGGAAATGAGCAATCTATCACCCTATAGCGTCAAATTTGCCGGTCACGAAATCAAATCAGGCCGACTTTCAATGGACCTGCATTATCGTTTGAAGCAACAGAAGCTGTTTGGCGATCACAAGATCGTTACGGATAAATTGGTGCTGGGACCCAAATTGAAGGGCAAGGGCGAGTACGATGTGCCGGTGGACCTTGCCGTGGCGCTGCTCAAAGATCCCAACGACCGTATCAATCTATCGTTGTCAGTCAAAGGGAGCCTCGATGATCCCAATTTCAGCTACGGGCAGCTGATGGGGCAGGGATTCGGTTCTGTTATCGGCAATATTGCCAGGGCCCCATTCGCGGCCATCGGCAGACTTGTGGGCGGCAAGAAGGTCCAGCTTGATACAATCGGTTTTGATCCCGGTCAGACGCTGCCGCCGCCGCCTGAACGTGAAAAACTCAAGCTGCTGGCCGAAGGCCTCCAGGAACGCCCCGAGATCAAATTAGAGATTCACAGCCACTACAACAAAGCGGTCGACGGACGCTATCTCCGATCGCTCCAGGTGCGGCGTGAAATAGCCCGGCGGATGGAATTTGAAATTGGTGCCAATGAGGACCCGGGTGATTTCGATTATACCAATGCAGATGTTCAGCAGGTTATCGAAAAGATGATTGCCGAACGATATGCGCCTGAGGTCCTTGAGCAGATTAAAATCGACCATCAAAAGGAAAGCGGGGCCCTGACAGCCTCAACCGATGCAAACGCCGATCAAAAAGAGACACCGGGAAAACTGCATCGCCGGATGTTCGAATACCTGGTCGAACAACAACTGCAAGCCGCCGACGCAATGATGCTGTTGGGTCGCAATCGCAGCGATGTGGTTGCCAGGGAATTGACAGCAGACGGTCAAATCGACCCGGCCCGTCTGATTATTCTGGATCCGGCAGATACGGTGGAATTGCGCGACGGATTGGTGCAGACCAAGCTAAAAATTGCAAAATGACAGCGGTCTGGCGCCGCTATGATCGCTTCGCATCCAATTAAATCGGTATTACGGACAGAATTTCGAAATTATCAGAAAACCGGTTAAAATTGTCCGTGCTGTATTGGTGCCATCATCCTGATTGGCGCGGCCACGGCCTTTGTCACAACCGGCGCCGTATCTTCCCCTTCCGGCCGCCCCGGCTGTCTATTTCCAGTATAATAAATCGATCTTTGGGCTTTACCCGTCTTTCGGTCGAACCGGATCGATCCTGGCGGGCTGTAATTGCCGGTTGGTGGCTGAATGGAATAATTGACAAAATCCCGACCGGTATTTAGTATTTCTAAAAATTGAACGTATCCTTACACCGTTGATCGCACCACAGGAGGAAGAATGAAAAGGTTATCGATTGTTTTATTGCTCGCAGTGACGATGGTCTTACCGGTCCAGGCCGCCGAGAAAAAGACCGCCAATCCGATGGTCCTGCTGGAGACGACACAGGGTCAAATCGTGCTGGAACTTTTTCCGGACAAAGCGCCCCAGACGGTGCAAAATTTTTTAACTTACGTCGACAGCAAGTTCTACGACGGCACGATCTTCCACCGCGTGATACCCGATTTTATGATCCAGGGAGGCGGCTTTACCACCAAATTCAAGCGCAAACCGCCCCGAAAACCGATTCGCAACGAAGCCCCCAATGGCCTGACCAATGATCGCGGCACCATCGCCATGGCCCGCACTCAGGATCCTCACAGCGCCACCGCCCAGTTTTTCATCAATTCCAAGAGCAATGATTTTCTCAACTACCGTAGTAAAACTGCCCACGGTTACGGCTACGCTGTCTTCGGACGGGTGGTCAAGGGGATGGAAGTGGTCGACAGGATATCCCTGGTAAGCACCGGACAGGTGGGCAATATGGGGGATGTGCCGAAGCAGCAGGTCGTTATTCGCAGCGCTAAACGGACGAACTGAAAATATAGTTGAGCCAGTTGAGCCAGTTGAGCCAGTTGGGTTAAGCTATTCGCACCAAATTTGGTATCAAAACGATCAGGCCATTGTTTTGAATCGAGAACGTAAGTGCAGTGATTTTTTACTGGCTCAACTGCGAAGTAATTATCACTTTGTGTGCGCGTCAAACCGATATGGGTAATAGATATCGTTATGGGAAAATAAAGATTTTGAAACCGGATGAAGAAAAGACAAAAGCGGCGCTGATCGAGGAGTTGAAACAGTTGCGGTCCCGCGCCGATCATCTTCAGGAAAAGGTTGTTGAACTGCAACAGACCTTGGATAGCCGACAGCGGGGCGCAGATTCTCAGCAGCCGGCTGTCCGGCCCGCCTGCAGTCATCTGGTGGGAGCGACCGAGGCTTTAAGATTGCAGCAGGTCATCATTGACAACAGCCCTGCTTTTCTTTTTCGCCGAACCGCCGGTGACGATCCGCGTCTGGTGTATGTATCACCGAATATCTCCCGGCTCGGCTATGACGCCGATGATTTTCTGTCCGGTAAGATCAAATTCGGGGACATTGTTCATCCGGACGACAGTGAACGAATCATCGATGAGATCAGGGCGTTCACCGATCAGGATGTGGAGGAATACACCCAGACCTACCGAATTGTTACCCGGAATGGGGATGTTCGCTGGGTCGAAGATAAGACCTCGGTCGTGTGGGATTCAGAAGGCCGTAAGACTCATCACCAGGGTATTTTAATGGACATCTCCGACCTGAAACAGACCGAGGAAAAACTTCGCAAGAGTGAAGAAAAATTCAGGCGCATCGTCGAGACCACCGGAGAAGGGTTTTTGATGATGGATGAAAACCTGAAGGTCCTGGATGTCAACGATGCCTACTGTTCAATGCTCGGTTTTCGGCGTGAAGATTTGCTGGGACGGTCGCCCATGGAATGGGCCACACCGGAGTTCAAGAATTTTATGATCACTAACCGGGAGCGCATGCTGGCCAAAGAACACCGTCGTTTTGAAGGCTCCCTGGTAGCCAAAGACGGTCGCGTCGTACCTGTTCTGGTCACCGGAAATACCCTCACGGACACCAGCGGTCTCAAACTGGGCAATGTTGCCTTTGTGACCGACCTGACCGAGCAGAAAAGAACCCTGGAGCTGGCCGGGCAGGTACAAAAAAGTCTGATCCCCGGCACCGCCCCCAGGATTGCCGGATTCGATATTGCCGGACGCAGCGATCCGTGCGATGAGGTCGGGGGAGACTACTTCGATTTTCTTTTCGGCCCCGAATTTTCTTCCGAATCACTGAAGGTGGTGGTGGGTGACATCTCCGGTCATGGCGTTGATGCCGCTCTGCTGATGACAACCGCACGGGCGTTGATCCGCTCCCGGGCCACCCATCCGGGCACCGCTTCCCAGATCGTTTCAGCCATGAACCGCGATCTTGTTATCGACATGCAGGAGACCGGCCATTTCATGACGCTTTTTCTGATGGACATCGACCCCCGGCGGGGATCGGCCCGATGGGTGCGCGCCGGTCACGAGCCGGCTTTGATCTATCATCCCGACAGTGGCAAATTTGATTCTCTGGTCGGCGTTGGACTGCCTCTGGGAATCGATGAAAACTTTGCATACACCGAATACCCGATGAGCCGGCTGCCGCCAGGCACGATCATCGTGATGGGAACCGACGGCATCTGGGAAGCGACCGATTCAGCCGGTGCCTGTTATGGGAAATCACAATTTAAAGGAATCATTCAGGATCTCGCCCGGCAAAGTTCAGCAGAAATCGTGAACGGCGTCTTCACCGAAGTTCACAATTACACGCGCGGTTTGCCGCCCAAGGACGATATTACCCTGGTCGTCATAAAAATCGAACCGGACCGATAGACCTGTGTAAATCAACCCCGCGGCCTGACCCCACGATTATTCCTGGGAAAAGGAGGCGCGGATGATCCTCCTTCGGCGGACAAGTATAGCCCGCCAGGTTCTCAAGACCTTCCTGGTTGCGTGGCCATATGGCTTTGCCGCAATAAACACTGAATCCGCTGTGACGCCAATTCATCATATTCTCAATGATGATGTCATTGATTTTTCCTTCGGCTTTAAGCATTTTAATAACTTCATAGCGAATCAGCTTTTCAAGCGCACCGGTATCCGGCGGTGGGCAGACCCTGAAGGCGGCATCATTGTAGAAGCAGCCATCGGTGGCCAGCACATGCAGATGGGGATTAAAATTATGAAAATTTCCAAAACTTTGGACGGCGATAGCGGCACCAGGAAAAGAAATCGAAAGCCGACACAAAGGGAACGATTAGAAGGCAGTAAGATCCAGGAGGGCTTGCCGGGGTCATAGAAAGAGCATGGCGCATTTAGAAAGAGAAGCGTCGGGTATCTGGGAGGCCCTTGCGTCTCCTGTTTGAGCAGGTAGGGCTTTTCAACAAAACGAAGAAAGTCCTATGAGCGTTAGGGAGGCAGATCGTCTCATAGTACTATGAGGCGAGATAGTCCCGCCGATAGCGAGAGGAATGGGATGACGAATCTGCGTAGGGGCGGTTGAGTAACTGTCCGCCCTAGCTCGATTCTTGATTATCTGTGAGCAGATAGATCCATGTACATCTTACATTTCTCCGACCCTTCAACCCTGATGCCATTTATGCGACTCAATTTGAGGAAGCTTTTCTTTTCGTATTTATCGTTGACATTGGGTTCGATCCGATATAATGTATACATAAAAAAGAAATGTATACAACTATGAAAACAGTGACGCTTTCTGCCAGATTAACAAAAGATGAGGCGCAAAAAATCGACGATCTTGCTTCTGCTCTCGGTCTTGACCGGGGCTCATTGCTCAAGCAGTTGATTCGCAATGGGTATAAAGACCTTCAAACCCAAAGAGCGCTGGATGCATATCGCCGCGGGAAAATAACCCTTTCGCGAGCTGCTGAGATAGCGGAATTAAGCTTACGAGACATACTACTCCAGCTGCCGGAGGAATCAATAGAGCTGAATTACGATTTTCGAGAGTTACAGAGAGATATGGAAAATATATAAGATGATCCTCATCGCGGATGCAGCACCTTTAATCTTCCTCGCCAAAATCAACCAGCTGTCTTTGTTAACAGAGTTGTTTAAACCGGAAATTCTGATACCCTCGGTCGTAAGAGATGAA
>Ga0126335_1002053_pt1 | contig 11784 bp, 10 predicted proteins | sample OlaspJWI45metaG_FD_108409 | JGI IMG/M metagenome (GOLD analysis project Ga0126335, IMG submission 108409) | Marine gutless worms symbiont microbial communities from Oahu, Hawaii - Olavius sp. 1 OAHU.JWI-45 metaG | ecosystem: Host-associated > Annelida > Digestive system > Unclassified | place...
CTCTGGAACAGTCTGCCACCCGACGTCACCTCAGCTTCAACGCTGTCTGTTTTTCGAAACCGCCTCAAAACTTATCTCTTTTCCCGATCATTTCCTTTCTAACTGTTTTCGGTTTCTAGTTCTACACACCGTGTATAGTAGTATTTGTACTTTAGGCCACTCTAAATAACTCTAATGTAATGTAATGTAATGTAACCTTTCCTGGCACTTCGGGGGTATTGAAGGTTTCATATTTCGGCCTAAATGGCAACTACAGATATTTATTTTTCCTGATGGTGCGGGGACCCGTTATTGAATGTTTGTACTTACTTACTTGTATATTGTGACTCAAATGCGTCTGTCGTTTGTGCTTACTAACTTACTTACTTACTAAGTTACGGCGCAGACAAAACCGATGGCAAATTTTGGTGTTGGGCTATTCGAGGACAAATTGACTGAGGAATTAGGGCTGGGCAAACTGACGACTGATCAGCCAATTCGAAACGTACTGTAATGGTTAAACTGCGATTAAGATTACACGGCGGAAGCATTAGGCTGCATTGTGAAGTGTCGAAATCTGTTTCCTGTGTAGACACTGACCCACAAGCAACGTCTATGTTCTGTTCTTTCTTTAGAAACCGTCGACATTTATACGAGTTATAGCAGCCTACAAAAATATTTTGTTGATACTCCAGTACCAAGTGTCAACTACAGTGATGGACTTGGTCGTTGTTTTCGCCTTGTTTGTATTTATGCTTGCGCTGCTGTGTTTTTTTGATGCTACCGTATTTTCGGTGAATAAAGATTCATATAATAGATTCCAACCAGACATATGTTATAGTAAATAATGCCTCCCCGCCGTCATGACGCTGTCATGCTGCACATTTGCAGCACAGCAGGGCACTGCGTGAGACGTCGGCTATCGAGTACACAATATTGACAGAGCTCGGCTCACGTTCCCGGTACAATGGCAAGACAGTTTCTGCCGGCAGTGGGGGCTTCACAGTCGTCACTAGACAAGTTTAAACGATTCTCTTGACACATCGAAATGTTGCTTCAATTTGGAGTTGTTGTTGCCGCCGTGCTTTGCATTAGATACGCAGAGTCGGACTCTAAATACCTTGTAAAGGGTAAGACTATTTGCACTTCTTTCTCGTTTAGATATTGACTTGCAGATGACATGGGCATGGTTTTAGTCAATAGCTCGATGGCGTAGTGGTTATCGTCGTGGCTCGCGACTCAAGGGATCACGGTTCCACGATGGGTATACCGTGCTCCGGGCATAGGCTGTAAGCTAGCTGAACACATCCACTTGCCGAGTGACACGTTTTATCACTGTTGCTCTACTGCTTTCTGTTCAACATAATAATAATGATAATGTCTTTATTAGCTGGCCCGTCACAATGTGGGGGCCAGCTACAGTAATGGTCCGCAATGTCCGTCTGTCTGTCTGTCACACGAGAATATATCCAATACTAAGCGAGATAGACGTATGGTTACTAGGAAACTCGACTAGGAAATCTGGTTTCCCGATTCAGAATATGCCATCAGATTCGCGATCGGAAGCACGGTTCCGCCATTTTGAGTGTTTCCGGGTTGCCATTTCGCCCATCCAGACAGAAAATGGGCCGGTTGGCCTAGTGTATGTAGTGAATGAATCAGTGTGAACAGTCACCAGTCGACACGACACTGGGCACCGTGATGGGCCAGCTATCGTCACGTGCCATAACGGACGAAACCTTGTTTAGTGTAGGCTATCTCCCTGCTGTTGCAGACACGCCGTTGTTTTCGTGCAACACAATAAACAAGCATAACACGGCGTTGAAGATGGAGCAGATGGAAAATACGACGATACACGAATATCTGATAGACCAGATACTAGGCATGGTGGCCTGGGACTACAAGCGTCACTACTCGTGGGTCATTCAAGGTCAGATGCATCACAGCATCATGGATCTCCACTACTGTGTGGACGAAACTGGAATCGTCGGTCTCAATGCCCAGAAGGTACATCGCATCTTCGGCATCTACCTTCTGCCGGCTGCTGAAGACTTTTTGTTCAGTGTTTCGTTTTCTGATCTGATGCTGTAACTGTTTTTCATTGGTTTGCAACTTGTGACACTCTAGTGGTCCTATAGAAGTAGCCATAATTATTTAGGCTACTATAAAATATTATTACACTGCATTACATTAAAGCACATGGCTGCCGTGGGTATGGGGATTCCATGGGACGGGCATGAGAAATGTAATCAATGCCCACGGGCTTACGGAAATTCTATGGGAATTTTTTAGTAGGCCTAGATGTGAGCTTATGTGGAAGCGCTCTAAACATGGGATAAATGTCATAGGTCCAATCTATGTTCTTTCTCAGTTAGTTTAAGAAACATTTTAAGTCTTACCTGCTCGACATTCAAAATTTTACTCGCGCAACATTATAATTTTGAGGCAGTCTGTGTCTACTTACTCGCGTATCGGTACTTTGTGCAGTGCAGCGATGTGTTTGAAATGGATTAGAAGTTAGTACGTCTTTTCTTAACATGTTTTTCATTCGCTTTTCAACAGTAAACCGGTTAACATTTGACAACGTTAGAGCCGAAACAACAGTGTCATCTTTTCTAGCTCTGTGATATGATTGTGTGCAGTATGACTACGATGTGGTGAGGGGAGGAAACGATTATATTTACTTCTGTATAGAGTTTCCCGTCGACTGCGACAAAGTTAGTTAATTAATCGCTAAATTGCTATCGTACGTCAGTAGTCATAAGTTAATATGTTTTATGTAGCGCAGATATAATGTTCTTCATTAACTTTGTTATAAAAGTCTAAAAATGGCTAACTGTCGATGGCTGTATCCCCAAAGTGTGTGGGCGAGAAGGCTACATGCCATGAAATAATGTGTTAACATTCAGAGATTGCCAGTTAATATATAAGCTTACACTTTAGGCAGATATTGTCACAAACAAAATAATTATAATTTAATTACATGCAGGCCTAAAAGCAATATAATGGCAAAACGAAATCAACTGCAGCAGTTGTCAAAATTTGCCGTAAATTTGTGACAAGCATCATAAAGAGCAAAATGCATTATTTTAAAATTAGCTCTCTTTTACTATTGTAATTTAAACTTTTGCAAAAAGTCCTGTTTTCAGGCTACTGCTAGCGGCACTAAAAGCTACTTTCGCCTCCACCCCAGATAAAAGAACTGAGTTTTCCCAGTGCAAACAAGCCTACAGAAATCGCGCATTTCTAAGTCAATTTAGTCCTATAGAATAAACTTGTAAACGCATACTGTAGGGAATATTTGCCGCTTTCTCTATTTTTAGAACAATAATTATAATGCTGGTAATATTCGCGTTTTTCGTGTTGTAGAATTACCCCACAATTACGGTTGATGGCACAGCTGAGAAATTCGGCACGAAACATTATCAAGTGATCGACATCAACACCTATCACGCTTTCCGCTTCTTTCCTAATTACGAATGGCTGAAGAAGTAGCACTACTCGGGCACAGCTGAACAGCAACAGCCGGTTATCAGTAACGGACGAAATAATAATAATGAGTCTAGCGCAAACGACTTAAGTCTAGTTATGGTGGTTGCTGTTGTTGTTTTTTCATGTCCAGCAGCCATCAGGCGATGATGACGTTAACACAAGATGACTCAGTCTTACTCTCACTTGGTCATTCGATGTCCTCATGTTTATGTCCACGTTGTATGCATTTGTGGCATCCTTGGTGTTGTCGATCTAGTTCTTTGTTGCATTCCTCTACTACATGGCCGCTGATGGCAATACATTGACATCCGTTCTCGTAACATGTCCAAACCACTTGAGTCTTCGCCCCATATCTTTTCAACTATCAAATATTTACTAGTCATTTTATGAAAGAAGTTGGCTACAAGAAAAGAGAAACAAAAAAACAGACAAACGAATCTTTTTGTCGCAAAATGACGCCGAATCATTTCTTCATAGTAAGCTGACACTCAGCGGTGGCGGTAACAAAAGTATTGTTGCTGAATCGTGAGACTTTGCGTAAAGAGTGGTGGTTCGTTTTGCTTGAAACATCACCTCAACCTGGCTCGTCGCTCGTTTTGACTATTTAGGCCACTCTAAAAATGTTTGATGATGATTACAGTTTTAAATACCACCAAAAGCTAGCCTGCCACAACGTGGGGGTCAGCTAAAGTAAAGGTCCGCGTTTTCCGTCCGTCTGTGTGTCACAAGAGAATATCTCTGAAACTAAGCGGTTACTAGACAACTGGAATAGGAATCCGGGCTTCCCGATTTAGCATCTGCCGAGAGATTCGCGACTGGAAGTACGGTTCCGCCATTTTGAGCTTTTCCGGGTCGGCACATCGCCTGATCAGAGAGTAATATGAAACAGGTTTACTCAGTGGCTCAGTGGGTGTTGTCGCATGTCTGTGGGTCAGTTCATTTGGCTGAAATTGTGTGTGATCGCATGTAGGAATATTCTCGCTCTCTTAGCAAGGATTTGTCGAAATTGGAATCGCAAGTAGAAATCGAACGTCAGGGGCGTCGTTTCAAATTAAATTTTGGGCACATACTTCGCCATCGATCAACATATCTTTCGCCAAATTTGTTGTGTAAGCAAAAATTGGGTCCAAGACACGTGGAAAGGTCCAGATACGCTGCCTTCAAGCATCCAAGATGGCGGACGGCGGCCATCTTTAACTAGTCAAATTGTTATAACTTGGCTGCGGATTGTCCGACTTTGCTAAAATTTTACATGACGACAGATATAAGGGTGCCAACCCCCGGACATCGCCTTTATGTGGCAAACCTCTGGCACAAATGCACCCAGGCCCCAGGCAGCGACAGAAGCATCCGAGCTAAACCCCCGGAAAATGCCCCATACCCGGCGGAGTCCCTGGTCAGACGCCAATTCTTTGCGATAACCCCCACACATAAATCCCCACTTCAACTCCCCTCCCCTGAAAAACGTTCCTCACAAACCCCGGAAGTTTCGTGGTCCAAACTTTGGGCCGGACTCGCAGGCTATACACACAAAGCTTTATTCACCAAAGATGGTAATACAAGTACAACAAAAAAAATAAATATCTATGCATATAATGTAACTACACTATCATCCTCTGATAATGAACAAATTGTAACACACAAGAAGTTTTCAACCTGAGCATATTTACATAAAAATTTATTTGTCCTTTTCGTTACACAATAGTTAGCTATAGTTTCGTCCTATAGGGGACGACAACTTGCTATGACTCTTGTCAGTGGCAAAACAAACGCTGTTGACTAACCACAACTTGGCATGAATAGCGTCGTAATTCTACTATAGGTCCCATACGGTATACTGGCGTACAGTAATATTTTGCATTCAATCAGTTTCAGCAACAGTTGTTCAAGAGTATAGACGTTACTAAAATGTAGACGACGTGCGACATGGACGTCGACGAGTGTCTTGGCCAGTGACTTCAATGGCTGATGTAGCTTTAGCTGACACTGAGCCATCAGATACAGCGACAGATACAACTGACGTACATATAGATGAGAGATCTCTCCGCACGACGGGTTTACTATACACGCGAGTCCAATGAGAGATACAATGTCGTCGTCCAGCAACTGAATATACTCTGGACATGCGAGTACAGATGCCTCTGCTGGTACAGCTCTAATCAGCGTGCGAACATTGTCTGTAGATAGCTGTAAACAGCGTTGATAGTCGCCGCATTTGTACGCGTACAGAGCCACAAAGTCTGTTGTGACAATCTTAGTGAGAGAACTACACTCAGGTGCAGTGAGTTGACGAAATGTTGTCAGCTGTTCAACGGCAGACTGCTGCAGCAACTCAACTAGTTGAGATGTGTTCAACTGATGTGATATCTCTGGCATCGTTTGACCGCTAACAACCATCTGCCTCTGATCGTTTGTTGAGTATCTCGTTCGGTTCACGAAATTAGCAAGTAGCGCGTCGGCGATGAATATTTCCTGCAATTCACACAAACACTTCTGGTATCGCTGAACTGCATCGATTGATGACGTTTGTGTCAGCTGGCGACAGTTCCTGGCTGACAGACATGTGATGTGCAGATAAGATGCAAACAATTCCGTGGTAAAGACGCCGACATGCTGTGTTTGTTGCTGTTGATTCAATTCAGCTGCTCGCACGTACTGGTAAAACACAGCCAAACCTAATACATTGTCAATGTTGTCGTCAATCTTTGGTAAAAGTTCTCCTTGTACGACATGTGAACTGCACTGTGAGTGATCTTGTGACTTCGTCACCAGTGCACAATGATTCATCGCCGTCTGGTAATGTCCTGTAGTGTAGTACAATACTGCCAAGTAGACATTTGCCAGACAGTAGATGGAGTCGCTGTCAGAGTCTTTACATCTCAACGCTCTGTACAGATACGCCTTGGACAGTTCAATCTCTATCATTTGCACAGTGCTTCGTGAGTTATTTGCCACGACTTTCATCACCCTGGCGGCTTGACGTAGCGACAACACACTGCTGCGTCGTGCATTGCGACAACGACGCACATCATTAGACTGTAGACATGTTGTCGCCAAAACGTCCAATAGCTCATCTGTCAGTGGATAACATGTTATTTCGTAGGCAACATGTAGAAAAGTCGCAGCAGCATAGTACACTAATAAACGTTTATCAATCTTTACCAGAACTCTCATCCAACACAAACTTGAAAGTACCGTCAGAGATTCGCGACGAACACCACGAGACGCCGTAGGAACCACAACACATGTAATGTTCTGAAATGGTGATAGCGGCGAAAAGCTTAATCCCCAATCAGCAACTTCTGAAACCGCCTTCTCTAGCTGAGTGGTATTGCTAACGTAATCAAACAACCGCGAAAGACCAGGTAAAATCTTTGCACTGTTGGGAATGTATTTGTCAACAAACCACTTGGCTAGCGATGCTTCTGTTTCTGACATTAATCGTCTTGCAGTCTCACTATAGCAGTTGTCAGGATGATCAAACAAATTGCAGTTGTGGATAAAATAATGTTTACAGCGTGCATCAGTCAGCCAGACAGCCAGTGTGTGTAAGAGTTTGACAATGAGTCTGACAACATTCAAGTCATCAGTCCACCAGCTTCTTGGTTTCACTTCACAAGCCCACAACATCAGAGTTTTGATGTGATAGTTGCTCAGAGTGGCTACATCAGCGTTGTTAGCACTGTCTGTTAGTCGTTCTGTCTTGAAGAAAACTCGTAGCACGTGATAGACAATTTGCTGTACTTGAGTCCAGCTGTTTAACAGCACAATTTCTGCTCGTGAGAATGACAGTCTCCACGGATGCTTGCTCATCCATTCATCTCGTCTACACCGACGATGTGCCACACGAACCACATCACATCCATTGCTGACAACAGAATCAATGGTTGCTGAGTCTGGCCAGCCGTAGTTTCTGTGTCGTGTTGGCCAATCAGCGGCTTGTGACGGCCACGACAGACAATGTACGCATATTACATCGTCCCTGAAGTAATGTAATCCCGCCAATCGTACAAGTAAAATGCTGGTTTATCTGACATAAAACTAGACGTAATCGCTGGTCCGTGCATATCGTGGCATACGTCTAATCCCACGTACTGACGTGGACACTGCACGGCGTTGTACATGTACTTGTCGTCATCAATACATTCTGTCAGTAAGTAAGACGCCACCAAGTACACGTAACCTGGAAACTTGCTGTCGACAATTTCATACACCTCGACAAGGCTGTGAAACTCGTCTGGTAACTGTGTGGGCGGAGCTGTTCCTGCTGGTATTGCGAGCTGACAGCTAAAATAATACATTACATCGATGTCACCGACACATGACAACAACCGTAGAATGTAGAATTCAGCAACACTTCCTGTTGTAAGCGGGACTGCGTCAACTTCGTCTTCGACGGGCGATGGGGGTGCAATCGCATACGGGGCACTTGCCGTCAAATTTTTGATTGCTTGGAATGTCAAGCTGTGAGCCTGACAACTATCTAATAAGAATTTTGTAATCATTTCATCACGGTCGATGTTCGCCATTATTGATACACTTACCGTTACGCACACAGAAGCAAGACACACGTCGGGAAATAACTCTGGAAATTTTCAGTGTACATTTTCCATCACTTTCGTTTTCAATGTTTTCATGTTGCATAGTCTAGCAAAGTCTATAGCAGAAAATAAGTAAACAAATTACGCTGGATATCGGGACATATACTTATACCTACATCATATAGTAAAATGCTTGTTAGGACGTCCATTTTCACGACTGGTGTTTTTGCTGTTTCGCAAGGGTGCATAAAATTTATTCAAAAAATTTCCACGGTGAAATTCCGTGACACTTACCGGGTAACACACTACTTAATAGTCATAAATTAAGTCGCGTTGATTATTGTTTTTTTCAGCTTCCCTCCATGATGGTCCAGCTCCATGCTCCGTTCACGCTTAGGCCAGATTTGTGCCAGTCTGTCCGTATATTTGTTACGCGGCTGCGCTGTGCAAAAACGACTAAACAGATCTGGGTCTGATAAAAAATGGATATTTTTGGGTATCCTAGGCAAACTGTTATAAATGGGGACCCGATCCCATACAGCGAGAAAAAAATCGCAGATATTATAAAATTACTTTGCTTTTGTGACTATAAGTATATGCTGAACTTTTTGAAACAGTGTGACAAAAGAAAGGTAGCACTAATTTTTGCCGGCCCACGCAGTGCGTTGGCGCAACATTTGCTATGGCGACGTGGCTGTCTGTGTGTCTGTCACGTTGATGTATTGTGCCCAAACGACTGAGTCGATCATCATGCGACCTTCACCTGATTGTAGCCCAGTCATTCCAGGTTTCGCATGACAAATATAAACCCGATTGCTCGAGGGGATTTCTCTCACTGACGGCATCACATGGTAGAAGAGTACTGAGAAATCGGAAAATCATGTTGTAAATCGCAGTCGTTCACCAGAGGGCAGCTCTCGGCAGCACAGCATGCAAAGCTGTGCTTTTCAGTGTTTGGTGTCAAGAAGATCCTAACATCGGCGTGCACAAGCGGCGGGCGGTTTGTCAGCGACAGCTGAGCTTTTTGTAACAGAAAACTGTCTGCTGTGCTTAGCCTAGAGGCGGTTGCCTACAGTTGATATTGTAACACAGTGGAGTGGTTCTGATGGGACTGAAGCCTATCTCAGCGGTCAACTGGCTTCCTTCAGTGCTTAGACGCTGCTGGTTGGGTCATCTGACCTGTAAAAATTGTCCCCGAAATGACCTATAAAGTGTCGAGTGGGACGTTAAGCCTCTACTCACTCTCACACACTACATTTCAAGTCTAGTTCTAGCCATTCTTGAGTGTAGTGGCCCTAGTGGGTCTGCGATAAGCAACATTTTCCCCAACTTCCTCTCTCCATCGCTGTGTGAGTATCAGGACCCCCGTCTAACACAATGTTCCATGGGCCCCAAGGAGTGTTCACCCCGAACAGCATCTCGATCCGTTCAGCCATTTGTTTGCACTGTGGAGCAGAGTTCAGTTGCGTGACAGACAGACTGAATGACAGACAGACACCGCGATCATCGGCAGCAATAGTCTGCATGTTATGCATTTGATGCAGCGGAAACGAGCAACTTTTTTTCGCCGTAAATCACATGACAGACGAGCAAACTCGCTAACTCGCAAACTCGCAAACATAAACACATATAATTGTCAGACCAGATTAGACCTGCTGTAATTGTACAGGGTGGGCCGTATTGAACGCGGCCACACATTTAACCTAATAACTTCAGAAAGTGCCGGTCAAATATTTACCATTTTGGCCAAAAAATAATGCTATTCAATTCTTCACACCACAGCGTAAATTGTATAAATTAATTCTGCAAAGTAAAGCCACGCCATCTGGTGAATGAAAGGCATGGTAATCTATCGGTCATCCTCTTTGGCTATGTTGCACGTAGCAAATGCCAGTGTCTTTAAAATGCAAAAAGCACAAATAATTTAATGACATCGGTGCGACGTTATTAATTACTACTGTAACCGACGTCAAAAATTTAAGTAAGTATGGTTTAATACGGGCAGATGATGTTTTCGTGGTCATTTTCATTCGCTAGATGGTGCCACCGCATTTTATGAAATTATAGCTATAAATGGCAGTCTCTGATTAAGAACAAAACGATCTTTATGTGTGCCAAAAATATTCGGATCTGATCAGCACTTCTACAGTTAGAAGCTATTGGAATGAGTGGCCCCGTTTTGTTTTGCCCATCCTGTATATCACAGTTAGACAATTAAACAGTTAAATAGGTAACACAGTTAAACTGCAAACATTAATTAGTAAATGCTTGATAAGGTTATGTAAAATAAGTTTTACGCATAAAATGCCAAGCCGTGTCGTTTTCAGCTGTAAGCACATTAGTGACTGGTTCGAACTTTTACATGAAATTTGTAATTGGTCGGCTGGATCGTGTCACATTCATTCTACACAAAACGAACCAACCAGTCTTTGCATATCAGCTTCTGAAAGAAGTTCAAGATTCTTTAGCAAATTGCATCAGTCGTCTCTGTTTCGAACACTAATGGCATTATTTTATGATCGCATGTTCTAATCTTACTTGTGTTTCTGTGTATTTCTGTTTATTTAGTTATTAGGCTTTTGTGTCATTTTTTCTTTTATTGTGTGTCATCTTGTGTCATTCTGTTTTCATCTTGCGGGTGTTTTCTGCCTTTATTTTGGCGAAATTAGAAATATATAAGAGTAATTACGTAGCTTCGAGCGTTCTAGACGTCAGTATACAAAGGTTCCGGCCGCAAGAACAGTTTCGCTTGCGATTGTTCTTGCTGCTGCAGCTGCTGCTGATTTGGTGATGCACGGACTAGCTTCGGTCTCCAGCCGTGCCGGGCAAACTTCTCCAGCTTGATGGCATCAAAACGTTTAAATCCGAGCTCCTCTATTAGGACCTGTTGATCGACAGACATGAGCAGTTCGCCGTCTATCTGTTCTGTGCGAAATGTTTCAACGTGTTTGTGTAAGTTGAGCCAGCGAAGACATTGTAGCACTTCTTCCACTGATAGGCAGCTTAAATCAGCGGGCACCTGCAAAACAAAGAAATCTAATTATATGCATTTCATTGAATATTAAAGAAAACAAAAGTGGCAACTCTGCGGATTGACACTCCAGTCTTTACGCGGGTTAGTGCAGTAGCAAAAGTGTCCATGCAGTGAATTTTTACTCTATTTGCAGACAGTGACGTAGCTAGGAATTTCCCACAGGTGGTGCGTGGCATCTCCCTTAACCTTTCATCCCTCGCCAAGTCGCCTCCCCTCTCCTGTTTTAAAAGTAGGACCGTCAAATGCAGCTAGGGGTCTGTGGGAGCGCTGCTTTTTCTATGCACGACGTCAGACACAGAACAGTTAAAAGTAAGTACACACCCAGTAGCAATATCACATGAATTTGTTGAGAATACTTTCATAAATCCATTATTTATTACAAATTCCAGTGATCTAAGTACTGATTTGTTCAGTGTACATGAATCGCCTTCAAACGTCACTTGAAGACCTGGCTTTTCAGAAGGGCCTGCGACTAACATTTAGACTAGTATTATACCGGGCGCAGCCCGGGCCATGCCGTAGGCCGTAGGCATGGCCGGCTGCGGCCATAGTAAGATCGCGCGCGTAGCGCGCGTACTATTTGTATTGTATGTGGTTGGCCGTGCTTACTAGTCAGCAGTTTTTGACTGTCACGAAAATCTGCCTGTGACGAAGTACTGAGTGACCCGTAACGTAACGAAAATCTGCCTTTCGTGAAGCGAAAGTCTGGCTGTCACGAAGTGATGAGTAGAGGTTTAA
>Ga0126335_1002054_pt1 | contig 11784 bp, 9 predicted proteins | sample OlaspJWI45metaG_FD_108409 | JGI IMG/M metagenome (GOLD analysis project Ga0126335, IMG submission 108409) | Marine gutless worms symbiont microbial communities from Oahu, Hawaii - Olavius sp. 1 OAHU.JWI-45 metaG | ecosystem: Host-associated > Annelida > Digestive system > Unclassified | place...
ACATCCTTTTGTCCGCCCTAGACTGTGCCATAATGTGCATACCGACAGGCAACCGTGATCCCGGCGAACGGCGCCAGGAAGTCGCTTTAATGTGTAAGACAAGACCCGTGGCCCCAGGCTGAATCGAATAGAGGCATACGGCGCTGGTCTTTCCTTCAGTTCAGGGCACCGCATACCACCAAACTGCGTCACCTGATCAAAACCCCTGAGAATCGTCACACATCTGTTGTAATCCGCAATTCGGGCAAAAGAAATTTAGCGTTGCGATCGAGTGGAGCAAATTGCCGCAGTGCGGTGCGAATCGCCCCACTTCTATAACTACCTGTTTTATATATATATTCGGTTCTCGACCTCAAAAGTGATGCATATTGCCACGATTTTTTCCTTTCGCATCCGCGCATCAACTGATCTTCGCTATATAGAAAATATTTAATTATTACAGGATATTAAATTTATTTAAAAAGGCTTTGTGTGATTTGGCACCGATTGTGCTCTATATAACATTACAAAAGCGCAGCAGGGCGCGCCACTTGAAAACAGCAGGGAGACCAAAGGAGGCATATCATGGCTGAGAAGGCAAAAAAGAGATCGGGTAGACCTATGGTGTACGGACTGTCCAATGACCAGTGTGTCTGGAGCAGAGCTGGTGTCATCAAGCCGGTCAAATGCATCAACGCCTTTGATTGTCTTGGCTGTTCATTTGATCAGAAGGTGCAGTCGAATTTCGTGGCGAAGCAAAACAAAGCCGGCGACACCTGGAGCACCAAAAACCGGGCCCGCATTCGGCTGACCGCCCATCAACTCAAATGCCGTCACATGTTGAGCGGACGGGTTGATCACAAGCTTTGCGCCCACAGTTATAATTGTGTCAAGTGTCCATATGACCAGATGATCGAGGATACCGGATATGCGCCCGGTTTGCGGCCGCCCACCTGCGATCAGGCCTCCGGTTTCAACGTGGCTCGGGACCACTATTACCACTATGGGCATGCCTGGGCGCGCGTAGAGTACGGCGGCAAGGTTAGGATTGGGGTGGATGACTTTGCCCTGCGCCTGCTGGGACCCCAGGATGACATCAAACTGCCGAAACTCGGCGCAACCGTGGGGCAGGGCAGCCCACAGGCCATTCTTACCCGGGGCAGTAATGAGGCCGCGGCCATGAGTCCGGTCGAAGGCAAGGTTGTGGCCGTCAACTATAAAGTGACCCGCGAAGCACGGTTGGCCAACCAGGCGCCTTACGCAGATGGCTGGCTGATGGTCATTCAGCCCACCGGTTTGAAGAAGAACCTGAAGAACCTGTTTTTCGGGACCGAATGTATGGCCTGGATGGACGATGAAGCTACCCGGTTGAACTCACTGTTGAGCGAGGAGACCGGATACCAGATGGCTGCCACCGGTGGTGAGGCGATCGGCGATATCTATGGCGCGGTGCCCGAGATCGGTTGGGATCGTTTGGTACAGGAGTTCCTCGGCTGATTCACGTCACAACAGCGACCAATGCAACAATGAAAAGCCACCCTCTCAGAGGGTGGCTTCTTCATGGCGTAGAGGTTTCAATCTTTAGGAAATTGAGTTTGCAGCCTGCGGACGATCTCGAATTCACAGGCTGAGCAAAATTGCGGCTGCAGCGAATCCAGCGATTCCAGGTTGCTGGAAAAATGCATCAGGCAGTCCGGCTGCCAGCAATGTCCAATGCCCAGCAAGTGTCCGACTTCGTGGAGACTGATTTTGGCCGTTCGCAGCAAAGGCGTTTCAGGGTCCGGATCCGCAAGGCGCTGCAATGAGACCACGGCCGCACGACCGCCCAGTTGCGATTCGCCGTATACGAAAGTAAGGATGGGCGTGCACAGGTCGAAATCCGAAATCCCCAGAACGAACGGGGCCATATCCTCGAGGTCGGCCAAAGTGCCAATTATTTTGGCGGCATCAAATTGCCCGCGTCCCGGCAGGTAGGCATACTCTGGTTTGTCGAGGGGCGGCAGAACCCTGGTATTCAGGCCCATGACCGCCTGTAGATTGGCGGCTACTATTGAAACCGCTGTTTCGTCAACCCGGCCCAGGGGCACTATATCAACCTCGGCCTGATCGGTGCGCGTTGCATTATTCACAGGGCAGTTTCCACTTAGGGGCGCATCAAGTTGTAGCGCTTTATCTTCCGGTTCAGGGTGCTGCGGTCAATTCCCAGCTGCCGGGACGCCCGGCTGATGTTCCAGTTGCAGGTTTCCAGGGCGGCTCCGATGTGGCTGATCTCTACTTCCTGTAATGTGAGGGCGCCCAGGTTGCAGTCTGCGGCGGCCGGGTTCAAGAAGGTGAGTTCTTCAGCTCCGATCATCCGGCCCCTGGCAATCACCACGGCCCGTTCGATCACATTACGCAACTCCCGAACATTGCCCGGCAAGCCGTAGGCCGTCAAAATCCCCAGTGCCCTTTGGGTAAAGCCCTCCAGGCGCTTGCCGGTTTCCTGGATATAATGCTCTAAAAAATAGTCGGCCAGAGCAGAGACATCTTCACGCCGGTCCCGCAGCGGCGGGACACCGAGGGTGATCACATTTATGCGGTAAAAAAAGTCTTCCCGAAAGCGGCCCTCCCGGATGAGTTGGGGCAGATCGCGGTGGGTCGCGCTGATCAAGCGAAAATCGGTTTCTATGGGGCTGCTGCCGCCTACGCGCGTGGCGCACTTCTCTTCCAGGACCCGCAAGAGGGCAACTTGCATTTTAGGCGATATCTCTCCGATTTCGTCCAGGAACAAGGTGCCGTAATTGGCCATTTCCAACCGGCCGCGTCGGGCTTTGACCGCACCGGTAAACGCCCCGCGTTCATGGCCGAACAGCTCGCTCTCCAGAAGGGTTTCAGATAACGCTCCGCAATTGATGGCAATAAAAGGACCTTCCGATTGTTCCCCGCGCATGTGAATGGCCTGGGCCACCATTTCCTTGCCGACCCCGGTTTCACCGGTGATCAGGATCGGGGTCGAGGAAGGGGCTACATCATCGATGTGGGTGAATAGTTCCCGCATGACTTCAGACTGGGCCACAAACCCGCCGAAGACAACCTCCTGCTGTTCCATCAACTGTTCCCGCAGAGCAAAATTTTCTTCACGTAAGGCCTTGTTGGCCAGGATACGTTCCATCAGCAGCGACAGTTCATCCGGGTCAAACGGCTTGCAAAGGTAGTCGCTGGCCCCCCGTTTCATGGCTTCTACGGCCGTCTGGATGGACCCATGCGCGGTAATCATAATGACGCTGGCCTCCGCATGTCGCTCCTTCAGGCGGGCCAGAAATTCAAGGCCATCCATACCGGGCATCTTGATGTCTACCAGGTAGACGTCGAACAGGCACTCTTCCAGGCATTCGAGGGCCTGGGGCCCGGAATTGGCAATTTGGACCTGGTGACCATCCTTGGCAAACCAGGCTGCCAGGGCTTCACAGATGGTCTCTTCATCATCGACGACCATGATTTGCATTGACAGGGTCATTGGATCCTCCTTTTAAAATAGCCTCTAATTACGCGACTGGTGCTGCGGCAATTTTACCATGAAGACGGTACCGGTCCCCGGCTTGCTGTCAACCGTGATAATGCCGTTGTGCTCGCGAATGATACCGTACACCATGGACAATCCCAGGCCGACGCCCTTGCCATCCAACTTGGTGGAATAAAACGGCTCGAATATATGGGGAAGGTCATCCGCTTCTATCCCATGGCCGGTATCGTCGACTGACAACCACACCATATCTTCGTCCGGATCGATTCCACCGGTTATCATCAAATCGCCGCCTTCCGGCATGGAATCAATGGCGTTGAACACCAGATTCATCAGGCTCTGCTGAATCTGAGCGTGGTCACCCCAGGCTTCCAGGGGGGCCTCGGGCAGATCCACATGATAGGCAATTTTAGCCTGCTCAAGCTGATGGCTGGTCAGTAGCATGATGGTGTTGACCAGCTTAATCAGATCAATTTCGCGAGCTTCGACACTTTTCTGCCGGGCGAAGGTCAGCAGGTTTTTTACGATTTCACCACAGCGCATCGCTTTTTTGACCGAAAGGTCCAGATAGCGTTCAAAATCGTCCACCCCTTTTTCAGGCAGGGTGCCGTCTTTTATGTAGGAAAGAATGAGTTTATTGAAAGTGACGATGCTGGCGATCGGATTATTGATTTCATGGCAGACCGATGCCACCAGACGCCCCAGGGAGGCCAGCCGATCCTCCTGTACATAATGGGCGAGGTCGTGCTTGATGGCTTCGGTGCGCTGTTCGATCCTTTCGGCCAGATCTTTGGTCATATCCCGGATTGTTACCACGATCTGAGCGATATGCCCCGTGTCATTGAATATGGGATAGGTGGTTACCTGGGAAAGCTGAGATTCGCCGCTAAGACCCAGAATTTCATGGGTGGTTCGTGACGGGCGCCCGGTCTCCATGGTCTCCTGGGCCGGGCAGATCCGGCCATTCCGGAAGCAGACGTCGGCACCACCGTGCAGGACATTGTAACAGTGGTTACCCAGAATGGCACTCCGGTTTTTACCGCCGGTGATCAGCGGCGAGTCATTGCAGTTGATGATCCGGTAATCACGATCAATGAGCATCACGCCATCTGGTGAGGCTTCCAGCAGCGCCGAAGCAAATGACGTGGCCATGCTGATTTCCGTATCCCGGCGCGCGGCCTGTTCGTACAGGTTGGACAGGTCGAAAAACAAGGTGGAGGCCTGGCTGTCAAGAATTCCGATTGATTCCGGTTTGTTGCGGACCAGATCCTTGAGGATCTGCTGATCCCCGGTAAGTTCCAGGATCAAATCAAGGGATTCCAGGGAGAGTAGATCCAGATAGTTGTCATAGATTTCGATATCCATCATACCGGCATACTTATAGCAGCGGCCGACCGCGTGGTGGCGGCGATGGCGACCAGTTTCAGTCGCATCTGGGAAGGCTTGAAATCATGCAAGGTCTGCATGATGGTCAGGCAACGGGCGCCGCGGGCGACCACCCCTACGTTGAGAATCAGGCACCTGTCGGCGTTATTACTGGCATCCATGGTATCCCCCATTCGACCGCGGTGTCCTGCGGTATTAATGGATACAAATTCTTGCGGGCGCTGCAGGTGGATATGAGATGGCGTTCTTTCGTATGCCCATAGTGTGGTTTAACTGGAGAACCGGCTGACGAAGGATAGATGCAGAGCGCTCCACCTGAGTGATGCATTTTACCCCAGCTTAATGCGTAATCCGGCGGCTGTCAAATCATGCTTCACTTGGTAGAGGCTTGTCCGGTACTGGCCGTGTTGCCGCTGCTCAAGCCGATTGTCAGGTTCCTAAGGAGCTCTAATCGTTGAAAAAGGCCGTTTCCATGTCCATGGTCAGCGGATTGTTTTCCAACAGTCGGGTTGCCAGGCTTTCAATCTTGGGCAGCTCATAGCTGAAAAAATAGCGGCAGGTGTAGAGTTTACCTTTGTAGAAATTGGTTTCGGCCGGCGAGGGATTGGACGCCAGGGCCGCCTGGGCCTTGACGGCCTGGAGCAGCCACTGCCAGGCAATGGCAACAATGCCGAATAACTCCAAGAACAAAGTCGCATCGGCCAGAAATGTTTCGGGGCCTTTTTCGCCGGCGATACCGAACAGGTGCAAGGTGACGTCCTGGAGTCTCTGCTGGGCCTTATCCAACCGGTCGGCCAAAGGAAGCAGCTCCGGGTAGGCCCCGGCCGCGGCAACGGTGCCTTTCAGTTCTCCGATAAAAAGCAACCCGGCCCGACCCTCATGCATAACCAGCTTCCGGCCTAGCAGGTCCATCCCCTGGATACCGGTGGTGCCTTCGTGGATGGCATGAATGCGCATATCCCGGAACAACTGCTCTACGGGAAAGTCCTCGCAGTAGCCATATCCGCCGAAACACTGGATGGCCTGGCTGGTGGCCTGGATGCCCATTTCGGCCGGATAGGTCTTGGCTACCGGGGTGAGCAGGTCCAGCAGGAGACGGTACTTTTCATTTTCGGTTTCATCGGTGGTCACAGTCACCAGATCTTCGTACAGGGCGCACTGCAGGAGCAGGGCAAAGGAGCCCTCGACCACGCTGCGCTGGAACAGCAGCATGCGTTTCACATCGGCATGCTCGATAATGGGTATCTGGGGCACCGCCGGATCTTTTTCCGATAGGCGGCGGCCCTGGGTCCGCTGGCGGGTGTATTCCAGGGCGGCATAATAGGCGGCCGACGCGATGGCCGCCGCTGCGGTGCCGACCCCGATCCGTTCTTCATTTATCATCTGAAACATGTACATGATGCCCCGATGCGGTTCGCCTACCAGGTAGCCATGGCAGTCGTCCTTTTCACCCATGCTCAACTCGGTGATGGGACAACCCCGGTAGCCCAGCTTGTGGAAAATTTGAGAAACGACGATGTCGTTCGCAACCAGTTGGCCGTCGGCCGCAATGCGCTTTTTCGGGACCACGAACAGGGAGACGCCTTTGATGCCGGGTGGGGCGGCCTCTATTTTGGCCAGCATGAGATGAATCACGTTCTCTGTGCCGTCATGGTCTCCGGCAGAGATAAATACCTTGCGGCCCTTGATGCGGTAGGTCCCGTCGGCGGTCGGCACTGCTGTGGTGGTGATATCCGTCAGGGAACTGCCGGCCTGTGGTTCGGTCAGGGCCATGGTCCCCTGCCATTGACCGGAAAGCATTTTAGCGACGTAGGTGTTGATGAGCTGCTGGTTCCCGAAGGAGGTGATCAAGCGGGCGGCTCCCGCACACAGGGCCGGGAACGCGGCGGCCGAATAGTTGGCCCCGCAGAAAATCAGCCAGCAGGCGCTGGTGACCAGCAGGGGCAGTTGGTCACCATCGTATTCTTCCGGAAACCGGGCGGAGATCCAGCCGCCTTCGCCGAACTCCTGCATAATGGCGGCGACCTGTGGATGAACTTTGACCGCGCCCCCTTCAAGCCGGGGAACCTGGCGGTCCATTTCCTCAAAAACCGGATAGAGCAGTTTTGTGCCGATTTTCTGGGCGGCGTCGAGCACCAGATCGAACATCTTTTTATTATGCGTCTCGTAGTAGGGGTACTGGGTCAGCGTTTCGATATCGAAGACTTCGTAGAGCAGGAATTTCAGGTTGCGCATACTGATGATTTTTGGAGCCATGCTTACCTCCCAGAATCGATCTTGCGTAGGCTATTTCTAACTTGGGTTATTGGGCCGCGACCCGGAACAGTTCAAGATCCAGGTGCCTGCCTATTGCTGGTCATCCCGGCGGAGGCCGGGATCCGGCGAACTTACTGGATGCCGGGTCAAGCCCGGCATGACGGGCTGCCACGGATTAGGCGGCCCGTTTGAGAGCTTTCCCGGATACAATAAAATGGTTCTCACTACTAGAATGCGGTTACACATTCTGCAAAACAGGATCACTCATATTAGCATAGCCTATCTTCCGACGACCGGTCTCAATTTCTTTCACCATTCTTACCACCGCGCTGTTTACAGGCACGGGCACCCCTTTGGCCCGGCCCTGGTCGACAATGTATCCGTTGAGATAATCGATTTCCGTGGGACGCCCGCGCTCAATGGACTGCAGGCTGGAAGATTTTACGCGGCGGTATTTGAATCCGATCGCCCGGATGAAAAGATGACGTTGCAGGTCATGCCAGAACCCGTCGCCGGCCAGAAAGCGGTCGTAATCCAACTTGCCGCCGGCTCCTTTTGCAACTGTTAGTCCCATGGCGGCCGCCACATCCATGGCTTCGCGCATAATGGCAATAAAGATGCGCCGTGCCTGGCGACTGGCCAGAAGCCTTCCCAGCCGGACACCGACCATAACCCCCAGCGAGTTGATGCAGGCGTTAACGATCAGCTTGGCATACAGCTCGCCCATGATATTAGCGGAGATGCGGGCGGGAACCACGTTGTCCAGCAGGTCCCGCACAACCGGCAGGTTATCATCCGGCTGGTTGTCGATATTGCCGACAATGAAATCACCGTCCGACGTAATTTCAAGTTCGCCCGGTCCAAGCACGCTGGCGCCCCACCCGACCACGCAGCCCATAATCCGCTCGCGGCCGACAACTGCAGCGAGATCTTCTTCGCAGATCCCGTTTTGAAGCGAGACCACCACCGAGCTCGGTTTGAGAAAGGGCAGCACGTCGGTGGCGGCGGCCACACAATCAGGTGCCTTGGTGGCGAGCAGGACCAGGTCGAGCGGACCGTGTAGATCTTTGATGGCCGGGACGGCATCCAGCTTTACCGTCTGGCTGCCTTTTAGGCCGGTAATCTGAAGTCCGGATGTCCCGGCCCGATCGGCGATTTCCTTGTGCTTGCAGACCAAGTGCACATTGCGGCCGGCTATTTTCAAGGCCGCCGCCGTGACGCCGCCGATGGCGCCTGCCCCGATAACGGCGATGGTTGCCTGTTCGTCGAGCATAAAGAGCTCCTGTTGTGCGGCTTTGGATGCGTTTGGATCCTCACTCTCTATGCGGTTTGTGAATTAAAATCAACCGAAACCCGGTTTGTATTTCCAGGCGTGTTTTGCTATACTTTTTCCAAACACAAGCATGTAGCCGCACCTGCTCTGCAATTGACTTATACCCGGACCACCCATGCAACCCCGTCACTGTCAGGCGATTGCGTCCTGATCTGATTCAAGCTTGGCCTTGCTTTTAATGGGCAGGTGCTTTTGGCCTTTACTCTGCGAGTCAGGGATCCGGGCACCAGCTGACGCGCCCTTTGTGTTCGGTTGGCAGCCGTGATTCCTGGAGGGGGGATGCCCATGGAGTCTTTTAGCGTTTCAGATGCGATCATTACAACCGGTGTGACGAAACCGCTGCTGCAGCGCTGGTTGAAGCACGGCTGGATGACCAGTGCGCTCAGCCCCCCGGAAGCGAATGAGAAGGAAATCAGATTCAGTAGGGAAGATCTCTATCACCTGGCTTTCCTGAAAAAGGCTTCCGACGCGGGTATATCCCTGCCCGTAGCTGCGGAGAAGATCAATATCTACTCCCTTTGCCAGACCCTGGCGGCCTACCCGGAGATCCAAGTGGTGGGGATCGCTTTTTCCCGCGTCATTTCCGAAGGTGAGTTGCAAACCGTGGGCGGGTGGATCATTTCGCCGGAGTTGGACCAGCAGACCGGATGGACCAGCCTCGACCTTATCGCAGAGCGGCTGCAAGAAGATGCCGAGGATTTTTACATTTTAAATTTTATGCAACTGAAAAGTCGGGTGGATGACATCGTTACCATGCTGCAGGATAATGGATAAAAAGCAGGTCAAACGTTGCAGCCGCAATGTGGCCCACAGAAAGGTATGCCCACAAAGAAGAAATCTCCACGAAGCGCCCGCTGCCCTTGCGGAGCCCGCAGATTCCCCCGTCGTACTTTAGCGCCCTGTATTTGTCCCAACATCTAGACGGAAAGCGTTACAGTTTGTTGGGCCCCTGACGGTTTTACGCCATTGAGCACTTTTCTGATCATCCTGGCTAGATCGGGTTTGGCAACCGGTTTGTGCAAAACACCTTTCACACCAATTCTTTCCGCTTTTTCCCTATTGAGCCGCTGACTGTAGCCGGTGCAGATGATAATGGGCAAGTTTGGCCGGATTGCCAAAATTTCACTGGCGAGTTGATCCCCGGTCATTCTGGGCATGGACATATCGGTAATCATGAGATCGAAGCGGTCAGGCTGGCTCTCAAACGTATCGAGGGCCTCCACACTGCTGTTAAGGGTGGTGATGTCGTATCCGAGGCGCTCCAGCATGTCACCGATCACGTTGGCAACCATGACTTCATCATCGACAACCAGGATTGACTCGGTCCCATTATGGCTGCGGTCAGGCTGTTTGCAGGCCTGATCTTTCGAAGGATCGTTTATCAACGGCAAAAAGACGCTGAAGGTTGTCCCCTGCTCGGGGCTGGAATCTACTTTGATTTCCCCGCCAAGCTCGGTGACGATCCCGTATACCACGGCTAAACCCAATCCGGTGCCCTTACCTTTCTTCTTGGTCGTGAAATAGGGATCGAAAATCCGTTCCATGTTCGCCGGATCGATGCCTGGGCCGCTGTCGGATATGTTCAATACTGCATAACAGCCGGGTTTCAGCTTGTTGTTGTTTAATGCGTCGGGAGTGACGTCGATTTCCTGAAGGGTGACCGCAATGTTGCCGTTGGTTTCCTCGACCGCATGGTAGGCGTTGGTAATCAAATTCATTGCAATCTGGTGCATTTGCGTCGGGTCAGCCAGAACGGGACTGCAATCCCATTGCAAGTCGCTGTAGATCTCAATGTTGGCGGGAATAGTTGAGCGCCCCAGCTTGATCACTTCTTTTAGGACCAGCTGCAAGGAAACGGGCACCTTTTTTTTCTCCGATTGCCGGCTGAACGACAGAATCTGGTTTACCAGGCCGCCGGCGCGCTGCCCGGCTTTCAGAATCTCTTCCAGTTTCTTATATACGGCGCTTCCCGGTTGAAAATCATCCAGCAGTAATTCCGTGATACCCGTGATGGGAAAAAGTATATTGTTAAAATCATGGGCGATACCACCAGCCAGGTTACCTATCGACTCCATTTTCTGGGATTGACGGATCTGATCTTCAAGATTGCGGCGATTGGAAATGTCACGGTCAATGGCCAGGATATGGCGTTCTTTATCCAATTCGATCAAGCCGGCACTCACCTCAACGGGGAACCGGGTGCCGTCCCGGCGAACATGCTGGATTTCCAGGTGAACCCATTTCCCGTCCAGCATTTCATTTATCCTCTGGGGCATTAAATCGGCCTCGTACGGTGCATCCAGATCCCGGATATTCATTTGTTTGATCTGAGCTACCGTATAACCATGCATGTCGGCGGCGGCCTGATTGGCATCGATTATCCGGCCCATGTTTTCATCGCTGGCATCGATGATGAATATGGCATCGCCCGCCTTCTCAAAAAGCGTGCGATAATGTTTTTCGCTTGCTTCCAGGGCCCGTTCCGCCCGCCAGCGATCCGTAATGTCTTTGGCAAACACGTGCACTTCCAACTCGCCCAGATCCCCCGGCATGATGAGGTTGCTGTATTCCAGAATCAGGGTCTGGCCGCTTTTGGTGACAAGATCCATGAGGCCTTCATCCTGTCCCTGGTTTTTGATGCGCTCTAAGTAGTCTTTGATTCTCTGTTGGTGTTTGGGAGCGACCAGATCCATTATGTGCCGGCCGATCAGTTCTTCATTGGTATACCCGATGTTTGCCTTGTAATGCAGGTTGGTCTCCCGGATCCGCCCATCGAGGTCATGTACACAGATCAGGTCGGACATGTTCTCGACAATGGTCCGGTACTTTCGTTCCTTGGCCTTTAACGCCGCTTCGGCGTGCTTGCGTTTGTCTATATCTGCGGTTAATTGCTCGTTGACCTGGGCCAGTTCCCTGGTGCGTTCAGCCACCCTGTTTTCCAGGCTCTGGTTGATGTTTCTGAGTTCTTCCCTGTTTTTCTCGCGGGTCTTCTCAAAAATGTAAGAAAAAAAGAGTATGACCAAATAAGAGGCCATAAATCGTAACACAAAGTTATGGCTGTAACTGGCAAAAAAAGAATGGGCAGGTTGGAGCAGGGCCAGGCCCATCACGGGTAGAAACATGAAACAGGAACTTAAAGCGCCCTTTCGTGATCCCAAAAGGTAACAGGCAATCAGGGGGTAGGTGAAGTACCATACAAAAGCCGTACTGAACCGCCCCGGGTTTGACGGAGACTCCACAGTTTGAGAGGATGGAGTCATGTCAAAGTCAAACAGATATTCCCCAGAGGTTAAAGAACGAGCAGTTCGGATGGTTTTCGAACATCAAC
>Ga0126335_1002055_pt1 | contig 11784 bp, 6 predicted proteins | sample OlaspJWI45metaG_FD_108409 | JGI IMG/M metagenome (GOLD analysis project Ga0126335, IMG submission 108409) | Marine gutless worms symbiont microbial communities from Oahu, Hawaii - Olavius sp. 1 OAHU.JWI-45 metaG | ecosystem: Host-associated > Annelida > Digestive system > Unclassified | place...
GTAGGTCTCGCAGCATTGGTGTGACGTGCTCATACCGAGAAGATCGATGTATCAGTCTGGCGGCGGCATTGAGAACCGACTGAAGTCGACTGAGCTGAGACGCAGGAAGTCTTGCGAGTGTTGCGTTGCAGTAGTCGAGACACATGATTGTAACACATGATTGTATAGCATTGTTCAAAGTTGGCAATTATCAGAGTCCTCGGGTCTGTATTGTCTAGCTCATGGTCTTGCTTTTCAGTTTGTATTGAGCAGACAATTAAATAAATAAATTAAAAAAATTTATTTTATGTATAAAATTTGCATTACTCTGGAACAGTATTGCATGAGAATTATTCATCAGGGCTACAAGAATGTGGGATACTGCTAGCTGTTTATTTGAAATTTCATGTGTTACATTTTTTGTTTGTTTTCCGTATTATGCTGATGCATTTGTAGTTGACATTTATTCCGTACTGTGATAATGTTTGTTTTTGCTGTCAAGCGATATATTCTATGGATTGCGTGGTCCGCCGAAGGGACTACTGCTGTTTGGCCCGCCAGGGACTGGCAAAACACTTATTGGTGAGAACAGCTATCTGCAGTGTACTTTTAGTGTTGTGAGCTTAAAGATTGCTTAGTTAACATGAAGGAATATAACTTTATAATTTATAATATTCAGATTAGAATGGTCGTGAATTATAGTGAAAATCTCTAACTGGTACATCCCTAGTCTAAACCATCTTTATCTTCAGTTGTTAATTACTTAGGTGACTTGTTCTAATCCCAGCGATTCTTTCTAATAGTGAGCTCTTCCCTCGGAGAGTGAGCTGTGCACATCTGATGTTTCTGCTGTTGCAGGCAAATGTATTGCCAGTCAGTCAAAGTCGACATTTTTCAGCATCTCTGCATCATCACTAACATCGAAATGGGTTCCGTATTCTATCGTTTTTTTTATACCGTTTTTTTATATCGTTTTTCTTTCACCGTGCGTCAAAAAACAAGGCAACCTACTTATATCGATAACTTTGCGAAATATCAATCAATTTTCAAAATTCTTTCACTGCTAGACGCAGCACAAAATTTGCTACAAAATGATCATTACATATCCCACCACATCTTAAAGACATTGCTGCACTTCTTTGTGAAACCGCACGACTGATGCGAGAGTCAGAGTGAATGTTCTAAGTGTCTACCTCTGGCTCGGAGAGGCGCGGAGGCGTTTACGCCACTGGTTGATGGCGTCATCGATAAGGCTCTGCTGTATACCAGCCCACACGTCAATCAGATGGCGCTTCAAATCGTCTAAATCCTTGACCTTTGTCTGGTAAATTCTGTGCTGCAAAACATCCCCAGACCTTGTAGTCGACCGGATTAAGGTCCGGGCTATTCGGCAGCCACAGATCTGGCGAGATGAATGCAGGTGTCACATTCCAGGAGATTGATAGTGTCACATGCCCTGTGTGCCGGGGCACTGTCCTGCTGATAAGTGAAGAATTTGTTAGAAATCTGACGAAAGACAGGCAACAACTGTTGAGAAAGCAGGACGTCTTGACTCCAGCGTCAACAAACATTAACTGTTTGACACCCAACTTTGACACGCCGACTGACCCTACGTTTTAACAGTATGTTTGCTACAGAACTTGCCAATAACTGAAACATTACAGTTTCATAAGGGAGTGCAGCAATGTATCTAAGGTGTTGTGGGATATGTAATGATCATTTTGTAGCAAATTTTGTGCTGAGTCTGGCAGTGAAAAGGTTTTGAAAATCGATTAATATTTCGGGAAGTTATCAACACGAGTACGGTGTCTTGTTTTTTTTGACTCACGGTGTACACTTACTAACTAGTTGTTTAACCAAGCCAGCAAAGTGCTTGGTATAAGGATGTACTGTTGCTATGTTGTAGCTTTTATACCTGTATCCATACCGTAGTGTGTTTGTGTGTGTCCTGTGGCAGTTTTTGTTATCGTGGTAACTCATGAATGCCTAGAGGCAAAGCAGCATAACCTTGTTGAAAAAGATTGCTGTTACGAAAGGTCAAAATAAGGTCCAAAAATCACTTTTAGTGCTGTAGGTCACCCTTTTATGTATCTCTGCCATAAGTGGATGCAGTTAGATGTGAGTGGTCCAGATAACGTATCCACAAATGGTCAATATGTGGTGCAGAAGTAAGAATTAATCCAACTTTGATTGTCATTGCATTCTGCAGATTGCTTGCTATCCACTTCTTCATAAAGTTGTGAAAATGTCAAACTGTAATTTCTACCCAGGAATGCCGCTGACGTTCTGTAGTGTGCTGTGCAGGTAGGTGAGGGGGAGAAGATGGTACGTGCACTGTTTGCTGTCGCCCGCGTGCATCAACCAGCCGTTGTATTCATTGACGAGATTGACTCTCTTTTGTCTCAGCGCAGTGACTCCGAGCACGAGTCTTCTCGGCGAATCAAAACAGAGTTCCTCGTGCAGCTGGTACTTAGTTCTGCATTCTGCAGTAAAAAATAAAATCTTTCCCAAGCCACATGGGCCCACTAGGTGGCACTGATTTCCATTTCTGTAGCCCTCAGCCAGACACCAGCTTAACTGCTGGACCACACACAGACATGGGGCTAGTGCATTACTGGGTATATCTGGTTACTCCCAGCCAAAGCTGGTCCTCATTTACCAACCCCTGAATTATAGAAGGCTGAGTTTACCTTAATAGTACTACAGTGTTAGGTAGTCAGTGGTATGGTTATGATATCAGAATCATACTCAAGAGGTCATAGGTTTAACTTCTTGATTGCTGTGGATTGTTTACGCTCCTGTGATTCTGGCACCAAGCAGTATAACTTGGAACACGAACAGTTATACTCTTGCAGCTGCAACCACTGAAAGTTCATATAGAAAATTTAATTATGGCAGCCTACTGCTTCTGTAATTTGACTGTGATTTTTTAGTCTTATTCTTAGCATGCATTGTCTCAAAGGTATTGGTTTCAGATTCAGAACCACTTTTGCAATGTTGTTTATTGTGGTAATATTCTCTTTTGATTATTTTAGTTGTCATCTCTTGTTGATTTTTTTATTACTTTTGTTGTATCTTTCTATGTATTACAGTAAACTAAATAGTATACTATTAATTGCATTACTTTGCCATCTGTCAGTTGAGGTGTAACAATAATAATAATACAAGAACTTATATGCATGCATGGTTGAAAAAAATCGAATCTTAGGCACGGGCAGTCACCAGATGGAAATTTTTAGCAGGTACTGTACGACAATAGCCTGTGCTTAATTATGCTTATAGCAGTGTCTTCTAGAAGCTGCTGGCATCAGTGAATTTGGTGAAAATCTGTAACATCTGAATTTTGTATTAAACATTAAGCATGTAGAATATCAGTCTTTAGTGTGGGCCGAAGGTCGTATAACTTATGAATGCTAGCTCTAACTTTTAGCGACTGTTTAACTCATTAAGTGCATAGCTCACTGCTTGTGATGACAGGACGGAGCAGCAACAGGAGAAGATGACAGAATTCTAGTGGTTGGTGCTACAAACAGGTTTGTCATTGTCTTTGTGAGTGATTATTTTATCCTGGTCATTTAATGACAAAACAGAATGAACTTTTGGCATGCAGTGTCGTGTACCTGTGTGTAATTGGGGGATTTGAGGAGAGGTTATCGGAACTGTTGTATGGTGGATTGTTTATACAATAATGGTCTACAAGTACATTCATCTGAGGAGTTCTAACAAGTGAACATGGTTCTGTTGGTGTTGTTTTTGTTTGCCAGTTGTGCACGTTTTTGTTGAGTAAGTAAGTCAGTAAGTAAAACTATATTATAGTGCGCCATAAAGCTGACCTAGCCAGCTTTATCTGCTGCACTTGTAGTGATCAGTGTTGAGGATTACTGGTAACTCATTCTGGAGTTAATTTGTGTTTTGTGTGTCTGTATTTTCTTGCATGGTTGTTGTGAATATTTCTATCTATAACTACATAACTGATTGCTTGGAAAGCATCGTTTCTTAAGTGACTTTTCTCGTTTACTGTCTTCGTTTTTGCAGTGTTTAATTTCTGCTTAATACCAGATCAGAACCTACTGACTGCTGTGATACTGCTGTAGCAAATTATGGATGACTGTCAGCTTAGTAGCTGATGTGGAGATAGAAAGCGCTTGCCATCTTTGTGTAATTGCTTTAGGCCACAGGAGATAGATGAGGCTGCACGGCGAAGGTTTGTGAAGCGACTTTATGTTCCGTTGCCAGAGCAAGAGGCGAGAAAGCAGATAGTGCAGCTGCTTATGTCACGTCAAGCAAACAGCCTCAGTGCAGACCACTTTACAGCAGTCTGTGATCAAACTGATGGTTTGTTGTGTAATTCTTTGCTTTGGATGTTATGGATACAGAGTTACCAGTCTTAAGAACTGTAACTGTAAGCATACAGTGATTCGCCAGCAGTTTACGCATTTAAAAATTAAAACTAAATATGTAAAGTGAAATAAATTGACAGAGGTGAGAATAAAGAATGTAGAAATTGTGTAGTAGAGAGAGGAATTAATTTACAATACCAGTATGAGAAATGAGCTAATTGCGAACCATATAAAGTACCCGAGAAAAGTCACTTTAAATTGTGTAATATTTTTATATTGCTAATATGATCTACATGGTATGTGTTACAGCCATTTCATTACAAATACCACTGTATACTGTTGATGCTGTCTAAAGCACTGTGCGCTGTGGTTGTAATGTCTTTGATACACATATGCTGATTATGTCAGGATATTCTGGGGCTGACATGGCTAATCTGTGTCGTGAGGCAGCACTCGGGCCAATCCGAAGTCTCTCTTTTGTCGACATCCAGGAAATTACGGCAGATGAGGTCAGTTACTAATGAAGTATTAAATCATAAAGTGAAAAGTGAGTAAAGTTGTGAGCAGAAAACTGTAACAAGTACAACAGTTTAGACATGTCAGTTGACATTTGACAGTATTTGCATGATTTTTGTGATTGTTCTCTCACCAATTTAAATAAGTGTGAGTGTGAAATGTGTTGTTGCAGTTTGAAGTACTGTGTGCGTGATTGTTTTCTAGGTCAACTCAGCCTTCTGTACCTCCAGGATCGGTAAAATGAGGATTAGTTTCAGCTGGGAAGGCAAAAGCATGGTTCATACAGTTCACGGATAAATGCGTGGTTGTGCAGGTAAAATTGTGAGATTCCTTTCAATGCGTGCCATACCTCAGCGCTTCACTCACATTGCAGATAATGTGTTCTATGTGGTTGTCTCGTCAGGTGCGGCCGATTAGTTACGAAGATTTTGTTGATGCTCTGAAGCAAGTCCGCGCCAGTGTGTCTGAGAAAGACTTGGACGTCTATATGGAATGGAATAAACAGTACGGCAGCTGGAACGTATAAGCTGAATAAATTGTCACTGCATATGTTGATTAATTGCTGTTTTGCTTGTTGCCGTTATTTTCATGTATTCTTTGTAGATTAAATGTCGTTTTATATTACTTCACGTGTTTATTCAATTTTGCTGTGTGTAACTTTTAAACTACAGGACATATTGTTTTTAACTTTTTCTGCTTCTACAGTAGTCTGCAGTTTAAGTCAGACATGGTGTACACTGTGTGTTGCTGTTTAATAATACGTTTTAACCATAGCAGTGGTGCTGAATCGTTGACTGTTAATGTTATTTTAAAAAGAGGATTCGTTGCATTTCTGAAGAGCTATGCTCAGGCGTTGTATCAAGAACGCTGTTTCCATGATATGATGTCCTCTGTGATTGGTCTGATGAAGTTTTTTGTGTCGGATCTATGACCATGTTAATGGCTGTCTCAGTAGCAGTGAAATGGATAGAAAATAATGATTGCTGCTGACTATGCCACAAACCTTTAATAGATTACATTCCCTGTGGTGTAGGCCTATACATACAGTGTACATACATACAGAGTGGTCTCGTTTTTGCCTCAAACTTTGTGAAATCTTAACCGATTTATCAAATTTCCAATGTGAGACACAACGTATTTCGCCACACCTTAAATATGTTGCTGCACTCCTTGTAAAATTACTGATACGTTCGAATATTATGCAAATCTAGAAGAAAATGATAACAAAATGCATTGTTTTTGAATGTACAGAATACAATTTATCTAGTTTTATTACTATTGCTGACTTACTTATTGACTCATTTTATGGTTTCTGTTAAATATTTTTTTGAAATAGCAGATACTTTGTTTAAACAGGCCTAAACGTTGACAGATGCGCCTCTATACACTGAGCATGCGTCACTGTACAGCTCTTCGAGCAGGTAATTCCTTTTTCATTTTACCAAATCTAACTTTTCGAAGTCACGTGGGTCCTCTGGGGTGTCATCGAGCAGCGAGTTTATCAGCCACAGTTGTATAACGTCAATGAACTGAAGTGCGCGTACGGCGTGGCACTGAATAAAGCAATCGATATCTATTCAGCTATTTGACATGAAACATTTAATTTTCAACACACGTGATATGCTTTTAAGTAGCATCTTTTCCAACGTAGTGCAGTAACATACTTAAATTGTGGCAGGACGTGCTAGATGATTTTGTTGGACATTCTCTCCACTTTGGAACAGTAAAAGAATCGGTTAAGATTTGACGAAGTTACAGGCAAAAAAGTCACCGGTTCTAACTTTTTTGTACCACTCTGTAGGCTCTCTATTACGCCTAAGAACAATGGTACGCTTATAGGCCACTTGTTGGTTATTGCTGCTGGTGTCGTATTCCAATTTCTTGTGTCAGTTCCCATGCTATGGAACGCGGTAGGCGTACAGCTACTCGACATGTACGGTTGCTTGGCAGAGCTGCAGCAGCAATATGCGATCATTGCGTGATAATTGAGCCTGCAGTAGGCCTACAGCAGTAGCAACCGGTGCAGCATGGCGTTGTGCAGCAGTAGTTTCGACATGGCCGACTACACCGCCGACGGCTCCGTGGACTCCCTGGAGAGCAGCTTGACCGAGATGGACTGGCTAGGTCGACTGAACATCGAGGGAGGAGGTCTGCGGGAACTCATCACCGGCGGCAGCGTCAGGAGAGCGACGACTGACGATGACAGTGCTGAGTCGTACGGCAGCCAGTCGACCGTGACGGCTCCGGGACGCGTCAACGCTAAACCGCCTTTTAGTTACACGAACCTCATAACGGCGGCAATCACTAGTTCATCCAACAGGAAGATGGCTCTAAGCGACATCTACCAGTGGATCAGCGATCACTTTCCGTACTACAGGCATGCGGCGCCCGGCTGGAAGGTAACTTTACCAGCAAAGCCAAATTCGTACTTTTCGACAGAATTTGCGTTTTAGTCGCCCTCGTTTCGCAGTGGGGCAGCATACCTAATTAAACTTACCAACTTAATCTGGGCCACGCATTTCAGCTAATAACTTCAGAAGTGCTGCTCGGATTTTCACTATTTGTAGCAGAAAACAAGGCCATTTACTTCTGAACATAACAACATAATCTGCATACATTATGCAAAATAAAGTGGCACCATCTAGTGAATGAAAGGCATGGTAATTAATAACGATCGGCTATCGTCTTTCGTTATGTTAATCAAATCTCTAAAAAGTAAAAAAATTACAGTTAATTTAACAAATAACAACAACGACTGACATCATAGTGAGGTAGTTAATTACTACCATTACTGGTGCGAAAATTTTAGTAAGAACGTTTGTTTGTTTTTTTGCACGGTTTAGTAATGGAAAAGAATGTTTTCATGGTTATTTTATTCGCTAGATGGCGTCGTGGCAGTTTCTTAAATTAATAGCTAAAATGACAGTTTCTGATTAAGAACGAAACGATGTTGAAGTTTGCCAAGAGTGGTTGAGATCGGGTCAGTATATCTAGAGTTACAAGCTATTGATATGAGTGGCCCCGTTTAATGTGACAACCTATATACTGACTCAGACACTACGCCCATCCTCCCCAGCCAGTAATTTTTACAAGATGGTCAAAAAGTGCGAAATTTTGCCATAATTTCACTTTGATGGGCATTGCGCTTAGTGACTCATTTGAGTATATAGGCGCTATATAAATAAGTCTATCTATCTATCTATCTATCTATCTATCTATCTATCTATCTATCTATCTATCTATCTATCTATCTAATAGTTTCCAAACGAAGCAACATATCGGAAGTCAAAAACAAAGTTGTACAGCGCCGATGAATGGCCTATATGAATACACGCTGACTACAGTAAAAAACGGTAAAACTCTGCGTTAAATTTTTATAGTTGAATTTAAGCGACAAAAACTGGTCAGTGACGACGTCATGGCCATCTTAGGTCACAAGACATCTCATGTCATGATCAGGCGGAGTTACGCACCGAAAACAGAATAGACTAGCTACTTGCCTATGCAGAAAGGAGGAAAGCTACAAATACAAACCCTGATTAAGTGCGTGGTTTATCAACAAACAAATTTCATATTGACTGTCACCGTAATTACAATTTTGAGAGCTAACAAAATTTCCTGATGCATGTAAACAGCCCATTTAACACGGCAGAAACATGCCGAACTGATTGTAAATCTACAGATTACCTCTAGTACACCAAAAACGTCCACACAAGTTTATGTTACTGTAGCTTCTACAATTGTTGACTGATTTCAATAATATTTGGCGTACAGTATATTGAAGAAATTTGTAACACAATGATTATTGTCGTGTCACACTCTCCTGCATACTGCTGCTACGCTACTTCGAGAAATATTACTTCCTGGTTTTTGGATATTTTGGCTAATTTGATACGTCAAAAATAAGAAATGTGGACATTTTTATTGGAACACGTTGCACAAAATGCTCGTTTCGTTGCAATTTGTGTTGATTATAATTGCAAATACTTGAATTACTGGCTGATAAGTGATAAAATGATAACAACACTAGCAGCAGCAGCAGCAGAAATGCTGCTGCAGCTGAGCATACAACGGCGGGTGACTGCAGTCGCTATAGCTCGGTCGTCACAGCTGACTGCATGAACGCCATTCAAGTCGGGCATGCCGATACACGCGCGTGTCTGCAACCCACGCCGCTCGTGCTCACTCCGTGCAGCCATTCAATGCTCTGCTACCTACTGTAAGCCTACGCTTCATTGACTGACCTACCGCGTTCATCGACTGATAAACGTCGTATCATACCTGTAGACCACCGGCATTCATCTGTCTATAGGCCTACTGCTCACACTTGCTGCCAACCCTTCCCATTGGCTTCAGTGCACGGCTTCGACCCACGCCGGTCCAGCGGCTTATAAATATGTATGATATAATATCGATATTTTGTCGATAATGACAGCATTCCGGTGCTACACGCTATAGACTCAGTCACACTGCAATCTAGGTTGTCGCAAAATTATAATTTTGTTGTCGCCATATAATGGATTTTAGTGAAAATATGATTTCAAAATTTCAGCGGTGTCTGTTATTTAACTATTTTGTAACAGTCGATTCAGTGGCATGCCCACCAGGTTTATTGCGTCACAGTGCGTGCGTCATCGTAAGTGACATAGGAATCAAATGGAACGATTCAACGAATCCCAGCTTAGAGCTCGACTGGAGCAGTGAAATTGTTTGAGAAGAATTGTAGTTGGTGTGTGATAGCAAAGAAGCTAAGTCACAGTAAGACTTGGGTCGGCAAATGGGCAACTAGGGCAAGGCGTTGGAAGACAAATCCGGTGGAATCTTTGCAAAGTCAAAGTCAGCCCCGACTGACTAACAAAACTGCTTTTAAATCTTACCGCATGCACATAGAATTGTTTGCAAAAGTAGGTCACAGGGGGCAAAAACTACGTCACTTGACTACATTTTAAATTTGCCGATCGTTGTTAATAACTGAAACGGCTAAAGCTACAGCCTACAGGCGTCCTTTTAGCATGTAGACAAATTGTAAAGAGTAGACAATAAGCAAAAGAAAAGTAAGTAATCTAGGTCATGTGACACACTTTTAAATTTTGCAAATTTTTCATTTTCTTTGTCACGTTTAAAGCTAGAAACAAAAAATTTGGTGTGCATACTCTCTACGAAGAGCACTATCTACAACTACAAAACTAGGTCAAAGGCGCGTAACCCAAGTCACGTGACCTGTTTAAATTTTGGGATGGCGATTGTGGCGGTTATGGCGTAAAGAAAGTTTTAGGGGGCTGGCGATGTGTGCATGGTTTGGTCACGTGACAGCCAATACACTACAAACGTTGAAGGTCTTAAGGTCAAAGGTCGTGGTCATGACATAAAAACGAGATCCATCACAAGTTAAGTAAGTCATATTATGGCGTATCAGTGAGTCACTCTTCACTGCGCATCATACCGCATGAGCACGTGTCTAATGTTTATGATAGCCTATACCTCGTGAGCGACTTCAGACAGTAAAGTTGATATGAATTCAGTCACTACAATCGAACGATTGTCGTCAATTAGAGGTGTCGTGTTGCTGCCGTACTGGCGTACTGCGATTTAGCACATCGTGTCTTTTGGGGCGCCCAGAGCCGGCGGCTATAAGTGGCAACACCTCTCAATTGCCACATTTTCTAATTTGTATAATATTTTCATCGAATAATGCTATTGATCGCATATCGAACGACATAAAGCTTGACTATTAATGAAGTTTACAAAATACAACTTTTCGCTTTCAAAATCGCCCACGATGATGCGTGTCACCCTGTACTTTCGAAAGGCAGCACAGTTAGGTACTACTGCGACCAACTGAGCTGGACATTTTCCAAAACCAAAGCAACCGTCAGTACAGAATCTGCTGTAGATTGCATATTTACTAATTATCACAACTTTAGACAACAACGCTCCTGGAATAATAAGTCTCGAAACAAATTCATAAATTTAGGACGTAGACAATTCTGCCATGACTGAATTTGCCATCCATTATATAAATTTTGGCCTACAATACCGAACTCCAATCACTCCAAGTTATATTCTATACTTATAAATAGGCCCCATGCTATACTAAAATTTGATGTCAAATGCTGTTGTCATTGTAATTAAGGCTGACAGTGCTATGTAGTATCTGCCTAAGCAAAATTAATATGTCATTGTGTTCGTGTTTGTAGAACTCGGTTCGGCACAATTTGTCACTAAACAAATGTTTTATCAAAGTCGCTCGACACAAAGACGACCCCGGGAAGGTCTGTCTCCTTTTACGATTTTCGTATCACTGTATAATTCTGATGGCATCTAGGGCTCAAACAGACGCAAATTTGATGCATCAGGTGTAAACTAATAGATTAACGGTATAAAATTTCAGTTACATTAATCTAAAACTTAACTAGTGTTTGCATTAGTGTTTATTAGGAAGGAATTAACAGTCTGGGCTCTGTACTAGGAAACTTGAATATAACAGTTAGTTGAAAATGACACTTTTCAATTCTCCGATATCACCTCGTGACAAAGTGCAGCTGAATCTACTCGTTGATTTATGATCCTCCGCAAAGTACAAATTTTGTGGCATTGTGTTGTATTGCTGTGAAGGGGTATTGATCAATATTATAGCATAGCACGCTATTTCGCCGTTGTTGCGCTGGAACAAGTGTTGTGTGCTAACGTCGGTAAAGTCACTTATAGTAGCCTACTTGTTTCAGTATTGACGGTTTAGTCGTACCAGCTGTTGAGTCTGCTCGTGATTTGGGTGTCATAGTGTCACGTGATTTGTCACTTTCACTGCACATAAGCAACATTGTGGCTACACAGCTTAAGCGGCTCCAACACATCCAGAATTCTCTTGCCCGTGCTGTCATCTCTGCTCCCAAGTCATCAGATATCAATCACATTCTCAAGTCTCTTCACTGGCTAAAGATTCCTGAAC
>Ga0126335_1002056_pt1 | contig 11782 bp, 5 predicted proteins | sample OlaspJWI45metaG_FD_108409 | JGI IMG/M metagenome (GOLD analysis project Ga0126335, IMG submission 108409) | Marine gutless worms symbiont microbial communities from Oahu, Hawaii - Olavius sp. 1 OAHU.JWI-45 metaG | ecosystem: Host-associated > Annelida > Digestive system > Unclassified | place...
ACACTTGACATTGATCTGTTGTTCAGCATGTAATGTTTGTGTTTACGGTAGCCAGCGTTGATGGGCTGAAGCCCTTTCTGGCAACCAGCCTTTTTGGCGAATAAATTTTCTTCTTCTTCTTCTTCTGTGGCTAACAACCGTATAACTCTGGTAGACAAGTCCAGGAATCCAAATTTAATTTTTAACGTAAAATATTTTCATACAGGCTACATCTTTCGTCCCTGTACCATTTGCAATACACGATATTTAGGCAGAATTTAAGGAAGAAAGCAAAGAAAATACTTTTACAGTGTTCTGCTCTCGAAACTTCTAAATGAGAAGTGAGAAGACGTCTTTATCTCACCATAAATGCGCTAAAACTCGCGTACGGCAGTGTGGCATCGTTAAAACGTCTCAAATATGTCTGCTTCTCCAAGAGATGAAAAACGGATAGAAAGTGAGTGGAGAGCCCCAATGCTCCAGACGAAATAAGGGCCTATGTATGGACCTTCATGTACCATGTGACGCTACTACATGCATGTCTCAGCGGTTTGCGTCTGTAGTGTGCGCTCAACTGAAAGAGATCCGGTCATTGTGACTGCATGTGACTCGTGCCGTGCGCGCCAGTGCGTGTGTGCAGGCGTAATTGTTTGCTCTTTTTGTTCCGTCGTACAGCACCGACGATAAAGTGAGACTGATGCGTCATTTGACTCATTCGTTGCCTAGTAGCCATAAATGATTTTCTGCTGTTTTAACTACGGGCGTAGTTCGCGGACAACTTGGTTGACCACACCGAAAACACTGGGACGCTGTAGCACTTGCTTCCTAGGAAACATGCGCCTTTAGCCCACATGAAATTTTTAGTCCCAAACGTTTTCCATGAAACTTTCAAGATATTGATTTGATAGTCAAGAAATTTGTGTTGCAACATACACGATTGAAATATTTAAAAATACAAGGAAACATTTTATTGGCAGTATGTTTGTTATTTACGTACTATCACTACTTTGCATAAAGCTGTAAATTAAATAATGACTTGTGTTCTTTATATTGGGAATGCGCTCGTCATTTATTTGACCGATGCGATGCGTTATTGTTAAAAGCAAAAAGTAATCAGCGTTTATGTTGCTAATCACTAGAACACACGACGCACGCGTGACACAAAGCTGCGCTGCGACACAATTGCGAGATCGACGTTCAATTATTGTCCAGCAACATACAGTATTGTGAATAATGTCACTGACAGACAGAACCTGCGACTGAATCGTCATTGTCCCGTGTGTCAGTGCAGTTCAAGGCGTGGCTTCTTATGTGAACAGCTTCCACGCCAGGCAGTGCGCCTGACGTGTAAAATCGATCGTAAAATAACGAGCAACGACGCGTCGCATCGCATTGCTGGCTGCTTGTGCAACGTATTTCAGCGCCTAGCAGCAGCAGCAGCATCACGTGCATTGATAGTTGTCATCACGGGACAGTTTTGCTTGCGTTGATAGTGGTGCTTCTGCGTCTGCCTCTCTGTGTCGCTGCCTGTCTCTGGGTGGTCTACGAGTACGACGACGGACTCATGGTCGCTGGCCGAATGATTCAATTTCGTTGTTTGCGGAAAACGCCGACGACGCCACACACTGCCTGCGTGTCGTAGTCTCCACAGCGCAGTCGCAGTGCATCTGTGAAATCACCGTCTATGTCGCAGTCTGTTATGTACTGTACAGTACTGCCATGAATGGCCTTTCACAAACTGAACACAAACACGTCCCATGTGTAACTTCGTCTTGAGTTTTGCTGATCACTTCTAGACAACTTGTGGTTATGTCTTTGCACAACACAATTAAGTTTGGCTCCACTGCAGTGTCCCGTATTATACCACATTGTAATGATTGCGAGCGAGTTTATCGGTCGCAGACTGTGAACAAGCCTTTAACGTTGCCGTCGTGCTACCGATGTTGTTGATGTAATTTTGTTGTGTTGTTGCTGATGATCTTTAATGGTCAATATCTCGTAAAACATGATGCACGCCATTTATGCCGCAACTACACTAAAATGTACAACAAGAATTCCTGCACAAAATGAACGATGACTTTCGACTGTTATATCAAAACTTCAGAGCGTAGAAAGGTTATCATCTTCCTCTCGTCTCTCATCAATCGATAGAACAGTTATGGTTGTTAGCCACATGTGTTACTTTTAGTGTTAGGTAAGCACATGTTTTACAAAAAAAGTGGAAATATTTCGGAAATAATGCGAAATAAAAATAGAACTACAAATCACTAACAGAAAGTCTATCGACCATTGTTCACGAGTTTGTCCATTTTACTGCTTATGAAATTATAGAAAAAAATGCAGTAATTTTTCTGCCTTTGCATTGGACTATGTTTATTAGTATATTTCTATCTTTATTTTGTATACTACTGTTTATATTTATGTTCTCTGCCAGTGTGTATTCTGGTGAATAAAGCTGTATATATTGAGCCTTTATGAGTATGACCTTATAATGTCGTTTAGAGGCATTCAAGATATTGACATTTGACATTTGAGACGGGAAACAAAAAATCATTATGAAGTTTGTGGAACAATTCAGTGTTTCGTTCTTGGCGTATATTTCTAAAATAGGACTTAGCCTTTCGTGATTTTTCGGCTTTTCCCGGTTTCTTGTGTCTCTTATTTTATTATGTAACTTGTAAGATGCTGAGTTATTGTTAGAACTGATAATCTTCAGCAGTGATTGCTTGCTGTTTTCATATTGCTAAACTTCGTGGCAATCTGAGTTATGTCTGAATGAACTTGTTACAGAATTGAGCAGAGACTGAATGACGCCGAGTTTACGAGATGATGAAAGCATTTTACACGATATATACAAACACTGCGTCAGAACGCGTCGACACAACACGCCGACTGCAGAGTTAACGTAGTCATGAGCTAGCGGCCGCTGCACTATGCTGCTGCTGCAGTTGCTGCAGTGTCTGTCGTCATCCATTGCTCGTCGTCAATCGCCTGCGCGTCGCTCACACGCCAGCACTGCCGCCGCGCGACCAACCGCAGACAATGAACGACTGAGTTCGTTTGTCGCTGACTACTAACTGTGCTCGGCGTCGCGTCGTCAACGCTGACCTTCAGAAACGTATTACGTCGTCGCTGTCTCAGTTAGTCGAGGTCGTGTGCAGGGCTTACTAATTCTTGACTGAAGTCAAGGACAGGCACCAGAGCGGACAAAAAGTGACGTCATCTGGAACAACAGGTGCTCGCGCGACGCCATGGACTGGAGATTGGCGATGGCTAGACTTCAACTGCAGCTCGACGGACTGAGTCAGGCATCTCGGTGTCCTCCTGGACCTCCAACTGCTGCCAGTCTGGTAAGTACCTGCCCAGCAACATTGTATTTGAACTACCTGTATGTGTACATAACGCATGACGACGTCGCCGCTAATAGTGTGGCATGAGAGTATGCTAGTTTGGTCAGAATGTCAGACCTGCAAGCAAGAACGGTTTCGACTTCTGGTCGTTCCACCACACCATATGACGAATCTGACGAAATTGTTCACACACATACGCCTCTGTTTCCAAGTAGGGGCCTACATATAGCATACTTTAATATCGGCCGAAGGGCGTCAGTAACACCGAACAGGCTGGATCTGACAAGATGACCGAAAGTCTGTAATGTGACGTCGCACTGACGGTGAACTCACTACAGCAACTAAAACAAGAACTGCTGCACTTTGACTTTTTGGGTAATTTTTTCGTAGCATGAAAGAAATAACGTATGTTAACGCCAGTCATAAAAAGTTATTCTTTTCAGTCGACATGATAACAAGCAGCTTCAAGTGTCTCATGACAGCAACGTTTCTAATCCGACGTCTCGTCGACAGAGCTTGTTACCGGTCCAGTACGTCTACCTGTTTGCCTTGTGCGGGATAGCACTGCGCGGAAACGCAGCGCGCGGGAACGGGGCCTGCTCGTTTACCCAGTGGGCTTTCTCTGTGGTTGATCCGTTGGCGTGGAACTCGCTGCCAGACAGCCAGATATTACATGACGGAGGAGTCCTTCGTCAAAGATAACTTCGGGCAGCTTCTGCAGACGTTTTTTTCAAATGTGTCAGAATTATTATAAAATTGTAAAATGTAGGTAACAGAGGTCTGAATTTTACTAGCAGCGTACGATACTGTAAGCTACAGGGCTCTCTGGTGCATGTGTATCATAATTGACAGTAGCGTCGCTCATTGTTATCGTCATCGTCCGACGACCAGCTGCGATATAAGTATAGTCGCAACAATTAAGTTATCCTACTAAGCCAACAGCGCTTGAGCTCGTCGCCGACCGGCAGTCCGGCTTGCCTACAGACGATAAAATTTGCCGTAAAGACCGGCTTGTTATCCGGTCCGGCGAAGGCAGCAGGCCATAGAGAGGCAGAAAGAGAAAGAGGGACAGACAGACAGACAGACAGAGCAGGCGCACTGCATCAAGCAATCGATAAACTGCTACAGCTTGGCGCGCACATGCAGTTCGAACGGCGTGTGTGGCGGGGGGAAGGCGGGGTGGAGGGGCAGGTTCGACACAGTCGTAGTACAGAGGATTATTAGCGGCACGACGACGCCCGGCGTACACAATAACATTGCCGCTGTGCGCGCGATTTGATGCGATCAATTGATACTGGGTGCCAGCGCGCTCGTCGTGGGTGGTCTTATACATTGCAGCTGCGTGACGTCGCATAGTCTGTTGCACCGTCTTCTGCAGTCACTATAGTCTAGACATTGCTGACGTTCTGGTTACAACTTCCGGACAACTGAGTGGCAATAACGAAGCCAAAGAACAGCGAATTGTGTAAAAAAACTGCTGTCGGAGTCGTCACCTTTGGGCGTTTAGTATCCTGCAGGCATAATGGGTCGTGTCACGCATAGGCAGCAACGGCAGCTACAAGTGACAGGGCAGAATTTTCTCGCTATTTTAGCCGCCCGCAGCAAAGTTGCCAGAGGCTATGTGTTTTACCGACGGTTCTTCTTCTTCTTGTTTTTTTAGCCAACCATCGAACGTGTGACCAGACCGCCGATCGCCGCCGGGTAAAAAGTATACCTGTGCTTAGAACCTATGTGTGGCACGAATAATTCGTATAGATATCGCCACCAGCCCTCCCCTGTTTTTCACAGGGGGTCAAAACTGCCCCTTTTTAGACCCCACTTGCATCCGAGCTTTCATCTTCTACAGACTTCATGCAGCTAGGGCCCCCCAACTCTGAGAGATCCATTTGCCCAATTGGGGCCCCTAAAGTGAGACAATTGGAAAAACGGTTACATAGCTCTAACTCAGCTGCACGTGGACAGATGCGTTCAAATTTCACAAAATGGTACTTTGTGGCTTCAGGAAAGCTGCTGAATTGTCAAAACCTACTAAAGGTCGAATCCAAGATGGCGGACGACGCCCAAATTTTTAATATACAGACCTCGACATCTTTGGAACAGGGTTCAAATTTATCGTGCAGATAGGTTGCAACAAGAGGAAAATAAGCAATACAAAAGTAGGTTACAATGGGACATAATCTAGGTCACTTTGACCCACTTTTAAAACTTGGAATTTCGTCCATCTTTCCGGAATGGCTGCAGCAACAGATTCGACGTACACATTGCTTATCTTAAGTACTATCCACTAGCGCAAAACTAGGTCACAGGGAAAAAGCGATGTCACGTGGCTACATTTTAAATTCGCAGATCATTGTGAATGACGCTGAAACGGCTAAAGCTAAGGTGTCTTATTTAGTACGTAGACAAACTATAACGTGGCTATGTTGGTGACTGTTTGTTAGCCTCGTCAGGCAGTGGAGTCAGTCTTGCCATCTGTAATCGAGGCAATGTTTGTTGATGCTTGCTGACGTGAATTCAGTCAATGTGAACGGTTGTCGTGACTAAGACGTGTCGTGTTGCCATGTACTGCGATTTAGGATGTCGGATGTTTTGGGGCGCCTGAGCCGGCGGCTATAAGTGGCAATACATCTTAATTGCCACATTCTATATTTTTCTTCTATGTCCCCTATGATTTTCCATCTACTTTCGTTATCTTCAGCTTTTTGTCTTCCTGCTAAATTAATTAGCGAGAGTTTAATACAACTATCATGGTTTTATAACATGTTTGTATTATGGTTTAGAAGCTTGTCCGGTGAACAGATCGTTAGAATTTGTTTCAAATGGTGTCATTAAAAATCTTTGTAACGAAGTGGAACAAAGTTGTCAATGATTGCTTGTCGTTCTTTAACTGGTATCTGATGCGTTTTATAATATAAAGTTAAGATGAACTATTCTGATAACATGTTTTCATTAGTTATGAACAAGATCTGCAGTGAGTTATCCATAGTCGAACTGTTGAACAGTATACTGCTTGTTAGCCTTCTTTTTTATTGTGTTTCCTTGTTGTTCTTAGTGTATCTACCGCATGCGTTGGTGAATAAAGTTGATAATTATAAATCAATCAACGAAAATAAGTGTTTTGAGTGGTAAAGCAAAGAATAGGTTTTTAAATAAGAAAGAAAAGACGCTGAACGAAAAGCGACAGGGAAAGGAATTGGAAAGTGTTATCTGTCATGTCACGTTTATCGACGGAAACATCAAAGAAAACGCAGAGATTTCTTATTTGTCGTAATTTTTCACTGAATAAAGTCTAAAGCTATATATAAGGGCCCGTTTACACATGAGCGATTTTTGAAATAATCTTGCTGCGATGCGCAAATTTCCTGTGCTCGCCTTGTTATTGCTGAATATCGTCTCCTTGTGGCAGATTGCCTGCTATCGCGCGTCGAAATTTTGTCGGTGCTGTGTCAAAAACTTGGAGGCGATGTAGCCTCAGCTAGCCTAGCCGACGTCGCATTCTCGCTGAAGTGTTGCGCTACTGGACGGTCTAAACTAAAGTCGTTGTAAACCGAGAGAGATAAAGGGCGGCAATGTTGAGGCGATATTCGCACCGTATTGAGAATTAGCGATATTGCGTCAATATCGGAGGCTTTCGTCGCGAAATCGCGTTTAAGTCGCAAATAAATCGTCTGTGTCGCCTGTGCCCATGCGGATATCGCTTGATCATCGCCGCATTTATAGCCTCCGATTTCAGCAAAATCAGAGGCAATCTAGAGGCGATGAAGCAATGAAAAATGTAAAGTGGCAACATCGCATATGCGTAAACGGGGTCTAACTAAAGTCGATCGTTGCATTACAAATTCATATTATACTGTTTTACTACACTTTATGTGTACAACAGCTCTTAAAAGTCACTGAGACTGCATGAATTTATAGTTTGCTTGACTCTTTATATGTGCTCCAATAATATGCATGACATTGTTGTTCACTGGCATGCGCCTCCATGATTTGATTCAATGTCAGCAAGAGAGACAAACAGATATAATGATTGCCGCAGTATGTGATAACTGACACAAGTGGTAAAATTGAACGTAATATTGAAAACGTGAGGCTTCCGTTGACATGATCATCGTGAATCATAAGAGCGGTCGTCGTCCGTCAAGGCTCGCCGATGGCTTTTTGTGCTATCATTTGCCTTGAGGCTCCTAGTGCCAGTCCGTCCGCAGTCGGACATTCATAATCGATAACACAGTCGGCGATTGCAATAAACAGAGTTAAGTTTCATCGACAGCAATGATTCCAGGACCGGCCGCGCAGCAGCCATATTGTCTGTTTCCGCTGTGCGACGCAGCCAAATCTAATAAACGAAAATGGACGACTGGAACAGGACGTGTGCTTGGGCAGCAATGGAACTGGCGCTCGAGGGAGGGCGGACGGCAGGATGGAGGCGTCGAAAGGGAAGGGGAGGCGGGCGAGGGGACAAAGGCTAATATGGCCGACTAGATGTGTCACAGTCAGTCGGTTGGTCAGTCGCTTGGTGGGCCGCAGAGGGCCGTCACGCCGGCTTATAAATCAGCGCTTAAAATGGCGCTTCGACGATCGTCAATAGCGCCCGTAACGACTTAATCAGCTCATGCTTTTAGCATTGCTAATTTAGCCTGCCTCGCCACCGCGCCGGTGCCACTGGCGACGCGATAGGCAGCCAGTGCCAGAGGCGCCGGCAGTCGGAACCATTCTAACGCCTCCTCCACTTCCTTTTTCCGACTCGCGGTTAATAAATAAGTAAAGCCGTAGTGACGCCGCTGCTGACAGGCCACTTATTATAGATTAGTTGGACAAATTGCACCGCTGACAGTGCGATCAACTCAATCAGCTACATGTCGCGTCTCAAGTGAAAGAGAAAAACGGCTCGCGATATAACAGGAACTCGTACACGCACACGCGCCGACACTTTCGCATTACGTGTGAAGCATAATGGCACTAGAAATTCGAGCCAGATATTTTTTGATTCACGAATATAGCGTATATTCGTAATATAATTCACGCTAAAAAGTTCGCTCCATAACAGTGCATGTCTACACTTACAGCTGGTGTCACAGTAAAGCCAAGGACTGAAATAATTCCTTATTCTGTAGCTATATGAAAACTTCTGCATTCCTGTTCAGAATTTTAGCTCGAGCTTCGCCGAGGGTACATAGTTGACTACCATCTCGCCAATGGCACCTATGTTCACCAATGATCTCACCTTGTTAGCATGGTAGGGCGGTAAACCGATGATGTGTGACATCACAATGGTCAGACTCAGAACACCTGCACATTCTCAGTGGCACACCTCATTCTATTCTGTCAGCGACGCTGCGGAAGCAGAACTCACCACTGCGTGGAAAGAGGCTACGTATAGTAAGTCAGCATGTTTTTAATAATCATCTTTATTCACCAATAATGGTAGTCAGCAGCAGATAAACGAAAAAAACTTAACTAAAACTTAACCAATAAGAAGCCATTTTCCAGCCAATAGCAGTGGAGAATTTGAGTATACTTTTTACTCACTTTATTCGTGAGTTTGATATAGGTTGGTGAATGTTGCAACTTCATGTTCCGCTATCTAACGGTATCATGCACTAGCCGCTGCTTATTACCTCATATCTGACCTCTAGTCATCCCAGTTCATTGTTTTACCACCAGTCAACGCGGCGTGGTGATATTTTCAGTCTTGTCGGTTTGCTTGTTTGTCTCTGTTCAGGCTCTAACTTTTGACACCTTGAAGTCCTTGACCTATAAATTTTGTTTTGTGGTATACAGAATTGCGGATACATCTATAAAATGTCCAAATCAATTTCTGACGGGGTCACGGGAGCAAAAATTTATACGCGTGCCAGCTTTACCGCGAGCTACTGGCGAGGCACGGTCAAATAAGGTACACGTGGGTGGTTTGGCTTCGATTGAAAGGTTTGACAAGAATGTATCATGATATATGAACGTTGTGCACCTGCTATTTTACTAATATTAGCTATAGTACATCAGAAATCCCGCCCGAGATGTTGTCAGACACGCACGTACGTCGACACGCGACTAACAGATTAATGCGCTGATTGTGGCGATGGCTTTTAGTGGTCGAGCGTCGCCTGCCCGCCCGCCGCAGCGTCAATAAATATTCGTTGCGCGACATCAGACGAAATCAGACTGATTTCCTTGCGTCGACTCGTTACTGGCGCGGCCGGGCGCGGCTGGTCATTATCAGCGCTGGTTAGCGACGTAATGCGGTTTAGATTGACGCCGCCGCCGACCACTGCCTCTGCTGATTTCACGTCACTAGCAGCAACTGCAGCAGCAGCAGCAGCTCAGCGACCGGGCGACAAAGCTGACGCTAATACTGCACCGTCGGTTGCCGTGTGTAGCTCGCCCGACGCTTGTGTTTGTCGACGGATTTAGTCGACCGCTCGCCGCCACATCACGCGACGCCGTCGATCCTCCACTCAGCATTAGGCCTAGAGCTATGACGTCACGCGCACTTGCGTTGTATCGCCTCAAATATCCGCCGCCTGCAGCACTGAATCCTTTGACGCCAGTGACGACTGCTGGTTCCACGAACAGAAACTGTAGTTATACCTGCGGGCCAGCTATGCTGGTATTGTTTTTGGTAGCGTCTGTGCGTCTGTCTGTCCGCATAAAATCTCAAAAACTGCTGATCAGAAATTGATATAACTTGGCAGGAATATGTCACGTGGGAAACGCCAGAAATGGTTGGAAGTTGATGACATTTGACCTTGACCTTTTACCTTGAGAGCTATTGTCGTACTTTTTTTAGCTTAATCTTTCGAATGGCTTTACCTAGCAACTTCATTTTCGGTGTGAACATACATCTTCAGAAAATCTAAGTCACCGTTGAGTTTCAAGGTCATGGGTGCAAGATCAAGGTCACCGTAGCGAAAAAGCGGTAACGTGCAACTCAAAAATTACTGCTCGCTAATTGCTGGGGCTTGATCGGAATATCTGTTACGATAATGCTCGAAGTAATTCGGAGCTTTTTACATTCTGACCTTTACCTTTGACACGTATATTTCGTATTTTTTCAATTTAAGCTACCAGCTTCCGTGTGAAGGTACATCTTTAAAATATCTAGACACCTTCGAGTTTCAAGGTCATGGGGTAAATCTCAGGTCACGGTCGCAAAACAGCGGCAGCGCGCAGGTTTGTGCTCCCCTCGGATACAGTGTAATTCAATATTGATATTCATATGATTATTACGAAATTTGTATAACGCACGAATTCATACAAGCTAGTCTGAGGCGCTGATGTAGGAAAGCGGGAAACATGACCAGCCGGGATACCTGTTGATTTATTTGTGTTAGCTGTGACATTTGCTATACCATTATTGCAATCGATGGTTGAATACGCTCTGACGGATATCTTCGCTTAGATTGGTTAATGGTTAATGAAAAAGATCCAAAAAGGAGAAACGCAAACAGCTTTAGCCCTTTGAGTGTGAGACTAATCTGGAGTCGGAATGTACACTGTAGCGCAAGAGTTGTCGACCTGCAGTGTTGTTGCATTCTTTACGAACTCTCGCGTACTGACATGTATGTCGAACGATAGCGCGATGGCGTTACCGCCTTTCAGCGTAATGGATCAGCTTATCCATATTCTAAGTACAATAGCTGTGACATTCAGTACAGAACAGACAGCTTTTTGTGCACGTTTTGGTCCAATAGTCGCCTCGTACTTTTAGCGAATTCACTATTACCTGACATTGTCAAACATTATCTCTGTTGGCTAATAGATCGACACCGTAAACATGCGAAAATACCGGGATGGGGCCAATGCGATGCGATAGGTATTATGTCGAACCCCGCACGCTCAGTGTACGGCGTGGTTTTACTAACACGGTACTGTGATATAGAGCGCTGATCGTGCAGCGAGAGAGAGCTCTAGAGTCTAGATGAGATGACGCCAAGCAATAATGCTCGTCAGTGCAGATATTGAGCGGCTGGACGGCCGGCCGCACCAGCAATCCAACCAGAAATTCGCTTGTCGACTTGTGCCGCCTCGGTCCGTTCATCCGTCCGTCGGTCGGTGCCGCTGGGAGCCAGTGCGCGGCGCGGCAGCGGAAAACCTGATCGTAGCACGTCGGTCCCCCGTTAACGATCACAGGCAATGACACCACTGCAGACTGTCTGTCAACCTGACTGTCATAACGGCTCAGAGATATCGTCAAGGTTGAGTTCACGGACCGTTGTTTGAACACTGACGACGTCCAAGCTATCGGCCTATTTGCACTGACGCATGCTGAACGTGACAAGTTGATAGATTAACTGCATGTTGCGAGTTGCACAAGTTACTAACACCATATATGATGACAAATGATAATGTCACCAAGTTAAAGTGTCAAAGAAGCATCCAGAAATTGATAGGCTTACACGAACTTTGCAACTGATACAAATATATGACTACTGACAAACGCGTGCACAAGCGTC
>Ga0126335_1002057_pt1 | contig 11780 bp, 5 predicted proteins | sample OlaspJWI45metaG_FD_108409 | JGI IMG/M metagenome (GOLD analysis project Ga0126335, IMG submission 108409) | Marine gutless worms symbiont microbial communities from Oahu, Hawaii - Olavius sp. 1 OAHU.JWI-45 metaG | ecosystem: Host-associated > Annelida > Digestive system > Unclassified | place...
AACCCATCGATAATATTATGCTGACCTCCGATTTTGATCAGATTCGATCTTGCAAACAGACGCGCACTAAATGGGTTAATTTAATTGAGTGTAAAGGGGTCAGCTTTTGTTAGCATCGAGGTATATTAGCGCTCATCACCAGTTAATCGCCTTTTTTGTCATTGGCCGAAATCGAGAACCGCAGGCAGGTAACGACCTGTACACCTAAATAGAACTGAACGGCAGCGTGGTGCTCAGCGCCGGTAAACTCCAAAACGTTTTTCTTAGGGGGCGCAGCAGCGGCTTTTTATAACTGACAGCCCATAGAAAAGAGAGCGCTCATGACCCGGTCAATGTATATAAAAAATATGCATACGTGGGGGCATATCCTGGTTGTGCTGTGCCTTTTCGGGCTTATTACGCCTGGGGCGTTTGCGGCAACCCAGAGCCGCCAAATCAAGCACCCCGGATCAATCCCTTTCACCCCTGAAGAGCTGGCCTGGCTCAAGGACCATCCGAAGCTTACCTTCTCGGTGCCGACCAAGGCGCCTCCATTATATTATGAGGATGCGCGAGGCGAGCTTGCTGGTCTCAATATTGATTATGTTCGGCTGCTGGCAAAACGTATCGGCATAGAAATAGAAGTAAAAGGGCATGCCACCTGGAATGACGCTATAGAAGCCGCAAAAAAGCATCTCGTTGACGGCATTCCAAATGCTGATTCAACTGAGGATCGGAAGCCTTATCTAAATTTCACCGATGCATATGCAACTTTACCTCAAGTCATAGTAACCAGAGGGGATTACGATTTAATAGGGCGTTTTGAAGATGTTTCAGGGAAGAGAATTGCGGTTAAGAAATCGAGTTCCAGGGTTTATTTGTTAAAAGATCAATATCCAGAAAGTGAAATAGTTGAGGTTGACCATCTTACAGAGGGGCTGGATTTTCTTGTCGCTAATAAGATTGACGCTGTATATGCCGATCTTGCGCAAATAGATGTATTGCTTACAAATAAATTCTATACCAACCTTAAATATGCTGTTGTTGCCGAAACTCCCCCGGTGGGTCTTGCCCGGATCGGAATAAGAAACGATGATCCGATGTTGTTGCAGATTTTCAATAAAGCCATTGCAAGTATAACAAGGGAGGAGCACCTCGCTATTAGGCAACGCTGGCTGCCAATCAGTAAAAGTAGTTTCAAAAAGAAAATAGAACTGACCGCTGCAGAGCGAGCCTGGCTGGCAGCCCATCCTGTTATCCGGGTGCACAACGAGATGAACTGGCCCCCGTTCAACTACAACGAGAACGGACAACCCAAGGGGTACTCCATTGCCTACATGAACCTGCTGGCCCAACGCCTGGGGATCAGGATTGAGTACATCTCAGGCCCCAATTGGGCGGCGTTCCTGGACATGCTCAAGGCCAAGCAGCTGGACGTTATGCTCAACATCGTCAACACTTCTGACCGCAGAACCTATATCAATTTCACCGATGACTATATACACACCCTTACCGGTATCTATGTGCACCAGGAGTCCCCGGATATCGCGACATTAAAGGAGTTGGAAGGCAAGACGGTTTCGTTGCCGAAAGGTTTTTTTCACGAAGAACTGCTCAGGCGCCACTATCCCTTGATAAACCTGCACCTCGTGAACGACAACCTGGCCGCCCTTGAGGCCGTGATACTGGGAAAGGCCGATGCAGCGCTGAGTGAACTGGCGGTGACCCACCACCTCATGATGGAACATAGCATTGCCGGCTTGAAACTTTCCGGAAAAGTCGCGGACTCACGCTTTGACAATATTTTGAACATCGGCGTGCGCAAAGACTGGCCACACTTCAGGGACATCCTGCAAAAAGCCATGCGGAGCATTACCTATGGCGAAGAATCGCGCCTTAAGCAGCAATGGCTGCCGCTACAGGTCTCTGAGAAAACGGCTGGGGTGGTATTAACTGAAAAAGAGCGGGACTGGCTGCAGCAGCATCCGGTCTTGCGATTGGGGTACGATATCGACTGGCCGCCCATCGAATTTGCCGATGCCGACGGCAACTATCAGGGCATCGCGGCAGAATACGTAAAGATCGTCGCCGAGTCCCTGGATGTCACCATAGAACCGATGGCTCCCCAAAGCTGGCAGGACACCATGGCCGCGGCCAAGGCCGGGGAGCTCGATATCCTTGCGGCCCTGACCCCCACGCACCAGCGAAGAGCGTACCTGAAATTCACGACCCCGTACCTGCGATTGCCCCTGGTGATCGTCACCGGGCTGGATTATTCGTATATCAGTGATATTTCCGCATTGGCCGGCAAGAAGGTTGCGGTCGTCAGCAATTATGCCTCCCACGGATTTCTGGCCGACAATCATCCGGAACTCGACTTGGCCCTCGTAATCGATGCGGAAGAAGGACTGCGGGCCGTTCGCAGGGGGAATGCGGACGCCTTTGTGGGCAGCCTGGCCGCCGTAAGCTACATCATCGGCCGCGAGGGGATCCCGGGGCTGAAAATCAGTGGTGAAACGCCTTTCAGCTATCGATCGGTCATGGCCGTACCCAAAGACAGAGCCGTTTTGGCCGGCATCCTGCAAAAGGCGTTGGATGCCATTTCCGAGCAGCGACGCACGGAAATCTTGAACCGCTGGGTGTCGGTGAAATATGAGCGGGGATTCGACTATTCTCTTCTGTGGCGGGTGATGGGTGCGGCGGCCGTCCTCTTCATAGTGATTCTCTATTGGAACCGCCGGCTCAGAGCCGAAATTGGGCAGCGCCAGCGGGCCGAAATTCAACTGGAGGACCAAAAGGATCTGCTGGAAGAGATCCTGGACAACATCGATCAGGCTGTCGCGCTGTACGATGCCGACCGGCGAATCATTGCTTGGAACAAACATTTTCCAAGTGCGGTCAATCTTTCGGAGAAAAACTTCATCTACAAGGGGAGATCTGTCTACGATATCGGCTACGAATTGGCCAAGAGGGGGGTCTATGGTCCGGGCGACCCACAGGAATTGGCAACCGAGCGGGTGGAAAAATTGTGGTCGGGCCAAGGGGTTCCCGAAATTTCATTCGGTGACGAACGCGACTTCAGCGTGCACAGCAAAGCGCTGCCGGATGGCGGTCTGGTGATCGCTTTTTCCGATATTACCGAACAAAAACGCTACGAGGCAAAATTGCTCGAAGCCAAAGAAACTGCCGAGGCCCTAAACCGTGAACTGGCCTTTACCAAGTTTGCCTTTGACAACGCGCCGGATGCCATCGAGTGGCTGCGCGCCGATACGGCCGCCATGGTCTATGTCAACAAGCAGGTCTGCGAAATGCTGGGGTACAGCCATGCGGAGATGCTCCAGCAGTCGGTATTCGACTTCGATCCGGAGCACTCCCAGGAGGCCTGGCCGGCATTTTGCGAAGCAATGCGACGGCAAACGCAGATGACCTTCGAGTCGATGTGGAAGCGCAAGGACGGCAGTGAGTTTCCGGTGGAGATTTCCGCCAAATCCTTGAACTATGAAGACGAAGAGTATTTTATCGCGTTCATCCGGGACATTCGCGAGCAAAAACAATTCCAGGATGAGCTCAAAAAGGCCAGGGATGACGCCGAAGCAGCTACCCAGGAGGCCACCCGGCTGCTGGCGGAGACCCGCCGCAAAAATGCGGAACTCGAAATCATAAACCGAGTGGGTCAGGCCCTCAACGAACAGCTCGACCTGGACAAGATGGTCACGCTCGTTGGCGATACTCTTTTTGAGTCTGTGCAGCCCAATATTGTCTACATTGCCCTATTGGATGAACCGAATCAAGAAATAGCATTTCCCTATTTCAGGACTGAGGGGGAACATGTATCGCGCAGGCCATTGAAAGTCGGCGAAGGGTTGACCTCCAAAATTCTGCAAACATCCGAAGCTGTTTTGTGTGCCAATTTGCAGGAACAGAAGGAATCCGGTGTTGTTCTGGACCCGAATTCGGTAAATAGCGAGTCATATCTGGGAGTTCCGATTATGTCCGGCATAAAGGCTCTGGGTGTTCTCAGTATTCAACACGTGGAACCCGACAGATTCAATGAATCGGATATCCGCACGTTGAGTACGGTTGCCAACAATCTTGGTATTATGCTCGAAAATGCCCGTTTGTACGCCGAAACAGAATCAGCGAAAACCACCGCCGAAACTGCCAACAAAGCCAAAAGTGTCTTCCTGGCCAACATGTCCCACGAGATCCGAACACCCATGAATGCCATCCTGGGGTACTCCCAGATCATGCAGCACGATGTGTCCCTGACGGCGGATCAGAAAAAGAATCTAGAGATCATCAACCGCAGCGGCGATCATCTGCTGGCCCTGATCAACGATGTCCTGGAGATGTCCAAGATCGAGGCCGGGCATATCGAAGTCAACCCGGCACCCTTTGATCTGTATGCGTTGATCGACGATCTGGAACTGATGTTCCGGGTAAGGACCGGCGAGAAGGGGCTGGATTTTTTAATCGATAAAAAGGCGGACCTACCGCGATTCGTTGAGGCCGACGAAGGCAAGGTTCGCCAGGTACTGATCAACCTGCTGGGCAATGCAGTGAAGTTTACCCAGGCCGGCGAAATTCGGTTGCAGGCTGGTTACGGCGATGAGGATTTGTCTGTGCCGCGACCACCCGGTGGAGATATCAATCTAGCCTTCAAGGTGGCCGACACCGGTTTCGGTGTTCCCACAGATCAACAAGAAGCCATCTTCGGTGCGTTCGAGCAGACGGAGAGCGGACGCATGTCCGAAGGTGGTACGGGCCTCGGGTTGTCTATATGCCGGCAGTACGCCAAGCTGATGGGCGGTGATGTAACCATTAGCAGCCAACCGGGGCAGGGCAGTCTTTTTCGGTTTACCTTCAGCGCACGTTTGGCTGCAGCTGTTTCCGTCATAACTGATCAGTCCGATCAACGCGCGATCCTGCATCTCAAAGACAACCAGGCGCCTCCTCGCATCCTAGTCGTGGATGACCGCGAGTACAATGTGGATATCTTGACCAAAATGCTGGTTCGCGTGGGGTATCAGGTACGGCCGGCTTCCAACGGCAGGGAGGCTGTGGACCGGTTTGCCGCATGGCGGCCCCAGTCGGTTTTAATGGATATCCGCATGCCGGTCATGGATGGCGTCGAGGCCACCAAAAGGATTCGCACTTTTGAAGATGAATGTAAGCTGCAGGCTGAGGCTCCCGAAGATTGCCAGGCCATTATTATCGCTGTGAGCGCCAGCGCCCTGGAAAACCAACGCCGGGAAATCATTCAGCCGGGCCTGGCGGATGCTTTTATCGCCAAGCCGTTCAAAGAAGCGGAGATCCTGGAGACCCTGCGCCAATATCTAAAGGTTGAGTATGTATACGCAGATATCGATCCGGAAACTAAAAAAGAGGAGCTCGGACTCGTGCGCGAAGATGCCGCCAAGGCGGTTGCCGAATTGCCGCCGTCACTATTGTCCGGGCTAAATGAAGCCACTGTTAATCTTGAAGTGGATCGCCTGAAAGAGTTGGCAACGCGGGTAGAAAACCATGATCCCGGTCTTGCCGGCTATATCCGAGAGTTGGTCGAAAGCTATGATTTCGACTCTTTGGGGCGTTTGTGGGTGGAAACCCAATAAGATTGCGATTGGTGGCAACACCCACCAAAATTACCCCAAAAGGCAGCGGCATAAAGATCGGGAAGCGCATGGTGGTGAGAAACATGATCGCTGGTAACGAGAATACGGCAGGTCCTTAAATGCCGCCCAACAGGCATGTTTAGGAAGGGAGACGGTATGACGACAGTACCTAAAAAACCAAAGGCGACCATACTGTATGTGGATGACGACCTTGAAAACCTGGCCGGTTTCAAAGCCGCCTTCCGACGCGATTACGATGTCCACCTGGCCAATTCTGCCGCAGACGCCATGGACATCCTGAAATCGCACTCCATCCAGGTCCTCATCACTGATCAGCGCATGCCCGAAATGACCGGCAGTGAATTGCTGGAGTGCTTGGCTACTGTGTATCCTGACATGCTGCGGTTTATGTTAACCGGCTTTACTGATTTCGATCCGTTGGTATGTGCCTTGAATGACGGTCAACTGCAGGGTTATTTTTCAAAACCGCTGGATGTGCCCCAGTTGAAGACGCGTATCGAAAACGGGTTGGCCAAGTATTACCTTAAGGTAGAGAATGAAAAGCTGTACCAGTCCCTACGCGATCAAGAACAGCAATTGCGCAACCAGCTGGCTGAACTGAAGCAGGCCGAAAGGGAAACTCAGGAGGCGCGCGGTTTTGCCGAAAACCTGCTGGAGACAGCCAATGCCATGATCGTAGGTCTGGACGAGGATGGCTCCGTTCGGATCATCAACCCCATGGTGGAGGAACTGACCGGTTATCAGGCGAGCGAATTGGTGGGGCGCAGCTGGTTTGAACGGGTGGTGCCGCGCGATGTCTATCCCGAGGTGTGGACGGAATTCGAGCGACTCATGGAGGGCGGATTCCCCCATGGTTTTGAAAATCCGATATTGGCCAAGGATGGAACGGAAAGGATAATTTCCTGGAGTAACCGCGAAATGGTCGAGAATGGGAAGATCGTGGGCACCCTTTCAGTGGGCATCGATATCACCGAGCGTAGAAACGCCGAGCAAGACAAAGAGCGCCTGGCCACGCAACTCCGGCAGGCCCAGAAGATGGAATCACTGGGCACCCTGGCCGGTGGTATCGCCCATGACTTCAACAACATCCTGAGCCCCATTATCGGTTATGCGGAGATCATCAAGATGGAATCCGCACCCAAGAGCGAGCCCAGCAACAATGCGGACGGTATATTGCATGCCGCCCTGCGGGCGCGGGATCTGGTCGCGCAGATATTGACCTTTAGCCGGGAAAAGGAACAGGAAAAAAGGCCCCTTAAGGTCCAACCAATTGTCAGGGAGGCCCTTAAATTGCTGCGGGCATCCCTTCCGGCCAGCATTGAGTTGAGTCAGCAAATCGATCAGGACTGTGGGGCCATCATGGGCGACCCTACCCAGATCTACCAGGTGATGATGAATCTGTGTACCAATGCTTCCCAGGCCATGCAAAATCAGGGGGGTGGTATAGAGGTTACCGTCAGCGAGGTTACACTCACCGATGATGATCAGCCGCAGTTTTTAGAACTCAGTACCGGGCCGCATGTGCGTATTGCGGTGAGTGACACCGGCCCCGGTATTCCTGATGATATTATCGAACGCATTTTTGATCCCTATTTTACGACCAAGCGGATGGAAAGTGGTACCGGCTTGGGGTTGTCCGTGGTGCACGGCATCATTAAAAGCCATGCCGGTGCAATTAAGGTTTACAGCGAAACGGGGCAGGGTACAGCCTTCAATGTCTATCTGCCTTTATTTGTCGAGCGGCCGACGGAAGCGATCCGTCGCCAGGACAAACCTATCGTTGGCGGTACTGAAATGATTATGCTGGTCGATGATGAACGCGACATTGTCAGCGTCGCACAAAAGATCCTGGAAAACCTGGGCTACCATGTTTCCGGTTTTACGGACGGCCGGGAAGCATTGACGGCGTTTCGCAGCAATCCGGATGCCTACGACCTGGTCATTTCCGACATGACCATGCCCCACATGAGTGGCTTTGAGCTGGTGCAGGCTATTTTGGCGGAAAGGTCCGCTGTGCCGGTCATCATGTGCACCGGTTTCAGTGAAATGGTGAACCGCCGGGAGGTAGCCAAGTCCGGCGTGCGCCGGGTCATCATGAAGCCGCTCATTAAAAGTGAAATTGCCGCGGTTATCCGTGAGGTCTTGGATGCGCCGGATAATCGGGGGTGAGCCCCCCGTATCATCAGCGCAGGGCTGCCCGGGAGCGAATCCACCGGCATATGGGTGCTGCAAGGAGGCTTTTGATGGATGATAAACCCCATCCAAGTTCCATACTTGTCGTCGATGACACGCCGGCTAATTTAGGCTTGCTAAGCGAAATTCTCACCCAAGCCGGTCATCGGGTGCGACCGGCCCCCAATGGCCGGCTGGCTCTGCGAGCGGCGCAAAACGATCCGCCGGATTTGATTCTGCTGGATATCAACATGCCGGAAATGGATGGCTTCGAAGTATGCCGACAGCTGAAATCCGACAAGCGTCTGCAGTCCATACCGGTTCTGTTTATCAGTGCGTTGACCGAAACGGAAGATAAGGTCAGGGCCTTTCAATCCGGTGGTCTGGATTATATCACCAAACCGTTTCAAGCCGAAGAGGTGAAAGCCAGGGTTGCCACCCACCTGCAGATCAGGAACTACCAAAATCAACTCGAAGAGAAGCGTCAATCTCTGGAAAAAGCCCTCACGGAGCTAAAAGCGACCCAGCGCCAGCTGGTACAGTCTGAGAAAATGGCTTCGCTCGGCGTCCTGACCGCCGGAATCGCGCACGAAATCAACAATCCCATCAACTTCATCAAAACCAGCGCGCATGCCTTGAGCCGCGATATGGAAGATATCCGACGGCTGCTTGATGCGTTTGAAGTTTGCGGCCGGGACTGCCCGGATGCGGCCCTACGTGACGGCATTGCCGGTCTAAAAGCAGACATCGACTATGATGCCCTGACAAGCGAACTGCCCGGATTGGTGGCCAATATCAATATGGGCGCGGAGCGTACCGCCGATATCATAAACAGTTTACGCATCTACTCCCGGCCGGATGAAAAAAAAATGAGCGTCACGCATGTGGAGGAATTGATAGAAACGGCCCTCGTTTTACTACAAAATCGCTACAAGAAACAGATCGATATCAAAACAGCGTACGCCCAACTACCGGCCGTTCACGGGCATGCCGGTCGGCTGATGCAAGTGTTCAACAACGTCATTGACAATGCAATCGATGCCGTATCCGGTGGTGTTGAGAAAGGAGACCCGTCGATCGAGATTATCACGGCCGCGGAGACGGTTGAAAGTACGACCTACGCCGTTATCCGAATCAAGGACAATGGCCCCGGCATCCGCAAAGAAGATCGCGATAAAGTATTTGATCCGTTTTTTACCACCAAGGAAGTTGGCCAGGGGGTAGGGCTGGGCATGTCCCTCAGCCAAGGCATCATCCGGGATCATCAGGGCCGCATCGATATCGCCAGCAGGGTAGGGGAAGGGACGACGGTTTCGATCTTCTTGCCGTTAGACAGTGAGCAAGCTGACCGCCAAGGTTAAACATCCGAAACCATCCGGACTCGGCGTGGATGGCGTAGAGGCATAACAGGATAGCTTTCAACCTACATTTCGCCGGTTCAGCAACATGGACCGCAGCCAATCGGCCGGCGAGACCGCCAGGTCCTGAGCAAACTGCGTATCCGCATGTTGCGTGCCGATCAGCGCATACCGTACGTCAACAGCCGCAAAATGCTTGGTGCAACTCTTTCTAAAGCCGCCCAATAAGAAAGGGTTTACGGCGATGGTCCGTAAACCCTTGATATTTGTGGCGCGCCTGGCAGGATTCGAACCTGCGACCTACGGATTCGTAGTCCGGCACTCTATCCAGCTGAGCTACAGGCGCGCATGCACCCGAAGTGGGATGCTACATAAGCCAAATGCTCGGGGTTGTCAATAAATTGTTGAACAATTAAGCATTAGGAAATATGGGTATTTCTGCAATGACAAATCCCCACGAAAAGATGATGCTGACAGCTCTGGCGGAGGCTGAAAAGGCTGGACAGAACCGGGAAGTTCCGATAGGGGCAGTGCTGGTCGCGCAGACCGGTGAAATTCTGGCCAGAGCATACAACCGGACCATTGCGCTGGCTGATCCCACTGGACACGCCGAAATCCTGGCCATGCGCGCGGCAGCCCAAAAGATCAAAAACTACAGGTTGTTAAACACCACCTTGTATGTTACGGTCGAACCCTGCGTCATGTGCATGGGTGCCATCCTGCATGCTCGGGTGGCCCGGGTTGTATATGGTGCGCCGGATCCGAAGTGGGGCGCCCTGGGCTCCATTTATAATTTTGCGCAGGGGCAGACCTTCAATCATCGTCCGGAGATTGTACCCGGTGTTTGTGCGGACCAATGTCGGTCCATCCTTCAGGCCTTTTTCCGCACCAGGCGAGGGGCGCAACCGGCAAATCGGTTAAGTTAGAATAACGTCATTACCAGATAGAGTTAGGAGCAACGCGTGTCGAATATAGTAATCGTAGGAACCCAATGGGGAGACGAAGGGAAAGGCAAGGTTGTCGATCTGCTGGCGGAACATGCCGATATGGTCGTGCGTTTCCAGGGTGGCAACAATGCCGGCCACACCATGGTGGTGGAAGGTGAGCAGTTTATCAGCCACCTGGTGCCCTCTGGGATTCTCCAGGGCAAAACCTGTTTTATCGGCAACGGTCTCGTGGTGGACCCGGCCGTACTGCTGGAGGAGATCGACTACCTGTCCTCCAAAGGGGTCGACATCAGCCCGGACAAACTCAAGATCAGCGAAAAAGCCCATCTCATCATGCCCTACCACCAGGCGATCGACAATGCCCGGGAACGGATGAAAGGCGATAAAAAAATTGGGACCACCGGGCGGGGCATCGGTCCCTGCTACGAGGACAAGGCCACCCGCCGGGGGGTCCGCTTCGTCGAACTATTGAACCAGGCGGTGTTCCGGGAGAAGGTGGCCACCATTCTGGATGAGAAAAACTTTTATTTGAAGAACTACATGGATGCCGAGACCCTCGCGCTGGAGCCGATTCTGGCCGAGTACAGCAGCTATGCCGAGCGCCTGGCGCCCTATGTGACCAATGTCTCGGTAGTGCTCTCCGATGGCATGAAAGCTGGCGGCCAGATCCTTTTTGAAGGCGCCCAGGGCACCCATCTGGATATCGACCACGGGACCTACCCTTATGTCACGTCGTCCTCGACGGTGGCCGGAAATGCCTGCAGCGGATCCGGGGTGGGCCCGGGTAAGATCACTGATATCATTGGGATTGTAAAAGCCTACACCACCCGGGTGGGCGAGGGGCCGTTCCCGTCCGAATTGTTTGATGACGTCGGGGATGCGATCCAGCAGAAAGGGGTCGAGTTTGGCGCCACCACCGGGCGGAAACGCCGTTGCGGTTGGCTCGATACCGTGATCCTTGAAAACGCCGCCCGCCTCAACAGCCTTTCGGGGCTGGCGATCACCAAACTGGATGTGCTGGGCGGCCTGGATAAAATCAAGATCTGTACCGCCTATGATTATGAGGGGCAGCACCTGGAGCATTTCCCCACGGACCTGAATGTACTGGCGACCTGCAAGCCGGTATACGAAACCCATCCAGGCTGGGAAGAGGATATATCCAGCATTCGGAATTACGCCGATCTCCCGGAAAATGCCCGCAAGTACCTGGAGCGTATTCAGGAACTGGTGGCAACGCCCATTCAGATTGTCTCGGTGGGGCCGGGTAGGGATGAAACGATTGTGCTTGATAATCCCTATATGGATTGATCGTGAACGAACACAGCATTATTATTAGATTAACTTATTGACTTTTCATAACAGGTAAAATAAAGCACAAGCCGTGTCGGGAAGTGGCTCAGTCTGGTAGAGCACAGCGTTCGGGACGCTGGGGTCGCTGGTTCAAATCCAGTCTTCCCGACCATAATGATATCAAGGGGTTACGGTTAATTCCGTAACCCCTTTCTTGTTGGCCATAACGTATAATATTTTTCGCACATTTGAGGCGGTGGCCTCGATATGGTTAAATAAAGGCCTCGATGCTAACAAAAGCTGACCCCTTTACACTCAATTAAATTAACCCATTTAGTGCGCGTCTGTTTGCAAGATCGAATCTGATCAAAATCGGAGGTCAGCATAATATTATCGATGGG
>Ga0126335_1002058_pt1 | contig 11779 bp, 5 predicted proteins | sample OlaspJWI45metaG_FD_108409 | JGI IMG/M metagenome (GOLD analysis project Ga0126335, IMG submission 108409) | Marine gutless worms symbiont microbial communities from Oahu, Hawaii - Olavius sp. 1 OAHU.JWI-45 metaG | ecosystem: Host-associated > Annelida > Digestive system > Unclassified | place...
GTTCTGCGAAAAGATGATGATGATTGGGTGAAGAAATGTATGGATTATGAAGTTGAGGGCCCTAGACCAAGGGGAAGACCAAAGAGGACCTGGAGAGAGGTTGTCCGAGAGTACTGTAAAACACTTAAACTGAACAAAGTGGATGCTATGGATCGTTGTAAATGGAGACAGGTGTTAAAGGCTGTCCGATGATCAGGTTGGGTGTGAGTGTTTCTTCTGGTACCGGCCTACCCGGGTAGTCCCAGACCACAGACCGTTAAACGGTTGTTGTTGTTGTTGTTGTCAGTGACACACAGACAAGGTACTGTCACTATCATTGCAATCGCCACCACTCAGCACATGCATACCTCACAGCATCTGTCAGATGACAGCCAAAGTTGCTGACAAAGTCCTCGACTCTTTTCTGCTGTAGCAAGTTGCCAACGGCAGCAAACGCCTCTCGTGCCAAGACTTCAATATAGCTCGACCTGTCACAGTTAGGCATTTCAAAATGTTTACTCCATTTTTCAATATATTAAATATTTATTTCATAAATTTATGAAATACTGCTAAGTGAGAAAAGAAACTGAAACAAGTGATCTACTGGTATAAACAGCAACATGGTAGCACAGCAGTTGGATATAACGCAACTGATTCATGCTCAGTATGTGTACAAATGCCTTAATACAACTACCCACTGGCTGAAGCTAAATATACAACAAGCAACATGCTTGTTGTATATTTGTTGTACTGAATGACAAGGCAGGTCTGCAGCTGCCATATTTACAACTCCCATCTGACTGCTAACTGCAAATGAGAGGGACATCAACCCGCTATTGTAGTCTATTAGCATACCGACTTTCATGTCAAAAAATTTCTGGGAAAGGGGGTCTCCCCTCAGCCCCAGAATTCCATTTGTGGCTTACATTATACTGTCAACAAATTAAAAGGTCAATTATACTACTGACACAAATAGTGAACTAATCATTATACATGTAATAGTTGGTAATTAGTTAATTGAACAGACAAGAAGGTTTGACATTTACCTAACCTGTCATGATGAAAATGACTATATAAATGAGTGAGTGAGTGAGTAGAAGCTTAATGTCCCACTCGACACTTTATATGTCATTTCTGGGACGATTTTCATAGGCCAGATGACCTAACCAACAGCATCAAAGCACTGAAGAAAACCAGTTGGCCATTGAGATAAGCTTCAATCCCACTAGAACCACTCCACCATGTTACAATATGAACTCTCTAGGCTAAGCACAGCACAAGGGTCCCAGTGTGACAAAACCCAATCTACTGGACCTATAAGCTGTATAGAACATCGTGAAACATGAGTGATGCACAGTACTATAGTAACTAGAGCAGCTGTGTTAATGTTCCCTCTTAACTCCAGACCATCATCAGCAATCACATAAGGCCATGCAAGGAAGTTGATGGGTGCCTGGTTTAGTCACCTTTTACGACATCTGGCCAGGAAACCGAGTGGGTCTATTCTAACCCCCGGAACCCATACGGGAGACTATATAAATAATAATATTATTATCATTACTAACATAGACTAGTCAGAGTGCCATGAATTAACTTACTTGATACGTAGTGAGTGCCGATCGTTGCAGCGTACAATAATGTCACATACATCTTTGTAGTCAGGGAATGTCTGGTACTTGTTGATGTAACGTGTGATCATTTTGTTCACTACTGGATACTTTGTGCCTACAGCAGTCGTACAGCTATTACTGAGACTGGGCAGTGTGTGGCAACTGTCTACTATGATAGTGTAATGCAACTCAAACATGCAACCAAGAGCTTGCAGTTAAGCCAGCTGCACATAAAATAAAATAACTGCTGCAGTAAAATAAGTTGTGGTACTGTGCAAAAGCTTGCAATAAAATAATGGTCCACTGGCAAACGATGGTACAACCCATGGTAGTCATATAGCTGTACATATACCACGTATCAACAATGGTATTCTGGAATGCTGAATGCATCAAATAGCCGATCATAATTTTACTGCAATTAGCATATTCCACGCCTACATACTTTGTTGCAGGGTATTTTACTGCACATGTGCGAACGTCTGTAATAAAACAAAATCTTACCAGGAAGCATATTTTATTTTATTCCAAATGTGTGGCCGGCATTATTACTAGTACAACACACTGCAACACTGGGAACACATTGCAACAGCAATAATTTTGGCACTAGATAATGAGAAATGACCTACTGAACAACATATAAAAAGTTGCAAGCTGCAGCTAACTGCGAAATGCACTTTTAAAGGTGAAATCAGTGCTCACTTTGATGCACCGTATGGTTTAAGTCAAGTCTCATTTTAGATATGCAGTTGTAACTGTTTCCTATTTCAAGAGCTGATCGTTTGCATCAGAAACGGTGGTTTGTATGGCAGTCGCCGCTGATTTTTAGGCTGCATTGAATGCATGAGATGCTGACTATTCTTGCTGATGTTCATGGTGTCTGTCTGTCATGCGGCTCATCTCGACCTCACAGTGCAAAAATGGCCAAACAAATTAAGATGCTGTGTGAAGTGAACACTCTTGGGGGCCCATGGTACATTGTGTTAGACGTGGGTCCTGATCCCCCCACAGAAAGGGACAGGGGCCCACTTTTTAATTTTGGGACCCCCCTCATATCTTCAGAATGGCCAAAGCTAGACACTTAAAACTTTATGTGCATATAGAGGGGTGAGGGCCCTAACGAGAACTATGCAAAAGTAGGCCACAGGGCATCGGTTATGTGACCTAATTTTGAACTTTGGGACTCCCTCGTATTTCCGAAATGGCTGAAGCTACAGAATTGTAATTTAGTGTGCCTACAGACGGCTGGGGGCCCTAACGAAAACTACGTAACAGTAGGTCATATGCAGATCCATGCAATTTGCTACATCTTAGGAATGGCTATAGTTATACTACTGACACAATGTGCACCATGTGCAGTGCATTTGATGCAGCCTTTACTAACTTACATTGGCCTCTTGTTGGTATTAGAAGTTATGTTAGTTTTTCATCAAAATGTATATTATGTCGTCATCATAAAAAATTCAGCTAAATTTTACTAGAAAACTGCATCAGGTACAATATTTCTCTGTCAACGTACTGTAAATGTGTCGAACTCTCTCATGTCTGGTTTAGTCATTTTAGCAGTTTAAATGCTTTTAAACATAGATTAAACTTCTAGTTTTAATGGAATTTCTTACTTGTTCATAATCACAGTTACTTGGAGTGTGTAATGTACAGTGCAAAAGTTAGTGTAGCTCAGTCCAATGGTGTTCCTTATTATGATAAGACGATTTGAAACCAGCAATAATGACACACAAGTTTATGGATGACACTACCGTTGCTGAAGTTGTCATGAAATGTCGTGCCAGTCATACTGAGTCTTGTGGCAGCTGAGTTGGGGTCATGAGCTTTTGACAACAGGATGAACATCAACACCATAAAGACAAAGGAGATGATTATCGGTCCCCTGCTGCATAACCTGCTCCATCAACTAAGCATTGGCAACCTGACAGTTGACCAAGTCACGCAGTATAAGCTGCTCGAAGTTACTACCGACATGTTGCTGAAGTGGAACGATCATGTTACGAATGTTTCTTCAGCAGCTCCAGCGTCCCAGCAAGTCGTCATATCAACAAGCGACCTGCTCTGTTTATACAAGTCAGTAATACGTCCTGTCGTGCAGTATGCATGTCTCGTCTAGTGTTCAAGTTTGACAGTCGCACAGTGTAGTCGTATCGAATCAATTCAGCATCATGCTTTAAAAATCATTTTATCAACTATGTGCCAGGAGATGCTGCTTATAATTTTAACTGTTTACATGTTGATTTACCACAGCTAGTCAGTAGACGGAAACAGCTCACTCAACACTTTTTGCGAAGATGATGACGAGTGATAACTGTCCCAGTCAGTTGCTTTCTCGTAAGCGGGACTCACAGACAATTAGTAGCCTTCGGCTAGAAAGAAAATATCCTATGACTTCTGTTAATACTAGTCGATTCAAAATTTCTTTTATTCTTTATGCACTTGTTAACTATCAGTAACTTTAGGTCTATATGTACATTTCATTGTTTTTTCTATGTACTTGGTGAAACACTATGCGTTACATACAGTACTTAATCCAGCTCTCGGGCTGCTATACAATTTAATAAAGTGACTGATTAAAATATACTGTGTCTTCTTCATTCACGGCAGTATTGTTTAGTTGTTGTGGCGCTCCTGGAGTTTCACTATCTCACATGGAAAATAAGCTACAGGTTTAGGGATAGAGTTAGGGGTCAGGTCTTAGGGTTAAGTTAGGCTTATCATCAGTTTAAGACTTAGGGTTTAGGGTTAGGGTGTGGCTTCAAACACAAAACATTTGTGTCTACTTCCATTGTAGACTCAGTATCTGTAGGTCCCTAGTGGTCAAGAGTCATATCCCACTGACTGGTTGTATAGTCTACTGCATGATGTTGGACAGAGGCACGCTGTCAGTCATGGGTGCATAATATTGGTGAAGTGAACCAGTGCTTGCTAAATCTTTGGCATCGCATGGACCAGAGCATAACTGATAAAATGTAACTGACAAGTAGTGTGGGACTCTGGGCATCTTAGACATGACACACGACATGTGTGCGAGTGAAAATAAAAACTTTTAGTAATTAATGAACAGCATCGACACACATTCATCTGTTTAATGTGATTAAAACACGTTATTTGCAGACCTGTTTTAAGTTGTGTCATCTTTTAACGAATTAGGAAGTTCTAACTTCCCAACGTAGTGCAGCAACATATTTAAGATGCAGTGGGTTACTAGTAGATGGAATTTGTTGCAAATCTCATGTGCTTTCCAGGCATAAGAAAAATTTTGAAAATCAGTTAACATTTGACAAAGTTAGAGCCAAAATATCGTTTGGCACATTTTTATGGCTCACGTTGTAAATGCAGATTTCGTGATAATATTAACACATTGACAACCTACTTTGCATAGTGCTACATGATGCAACTTTTTATATGTTGCTAAGCTGATGTTGTATGATGTGAATCTGCAAAAACCATTTACGTTGCAATTTGTAACATGCACACTGACTGTATTATATGGCTGGTTGTTCCACTGTCATGTAATAACTCTGGGCAAGTTGTTCACACCCATGTACCACTAACACAGTACAGGATAATACACTGGCCAAATGGATAAGACACTCTGCATTTGTAGAGCATTGTGCTACAGCAGAGTGTAACAGCAGACATGTCCATATGTTTACGCATGCTAAATGTCCACATTGCGAACTATCATTAAATTCATGAATGCACGGGTGTGGTACCATTCAGAGCATTATAACATAACCTATACCAGTAAACCTATGGCAATCACTATTCACTAACCAGCACACTGTAAGCCTGTACTACATACCAGAAGCAAATCCACTGCAAACCACAGTACACTTGAATTCAAGTTAACTATAGACCTCACATCAGGCTTTTGAAGTACTACATTTGATTCTGTTCAATAAGTGAATCAAATCACCTAATCAGTAAGTACTTATGGGCTTCAAAAAACTCACCATCAAATTGAATTGCTTTCTCCAACTCCCGCCCAGTGTGCACTGAGCATCCCTTCAACTTGCACAATTTGGTCCAGATCTTCATAATCTTAGCCTTATAGCTGCACCACACAGACAGGCAAACAAGCAGAATAAATTATGCATGTTGCAACATAACAGAAGCTACTAAGTGTCAGCATGTCTCAATAAAACAACATTTCTTCTAAGAAACACCACAACAAAACAGACAGATGCAATAGAACATCTAACACACACTCAAGCTTGTCATGCTCCAAGATGCCAGTAAAACCTAGCAACAAGTTAAACATGTAAGAAGCATCGGCCTGTAATGTAACATTTGCTAGAACCAGGCAACTGGCTCAATTACTGTCTCACAATGTAGACCTACAGACTTAAGTCTCAACACCCAGCTGCATATGTGAAATAGAACTGGACATCGAGCCTCCACTACATCAACAGATGCACAGATCACCGACAGACAACACCGGCCTACATGCATATGCCTTCTTTGCCAATACCAGCTGGTAAAGGCATAAAAATTACATTAAAATCCTCCTGGGCAACATGAGCTGGGTCCACTAAATGAAACACTAAAACAACAGAACTAATACTTTCACTAATAAATTTCATTTCACAAGTTTTTTTTTATTTTATAACTGACCAGTAGTTACAAAAAACCCAAAGTGTGATGGTTTGGCCTCTTCAAAGCACGTGCAGCTGCATGCGTTGCGGCATATATCAATCACAAAAAATACAACACCTGGTAAACAGCTGGTAGTATCTGTATCTGAATGAAAACACCAACTCAGCGTCAATTATCATCACTGTGCCTACTTACCGCCACTTGATGTCTTCCTCATTCATCTCATCCAGTGTCAACTCTCGCTCTTCCAATCGCTGGATCTTATTGTGAAATCTCTGAAACATTCAGATATGTACCAGTATGTCAAACACCTGATGCACTGCACGGCTCAACACTCAATACCACATTACATTAACAACTGCAGCACTTCTAGACAGACTTTTCATATTGGCAGAAAACATTCTTCAGAGATTTTCCAAAAAACCATGAAATTTGACGTAATAAATCATAAGCCTTAAAAACTGTGCAACTGATATGTCGCACGGTAGTGGCAACATGTGTATCTCATGCCACACTTAAATATCCTTCACTCAATATAGGCGTGAAACTGAGCATTAAACACTAAGAGAGAGTAGAGGTTGACGGGTACATACAAGTAGCGGCCAAAAGCAACCTACCGACAATAGCATCTCCAGGTATCTGATATGGCGTGCTGACGCAAGCTTGCTAGGAGACGCATGTTCATCATGCTGTGTGCTGCAGTGAGCAACTGGCTCCTCTAAATCATTCACAGCAGCTTGTAAACTGTCACTGACCGCAGCTTGTGAACTGTCACTGACCGCAGCCTGTAAACTGTCACTGACCGCAGCTTGTGAACTGTCATTCATAGCAGCCTGCGATGTCAGTGGCTGCACTTCAGCATTGTCATGTCGACACTCAGGCTGCTCTACAGACTGATTCACAAAGTCAGCAGAGAGCTCCACTGAACTTCTCATTTCTGTCAGTTGCACGAGTTCACTGCTACAGTTGGCAGTTAGATCCGATGAATTACCAACAAATCTCTGTTCTCCATGAACACTGCTGACAAGCTGATATGCATCAACTCCAGTATCTGGCTGCATAAGGCTGTTGTCATCCACGATACTACTGCAACTGTCACTGTCTTCTGTCAAAACATCTATCAACTTGCACTGACTGACATCAACATCAGCTGACTGTGCTGCACTCGACATCGCTGACAGAGGCACCAGCTTACATAATGTGGAAGACGACAGACACACTGCTGTTACACTTGTCAATTCATCAGACATGCACCTGTTGGCAGATTCCGGCTTTACTTCATGCAACTCATGTTTCAAATCCATAAGTTCCACCTTGGCACGTTTAACAGCTGGAAAGGTGTTTCTCTCTACGAAGTGGTCACTGTCCAAACCAACGTTGTGTGTTGACGGAATAACCTTCTTCATTGGCTTTCCTTTGTAGGCGTTCAACTCAGTCACTACGTCACGAATGTGGACATACTTGTTTGTTGGATCAGCACGTATCCGCGAAGAGTAAGCATCCACTAGCATGAGAAACTCATCAGACCACTTGAAGTGTGGGTTTGCCTGGTTATACTTTTGCTGTAACAGTCGGAGCACCATAGTGTCGTTGTTAGTTGCAGTCCGACACAGATCGATAAACTAACACACAGAACAGAAACTGACAAACGTAGAGCGGCCATCCTCGACGTATAACAGTTACATGATAGAGATACAGTAACGTACAATTCATGTAACACGCAATCACCAAGTCATTTCACTGTCAGTCACTCTAACCAGTGACCATGTGTCACAAGACTGCACCAACTCAACACAATCATTTAGTAGACGTGACACACAACGTTGTGTTAAATAGCCAGGTGGAACTGATCAATCAAAACAAGACTCCACACATATAACCCATTAGGTAACCTAAACTCCGGGCGCAAGCCTGTGAGCAAAACGCATTAGAAGCGCCTCATTGCAGCTCGTATTCGATGTGGCTATCTCTAAATTACTTTGGCATCTTGTTTCTCGTTGCTTCTATATGTTGATTTGTGTTTTTTTCTACGATAAGTTTGAAGTGACTCGTACAATTCGAATGCGTTGTAATGTGACAAAACGTTTATCGACAGTCGCCAGATGGCGACAGGGAAATTTTAAAAAATATTATGTTGGTTGTTTGTAGAATATTAGATAAGTTACACATCTTTAGTAATATATTACGTACCATTTTTATTAAAATGTGAGCACAGATCTAATCTTTAGGCACGCTACAGCTTATTTGTTATTTATCTATCTAAAACACCCGAATAAAGTATTTTTTATCATTATAACAATTGTCTGATATAAAGGTGTTCGTCGAAAACACCCAATTAAAGTATCTTTTACCATTATAACAATTGTCGGATATTTAGCCCACAGACAGAGGCGGCCTCTGGTGATTGGAAATGACGCTGTTAGTGAAAGCGAGTCTTACTCTGTCAATTGTGGCTAATTTTCGAAATGGAGACCAGCAAAAGACATCAAATATAAAAATTACAGCTCCAGAGGCCGTCGAATAAAAAAAATACATTACACTAGACTTTCGTGACAGTACATTAACCTACGTGCAAGAATCAATTTTTAGCCCGACCAATCACAGAGCTATTGTGTGATTAGCTGACCAATCACAGCGCAATTGCGTGGCAGTACTTCTGTCACTTGTGACCAATCACAGTGCTATTCTGTGCGACACTTCCGTCACTTGGAGACAGCACTTCCGTCACTCGCAAAAAGTACAGACTAGTCTGCAAAAGCAACGGCCAACTCAGTACATGCACACGGGTGATTTTACTATGGGCCCAGCCCGTAGTAGGCCTTCGGCCTACTACAGGCTGCGCTTGGCATAACAACTGACAAGCAAACTGAAGTATGAAGATGCAGACAAAAATGCAAAATAAAGACTGCTTACAGCATCAAACATCAGTAGTACCAGACACCAAGTAATAACTTTCTAAATGGAAACCAATCCCCATTTCCAAGAAAGGATCATTATTGCCAGAGATCAAACAACAGTCCAACCAAAAACAAACAAGCCCGGTTTGGGAATGCTGTACAACTTGGATTGGCCCAAATTGAACCAGTCCAGTACTGCTAACCACAGGATGCCATGTCTGTGTCGAGTGTCAATAAGTTGCTGAAACTGAAAATGTTGCACACATCATGAAAACACCATCTGACATGACAACCATAACAACAGACAGTCTAGCAGAAATGTCCATCAACTGTAATCAGTCATCAGTTTCAATGTTTCCCGGCTAATGCAAGATGAGGCAGTCAAAGGGATACAATGTATCTTGGGCAACAAAGACAAACATCACACAAATATAAGGATGTTGACATTGTGCACCAATCAGAACTAGCAATAAACCAGGCTGGTTCAAAACTGACACTATGACCAGTCTGAACTGTAATTACTGACATCTTTATATGAAATAGTTAATTCTCACCTCGTTGAAAACACGTAGACTTCTTTCCATTGCCAACTCTTCAACCATCAACCTGCAATGTGGCATCATTATGTGATAAAACTTGTATAAAATGTTGCAATATACAAAATGAAAATATTTATGACAAAAAAACACTTATATCAATTTCAGGCACAGCAGAAAGACCCAATCAACTATGGGAGAAATAAACAGATTTCATATAAAATGTTCTTTCAGAGATAGTTAACATCATTCATGGTGGAGTCTATTGTGCAGCTGTTTGTCCACTTCTCACTCCCAATGGGCAAGCCATATTGCTTGCCCTACCACTTTCTGCCCAACGAAAATGGAGAAACCGTTATTTTAGGTCCTTTCATTCAAGGACGAGTTGTTAACTGTTAAGTATTCAGCACAGTCATAGATGGAGATATGAGGGGGTCCCAAAATTTAAATGGGGGTCACGTGATAGGCCCCTGACCCCCTATTACCTACTTTTGCATATTATTTTGGCTGGGGCTTCACTCCAGACCCCACTGGGGAGCTCCCCCAGATCCCCTAACTAGTTTTGGGTGTGTGGACCCCCAGGAAATGGGAAAAAAGCAGGATAAAGAGAAAGGGGAAGAGAGGAGAATGAAGGGAAAGGGACTTTAGAGGGGCTTCCGTTGCCTTTAGTTAACATCTGTTTTGATACACATCAAAGTGAAATAAAATCACACATTATCACTGTTACGAACCTAATAAAGAAGAAATAGCTTATTGTGTGTAAGGTGAATTAGCTTTTGCATAGAATATAAAGATTAGTACATGACCAGTGATGCAAGAAATGATGTAGTTGCACTATGGCAGAGTGAATGTCTCAAAGCAAGATTGTACGTCAAGAACTCCAGCTGACGACACACCTCATCTTTACATCTTGGATGAAGCCATCCACATAAGACAAAGTACAACATCTACTTGACTGTGACCTACAGTCGAGCTTCAATATGTTTACTCTGCTATCGCGTAATAATGTCTTTTCCTGCATTGATAGAGATGCACTAACTTACCTACAGCATAAAATATGAATGAAAAAGTACTAAGGGGTCGTCCAAAAATTATACAACACTCTTAGTAGAAAGGGGGGTCGGAAATTGTTATATGCACTATATGGGGAGGAAGGTCTTTGCCAGTGTTACGTAATGCTGTCTATCAATATGCAGAGTTGCAGATTGCTTGAAATCCCAGCCTGTTCTCCAGCTGCTCTCTGGACATTTTTGACGACATACGTACTCTTACTGATTTGCTAGCATTGCCTACAGTACAGTTACAGTTTGGTATTAAAAGTAAAACCGCAACTTCGCGTTTGTACATCATATACATAGAATCATTACTAGGTGTGTTCACGGGAGGAGGGGGTTGGGATACTATTATATAATTTTAGAGGGGTAGTCTGAGGCAGTGTTATATAAATGTTATATGGGGGAGGGTGTGGTAAAAATTGAAATTTTTGTGTTATATAATTTACGGACAGCCCCTAAAGTGATTTAGCTTTGATGCCAGTCATACAGTCAACGAATGAGGTATAGTATCTGTAGATCTTTTACCTATGGTATATTTAATGTCTGGCTGTGTCTAGAGTATGGACAATCTCGATAAGTCGGTATGACAGCCCTATACATACCCGTAACCCAGACACTAACCATAACCAGAGCTGTCAAAGCGATAAAGTTTTAAATCACGTTAACGCATGTGTTAATTTTTTAAATTGCATGTTAATGCACTTTAACGCACACAGTAAGTGCATTGATTTGTGTTGTTCCTGTTGCAGTGAACGCATGAAATACACGAGTTATGTAAGCTGCAATTATAGAGCAGTGGTTATTGATCTCATTAGTGCCTATGGCCGGCGCGTGAATGGCCCACATTGACAATCGATGACCTCAGTACAGCCTGGTCCCCTTAGTCCAATTAACTGCCCAGCGTCTGTGCCTGGGTCATGGATTGCTAGCACATTTTAGTTAGACCAGTTGAGCTGAGTTTGCAAAGACTGCAGTGATAATTTTAGTAGTTTTTGTCAGTGCATTAATTTTTTAACAGAGTTAATTTTTTTAATTGCGATTAATCCTTTAATGCATTAACGTGTTAATTCAACAGCCTAACCATAACCCTTACCCTA
>Ga0126335_1002059_pt1 | contig 11778 bp, 12 predicted proteins | sample OlaspJWI45metaG_FD_108409 | JGI IMG/M metagenome (GOLD analysis project Ga0126335, IMG submission 108409) | Marine gutless worms symbiont microbial communities from Oahu, Hawaii - Olavius sp. 1 OAHU.JWI-45 metaG | ecosystem: Host-associated > Annelida > Digestive system > Unclassified | place...
CCTTTGATGTGCATTGTATAGCTTTGAGCAGAGGACAGAGAATTATGCGATCGTTCTCTCAGACTGGACTGTAAGGGATTGAATGACGGTCGGGCAGAAGCGGCTGTAAAACATGTCCTTGGTTAGCCATGATTCGACTGAAAAGAATATCGTTAGCTTCATCAGTAAGATCACTGTATGTTGGCACTTCACTGCTGCAGTATTGAAGTCTTGCATCGGCTGACAAATCACTCTAGCTTAGCGTGGTCGGCGGCAGAGCACGCACCGCACCACCCGCAATGTCTTTGTTCTTTGCCGGCGGTTGACGCCCGCCGCCACCCCACGCAGCGTGCAGGGCAAAGGGGTGCCTTTGATGTCTACTCGTGTTACACCTGCAGTCTGTACAGCGGAACGTGAATAGAAATGCTGGCCTCATTTGTAGTCACATTCTGTCGATGCCGAGACGTGGACCATGTGTTTCAGTCGCCGAGTCAGATTACTGTTGATCGTTATCGCAGCGGGTGTATCGGTATCGGCGGAGACACGCAAACCGATATATCGTATTCGCCGATACTGTAAAGCAACGAGTAAATACTCACCGATACGCAGTATCGGTCTAACACTACCAGTAATGGTCAATTTGCATTGTTTGTACCTCCAGTTTAGCTTTCTCTTCATTTGCAATCTTAACATGCCGCTGCAGATGCTCCTGCTGACGTCTCATGTTTGCGACGCTTGACTCCAGCTCTTGTGCACTGCCACCCAATTACATTACTGTGGTTAACATATGTTAGTTCCTAAGTTCTAAACACAGGTAACAAAAGATTAGCATCCAGACTCAGCCACTAAGCACTAATTTCAAACCGTGAAGATAAAAAAGTAACCATTTTACATTTACATAGTCGTCACAAAATCAAATGACTACTTGCCGTTTACTACTGTTTTGTGTGACGTTCACAACTTCGGCTGCTTTCTCAGCTTCCTTCTGCTTCTTCTTCAGCGTATGAACATGAGCCTTTGCCAGCTCCATCTTCTTACGAAATTCTCTGCATGCAAACACACCACTAATCAATTTGTCCAAATGTTTGGCCGCAATACACCCATGGCCTGTGACTAACCAAAGATGCAGCTACATTATGTTACATTATACGTTTAATGACAATATTTGTATAATGCAAAAATAAAAACCCTCAGATGTGTTCTGATGATTATTATTATTTTGTTTGTTATTACTGTTAATGCTGCTCTTACTGTTGTTGTCAATGACTTCTCTTCCACTACTGCAATTATTAGACTTAGGCCTACAGGTTTGTTAATGCTGTTGTATAACTTTTAACCTTCGAGTTGCATTTCAACAAATATCTTATCTTATACAAGTACAATCCAGCAAACCAGCAAATAGATCAATAACAGATCACTTACGCCTGCAGCTGCTGAGTCTGTTGTTTATCGTTGCGTTCTCGAGCGACCGCCACATCGAGAGCTTTCTGCAGACTGCTCAGCTCATTCAGTGTGGCCGACTTCTCTTCTTCCAGTGCACGCACCTGAGCATTGTACTGTTTGTTCATCTGCTCCGCCTCGTGCCCAGTCCTCACTAACTGCTTTATCAACTGCTCCTTGTAGCTGTACAGTAGCACATCACTTTGTTAACCCTTGCAAGCATGGCAGCAATTATATTATATACTATTTTTCGCTGATAGATATGGGCATATTTTGTATTGCTGCCAACCCTGGAAAAACGCAACAGAAAATCATGAAAATTTTGTACTGGCTACAATGCAGGAACCACCGTCATCCTAGAAGTGACCACAGCAGAAGCCAAGCTTGACCTCACTCTGAGTAATCGTTGACATCAAACCGATGGTGTGGCGGAAAGCAGCGGACCGTGGAGGGTGGTGTCATGTTGTGAACACAGCTATACTCCAGCAAGAAGTATGCTAACAAGAAGAATTTTGGTTCCGGTATTGAATAGGGTGTTTCAGCGTACTATGTTAAAAAAATAATTTGGGACTTCAGCTTCGCATACCCTCCAATTTTATGAGGTTCCAAGTAGTAAATTTGCATGCAAAATTTTAAGCCTCTAGCTTTTTCCTAAGTGACTGCTCAATGCACTCATTTTTTAAAAAGTACGTGTTCTCATCAATCCTATCACACTGCATGTGACAAGCCTGCCAATAATTTTGGGGATTATAAAGCATTAAAAGCTAATTAATGAACTACATTAATTGATAATATGCTCCTCTTTCATTTAATGCAGTTACACTAATGGTAATTTGGAGACATGATGTCAGCAACTTGCAGAGTCTCAGTAGATGTCATTGTATCAGTCCCATGCAGGTCCTACACTGCCATGCAGTGTTCTAGTGTCTTTCCCTGTCACTCTGTGCTGAACTGCCGATGATATTCAATAGCCTAGCACCATACAATAGTTGTCACTGAGCTGCTCATCATGCTTGTTGAATGACAGTGACAGCACCGTACAGTATGTACACCAATACTAGCTGTTGATGTCAAAACACAGTCCAGCTAGCCAGTCTGTGACACCCAGCGCCTCTGAAGTCACAAGCTTATGGCGCTATATACAGTAAGCTTGATTATTATTATTATTATTATTACCTGGCCAGTTTTGTAACATCTGCATCACCGATTTCCCCATCAACCCACCAGTGCTTCATGGCACTTTGAAATACCCGGTAAATTTCAGTCTTTTTCCGTAAGACAACAATGGGCATGCAACTGACGAATTCTCCACCACATTCAGGAAGCAGTTTCCCATCAAACTTATGGCATGCATAGCACACAAACTCCTCCTTCACATTCAGAGTTATGTTACATTGTGTCTTGCTCTGACCTTGTTATACGACATCACTGACATCAAGGCCATCAGCTTGCAGTGCTGGGGCAACAATGTGCACGGCTTGTCATGGAGCTGTTTTTGTGCTGTCCCAGCTAGTAACTCACAGCGGATCATCCATCAGACAGTGTTTGCTGGCTACTGAAGCTACCACTGCTGTACACTCTTCTCTGGCACTCCAATGAATAGCATCATAGTGATACTTCAACACCTCTGCATTGCTGTCCTTATCATCACCGAGTTCATCACCGATGTCAGCTGCTGTCAGTTCTTCTGCAGTCTTTATCTCTGCTGCTCACTTCCACTGCTGACTGCTGCTTCTGCTTTATTCTGTGTCTCATTTCTTCACTCATCATTTACTGTCTTCTTTCTGCGTGTGTTCTTTATTAAAGTTTTCTCTGCTGATAATGACATATCGGTGTTTGCTGATCTTGTAGAAAAAGCCAGCCTTATCACTTATAGATTCTGAATCAGCATGTGTCACACCAAAACGTTGTAAAGTAAACTGCTAAAATCAGTTTCTAACTGTGGCTGTCATAAAAACCTTATGAGTTTTGGTACTTCATTTTGCCTCTATTGCTAGTTAACTGCCGTAACCACAGCACTTCACCAACGACACTAAACAAATGTAAAAAACTGCAGTTTTCACACATTCTGACGGTAACATACACCCTTCAAAAACAGCAGAAGTCTTAAAGGTGATATTAGCTACAAGCACATCACCTAGATATCTGCCGGCGAAAAACGTCGTCTGCAAATCATATTTGCAAACAGCAAAGAGACAGAATTTTACTAACACAGAATAATATAGTGCACAGGGCTACAAGTTATGAGTGCACAGGTTACAGGGACTAAAGTTATAGATTCTAAGCATTTATAAATATTCAGACATAGGCTAATCATATTTTTTACAGTGTTCACATAACTGAAAATTGCTAGAAATTTTTGGATGCAGTGAGGGGGCACTTTATAAAAATCTGAAAATTTTTACATGTAACCAACTTGCCACACCTCACATTTTAGAAACCTATGCAACTTGATTTTAAATTTTTTTTGAAACAACCTAGTGTTAAATAATAAATAATATCACTAAATGATTATAAAATGATTATCACATTGCCAGAAAGGCGTAATCCTTACTATACCAGTCAGTTATTAGTTGGGTATGCTTAAATTATGTTGAAAGGGTGTCTTTTACAAAATAACGTTACTGCTATGTGTAGTGTGTAGCTAGTGGCAAATATAGTAGTAAACGTAATGACTAGTCACTGGCCAAATGTGTTACTCATTAGAAAATGACCCAAACAATATCCAACATACAATTACTGATTCTGTGGCAAGTTATGTTTAACATGCAGTTGAGCCAGTTGGAAGTTTTTTACAGCACATCAGCATACGGAAGGCCATCTAGAGTCACACAAATGTCATTAGCCGATTAGATGTAAGCTAAGTTGTGGGTGAAAACAAAAAGACAAAATAAATTTTCTTTAATAAATTCAACAACGTGATGTTGACATTATCAACTAATATGAAATACCGAATGTTGATGGTAAGATCTTTGATTTTCTGCTCCGACTTTCTGACGTCAAGCTTGTTAGAACGCAACTGTCGCTTGTGCTGCTCATTGCTAGCACGCAAACGATCAACATTTTCGACCTCGTCATCAGTTGGATATGATCGACCTGTCGACGAACAGCAGTACGTCACTGAAGAATACAATGCTGATGACACATGTAACAAAAACAACTGGTTTCTCTATACTACTGACACAAAAGAACTGACATTTGTTTTAACATATGCTCAATGCTTCTTCTGCCTATAGAGGTGGGCACATGCACAAAAAAACAATAAAATAAAAATCTGACAAGAAAGAGTCAATGATGTTAGGTAACACAACAAATGCTGCAACCAAAAATCAGTCATAAACACTGAGAGAACTGGCCAAAAACAGTAGAGCAGACACTGAGTGGAAGTACACATAACTAGTGCTTGGATTCATGCATATGCAATGGTTAGTAAAATAGGTACCCGGGTACCCACTTTAGCAGTTGCTCTCTGGATGCAATTGTGTTGCATCCAGAGAGCAACAATTTTGGACATTTTATGTTATTTATTTTATATCAATACGTCTCTAAAAAGCTATGTTCTTGTGCATTGTACTCATGTGAAAATAGGTTTATTCCGTTGACCTGTGCACTGACTTTAATAAACAAAATTAAGAAGATTATTTCAAAGTAACTTGGCAAACAGATCTGGGATACATAATTCAGCTGGCACGGTGCATGTAAATGTGTTTTTTACTAAACGCCCATCAAACTATTGCTCAATTCACAACTTTAGAAAATTTCACAAAGACATTGAGTTATGTACTGAAATGGGTACCTGGGTAGTGGGTACGAATTCGAAGCAGTACATAAACTGACAACACTGATGTACACAAGAAATGGCAACAACTTACCAAGCTGCAGCACTTGTGTGGAATGACGTCTCACTGCCCATCCAGTACCACTACTGATTGCCTGTTCGCTGCTTACACCACCACCCGAGCCACGCTGACCACTCCGTGTGCGAACATGGTTTGGTTCAATGGTCGGATGCTTGAGACAAACTGACTCCTTGACACGAAATGTTCTTTGCTTCTTATTAGCACGGCTAAATGCTGGCCTGATTCACAACAGAGACAGACAGTGAATATCAGTGGCAATCTACTGACAGAAACCCAATACAACTTATCAGACCACTAAGCACCACTCACAAATGTGGGATGCTACTGTCTTCAGCTGCATTTGTCTCTGTGTCTGTCTGCTTGTCAAATGCCTTAACCTACATATGCTACTTCATTTTAGGCCTCATCAAATGCTTGAGATGTGGACTAATGTAATCAGTGTCTTTGCTGTGCAAACACGGCTGAACGGATCAAGGTCCTGCTTGCACAAGTACTGAAACAAAATCTTGACTTTGTATAACTTAAAACTGCATCAATTCAAACGAAGCAAATGCTAGTTTCTCTGTCACTGACTGCACCAGTGAACATGCTACTTGCTGTCAGCCACAACAGTGTTGTGGTCTCGTAACAAATAACTGTCAGATAAGACATCTTACAAAGCACCTGTTCAGATATTAGTCTGACTGACTGCACAATACACGCCAGCTGCAACAAGCTAGATTTGCAAGAAAACTGAACAGAACAGACTACAATTGGTCTACTACTCTACACACAAGCCTATGTACACAATGCTACAGGGTGACTCCTAACAAGAGAGATGGGATAAGAGATTTGTGCCAACATGACAACAGACTTGGTAAGCAGAAGTGGTCAATAAGTTTGTTACTCACTCGCTATTACCGAGCACATCGGCGACACCATCATCGTCCATGTCATCAGTGTCACTGAATGTCTTGTGTAACACTTCGTCACTGTCTTCGAGACGACTCACTAGCAGTGCACTGCGGGCACGGAAACACTGCACGACTCGGTCAATTGTGAACGCTGCTGGGCTTGAGTGAATGTTGCGCTAAATCACAACACACATATACATAACATGTGTACCTGACACATGTTACTGCTGGTTTCCATCAAGTGCCACACTGCAATGCAAGGCTGTGCAGCACTCTATAATTCTTGCATCAAAAGCGGGAAATGTATTGCAATACAATCTTGCCGCAAAGATGCAGCTACAATCTCTGCAAGGAAATAAAGTCTAGAGGCATTCAAACGAATAGCCAATGACAGTGGATGATACGTGTGCTGATCGCTGGTTGTGGAATTTTTAAAATAAGAATTCCATTCAGTCTTGCATTGCATTATGTCATGGCGTGCTGGTAATGATGGAAACCAGCAGTTACAGGCAATGCAAACACCAGTCATCTGTCGGGCCTATCTCATCATGCTGTCACAGTCCGCCAGCTTTTCTCTTTCACAGCCATACCCAACCAATGTCATGATCAACATTACTGCAACTGTTTTAGCCACACAACCTCGTAAAATTGCTACGAAACAGTCAGCCATCCTCACAACAACTACATGACTCCCCTTGTGCTAAAGCAATTCCAATAGGCTCATATTATCAAATAACACTAAACCTGTCTTATTTTCTTCTACCAGCGAAAACCCTACAGCACAAATCCTGAAACTAATGATAACTGCAATTACCAAGTTGGCATGGCTATGTAGTGTCATACAGAAACTAGCATAACTTACGAGTTTCTGAAAGGTACGGTGGTCGGCCGGCAACGTGTGAACCGGAACAGTCATAGGACGCTGTCTAGACACTGCAAGGTTTGTTGTCGACTGCGAGGTGTCATCTAGACTCAACTCAACACTGGCTGCTGCATCGTCTGCTGATGACAATCTACTTTCTTGCTGCAATACACAAACAGAAACATAAACCGAGAATGTAACTGAGCAGATCACAAACATAACAAATCAATATAAAAACTACCAACAAATACACACCAAACCTATTAACTGGCCAAAGTATTTTGACGAAGGCTGCATTGAATTACCCACCCCTTGCCACGAGGGGCTTAGGACCCCCATCTACTACAATGTTTCTTGGGCCCCCAAGAGCCTTCACCCCAAAAAAGACCCCAATTTGTCAGCTGTTTGTATAGCGAAGCCATATAAAGCCATGTGACATAATGACAGATGCCTAAGATCATTGATCGCAACAGTCCACATCTCATGCATTCAGTGTGACCTAATAAAACTAAATCCTCCACACTATCAAATATAAATATATATGGTTGCCGACCCGTGAAAATTAAATTCAAAGTACACAGATAAGCTCAACACCCACCTGTGAAGTAAACCTAGGCAATGCAGGTCCAGCATACACCATGACAAACACGCAATCAGACAATATCAGGCAGTGAGCAGTTACCGGAGTGCGGGTGTTACTGGCATCGATCTCGAGCTGTTTGGCAAGGACCTGCTCATTCAGCTGCTGTATCCTGTCCTGTGCATCTTCCAGCTGTTGTGCCAGCTGTGCCTGTTCACGTTCCAGCCTGTCAATCATCTCCTGCATGTCGGTCTGCTGACGAGACTTCTCCGCAAAGATCTCTTCATCGCTCTTCAGATCACTCTTGCACTGCAATGCACCGAACTTTAGTTATTTATGTAATTTACTCCACAAAATAATCACCAAAATATGATAAACGAGGTTTGAAAAAGACAAAAATTACAGGGCTGTCTTACAAAAGTGTACTGGGTCCATATTTGCTGTTGTTTTCATGGCCATACCCAATGTCACTCTGCCTCTGCAAGAAATGAAGAATTCCCAAAACTACAACACAGAATGGTTAATCTACACTGCCAAGATACCGACCAATTAATGTGATCACAGTTAAAAAGCAAGCCATAAACCATATATTAAAATTTTTTTAACATAAACATCACAGCATTAGGAAAAACAAAACAAAATGCTCTTTTTCTTCATTATGCAGCAAATTAAAATGCTTTAACTATTAAAAAACAACTATAGTAAACTAAAAATATATAAAACATGTACAGCTAACATAAGTACTGTCACTATTTGCAAGTTAATTACCTTCTGAAGCTCCAACTCTAGCCGAACAATAGTTCTATTTTCCCACGCTTCCTTGTTCAGTGTCATCGGCACATTGTTCTTCATCTGTCAACCAATGAAGCAGTCAGACAAATTGTGTACAATGTACTCTGACAATGTTGGATGGGCATAAAACAGAGAAGTGGCCCATTATATAATTCACTAGAGAAATCATCAGACTCCCCTTGTGAGATCTTTGAGCACACAACGTATGGTCAATAAAATGAAATCCAACAGCTATTGCAGTGATCTGTTAAAACGTATACCGGAAAAAGTTAAAAGTTTTAATACAATAATCCGAGCTCAGATTTGCTTAGATTCTGACTGCACAAACAGATTGGTAACAAGAGGCCAAAGCAAGTTGGCAAAGGAAACGTTGAACTCCCCCTTCTCCATAGGAGGATGGGGACCCCCATCTAATACAATGTGCCTTGTATCAGTAAAAGTCTCTCCATCCCAAACATCCGAAACAGCACCTTGATCAACTCAGCCATGTTTGCATAGCACAGCCATTGACAGACAGACTGACTGACAGACACACCACACTATGCAATCATCGGTCACAATATGCCACATGACACATGTTGTGCACTCAGTGCAGCATAATAACAGTAGTGCTATTCTCGGCTGTTATCCACATGTATAGTAGTGCTAATAGCATCAATTGCATCATCTAAGACAGCTCAACTCCAAAGTCATGGGATTTTCTGAGTAACTAAATAAAAGAGAAAATGACATTTCAAACAATCTGTTAAAGAACTGCCACAACAGCAGCCAAGCAAAGCAGACCTCATCAAAAAGGTCGAGCCATTCACACAGCTGACCAGCCTGACTTTGCGAAAGAATGCCGCGTTCACGCATCTCTGTTAACAGGCGATAAGCTTCGTCGGCAATTGTACGATAATGGGCGTACTCCGTCTGCAATCTATAACACCACATCAGCACAGCCATCTCTGCATTTCCAGCATCACATGCTGCAACGAAAAATCTACGAAACTGCACGATGCAACCAACAAAAAACTACATTCTCAGAAATGATAAAACTACTGCATCCTACACTTACATAATGCCCGTACAATGACACAGTGTTCAACAAAAGAACCATATACCACAATACAAAAACATTTACTTTCTTACTGAGGGAGGTAGTGTATAGGAAGGATAGAATAAGACCAAAACAGAACCCTGAGAGACACCAAAGGAGCAGACATGAAAGGAAGAAAAACTGTTTTCACATCTAACATGAAAAAAACGAGACAACAAGTAATAAGACAAGTAAAACTTGTAGAAAGCATTCGCACTCAGCAATCTGGTTCTCTAGTCGTGTGTTCTGTTCAGCATCGACTTGCAGTGTTGTCCCATGCAACATTCCTTCAGACTTGTCAGAAGTCATATACACGGAAGACCGCTGCCGACGCAACTCTTCACGCAGTGCCTGCATTAATACAATCAACGTCTCACAATGACATTAAGCTACCGATGCATCCGGGTCAAGAAGTAAACGTACTAAAAATATTAACATATCAAAATAAAATACAAAATAAAACATTAAAAAATAAAGCACATGACACACTAACACGTATTTCGGTCTGCATCTCTTCAAAGCGAAGTGACTGAGGGTCTCTGTTTATGACTGGCTTGTTGCGGATGTTGCGTGCCTATACAACCAACACAAACAAAACATTTTACAACTGTACATGCACGACAAAAAGTATTTAAAATTTCACCACACCAGCAAACAATTATCTGTGAATGGTTTATCGCAATTTGGTGCAATCGTGACAGACAGACAAACACCGTGAACATCAGTAAGTATAGTCTGCATCTCATGCATTCGATGCAGACTAAAAACAAAAAAACCTGCATTCATGAGAAGCAAATGCACAACATGCATTAGTATGTACGTGATATTGTACTAATATGCATGTATCTTTTGATACTTTCTCTGTCACTGTTGTGAAATGTTTGAGAGTCTGACTCTGGCAGCTGGCTATGATGTAACATTTACATTTTTTGTTGGGCACACATGGGACAATGACGATTTGCTCACTTACAATTACACCAGTCATAAGCAGTCACAATAACAATTACAATTCATAAAAAAGGTTAATTACAACTGCAATTCAGCTACTTAATACTTAAATATGTTGCAAATGATTTCCAGGTCAGCATGAAATGAGCCGTGACCAGGTAACAGACAGCAAGTGTTCGGCAGAAAATGATTCAACAATTCAGAAAAGCAACAAAAGCCAGTGTAGACTGATACCCTGTTGGCATATTTCAGTGAGTTGAGTGACTCGTCAAAACTAGCTGACGATGGACTGATGCAGCAGATCATCAGCGTTTTGGCATTGCCACCCAACGAGTCCTGATGCAAAAGCATAATACAGACACAGGACGAGTTAGTAAACTGTTGGTAAATCCAAATACAATACAATATAGTAATTGTGTAAACACAGCAGACTAGCCAAAGACTGATATTTTCATCAACATCACAGTTGGTCGTGCCATGCATGCACTGCACCACGATCGATAACCAAGCCTTTACTGTCGCTGTTCTGCACACATGGAACAACAAAATCGCTTTAAAAAACATTTAAAAGCTTGGTATTTAAAAAAACATGATTTATCTCATCCAACACTTCCTGACGTAAAGTGCTTTCAAGGTGCTACATAAGATGTCTACCGGTACTTTGTTTTACTTACTTTAACTCTAGTATGGATTCTTCTGACATAGCAGACAGTTTGAACTTAGATCATCGCAGTTCAAAATGTTGCTAACAGTTCACGTGACATCAAACATTCATTAAATACCTTCAGCAAACGAGTGATTTTGGACTCCCGATAAGGAATGTGTGCTGAAGCAGCTCGTTTCTTAGTGTCACCGAGAGCACTGATGACATTGCCCAGAACCAGCAGTCCACCATTGATGTGTACCGACTCTGCAAAACAACGCATCAGTCAACGATAGCAAAAATGTCACAGCGACATCAACAACATTACATTTCAATACATACAAGTAAGGGTTTAACCTTCCACTCGGGACACGATCAACCCAGCTACTTTATTAAAGATAGCCAACAATGTGGTCTGAAACAAAGAATGAACTCAGACCAACTTATGCCAGTGTCTGTCTTGGTTTGCAGTCTCAGTCTTTGGTTTTAAAGCTGTTGTTTAAATATAAACCAGTTTACACACATAGAAGGTCCCTGCTATTCTAGTCAGTTATGTTGTGTATTTTCGTGGGAATTTTTGGGGGATTAGGAAAACTATACATTTTTGAAAACTAGATGGTATAAGCAATCAGAAAACCAATGTTTCCATTTGCACAGGTATCCACATGGCGGCCATCTTGGATTTTTCAAAATGGCTGCCGGA
>Ga0126335_1002060_pt1 | contig 11776 bp, 9 predicted proteins | sample OlaspJWI45metaG_FD_108409 | JGI IMG/M metagenome (GOLD analysis project Ga0126335, IMG submission 108409) | Marine gutless worms symbiont microbial communities from Oahu, Hawaii - Olavius sp. 1 OAHU.JWI-45 metaG | ecosystem: Host-associated > Annelida > Digestive system > Unclassified | place...
CGGAGAGCGAAGCTCATTAGAAGCGCCTCATTGCAGCTTGTATTCGATGCGGCTATCGCAAAATTACTTTGGCGTCTTGTTTCTCGTTGCTTCTATAAGGCGATTTGTGTTTGTTTCTACGACGACGTTGAACTGAGACGTATGCGTTGCAATTCAACAAAATGTTTATCGACAGTTGCCAGATGGCGACACGGAAAGGTTCATCATTATGTAAGGTGTGCATGTATAAAGTGTGGAGTGGGACGTTAAACCTCTACTCATCACCCAACATCGTTATGTAAGGTGTGCATGTATAAAGGGGCGCGTCACTCGACTTTCGTTACGGGTCACTCAGTACATCGTTACAGCCAGACTTTCGTTACGATTTTCGTTACGGGTCACTCAGTACTTCGTCACAGTCAGATTTTCGTTACGGTCAAAATCTGCAGACTTGTAAGCACGGCCAACCACATACAATACAAATAGTACGCGCGCCCGCGCGCGATCTTACTATGGCCTCAGTCGGCCATGCCTACGGCATGGCCCGGTATTACAGCTATTTGCCCCCAATGTTCCTTGGGTCCCCAAGAGTTGGCAAGAGTATCAACTCCAAGCAAGACATCAATCCTATCGGCATGTTTGCACAGCGAAGATGCACGACCAACAGCAGCAACGCGTGTTTAATACATGATAATATCATCATATCATCATCATATATTCGTTTATTAGTGCAGCAGTTGACAAAACGCAACTTTGCCATAGAGTTAAAATAAATGTAATGGGTATAAATAGATGTTTTTAAAGGCTAGTCTAGGTATGAAGTTACAGTGGTCCATGGTGCAGGAAAGGGAAAGGTTATGTGGTCGGGGCCGGAGAATGGAAATTACAGTCATGATCGCTTAGGGTAGGAAGAAGTCCATGGAGTACGTGTTGCTCGAAGCTCAGGAGGCAGCTGAACAGCGTGTCATCATGGTCCTCGACGAGCTGAGCTGCTGTTGGCCCGTCAGCTGGGTACAGACCAGCCTGGATTCCACGACGAACGACAGCTTCGATGCGATGTCGATCATCCGCCGTCGTGAAACCCCACCAAGGCGCTGGACGCGTAGAGCAGTTTGGCAAGCACGACTGATCTGTAGACAGCTTGCAGCGCTTGGTCGTTCATGCCGTGGCGGCGAAGCACTCTGATGACGTGCAGTGACTGCGCACACTTGTGGACGACGTCTTGAACATGATCGCTCACGGAGAGCTTGTCTGTGATATTTTCGCCGAGTATTTTGAGCGACGACACTCGCTGAATGCCAGGCAAACATGGCGGCGGGTTGGTAGCTCGCTTACTGCGGCGGCTGAAGGTAACAATAATTTCTTATTGATAGATGTCCCAAATCCCAATTCCGCCCCTGATTCGATGCGGTTCATCAAATTACTTTGGCCATTTTACGTCAATGCTTGCAAGTTGCAACTTGCAACTCGTTGATTCTTTGCTGTTGACATCTTGAAAATTGACCAATGAACAGCGTCAGCGGTCAGCAGTCACGGGATGACAGAGCGTCGGTGCGTTGCTAGTAAGTGCGATAGGTGAGAAATGTTTATTAGTCGGATATGTCATATAGTCATGGTTTTTCGGTTTTAGCTAGTCATTCCGTCAAACAGCCGATCAATCCTAAAACAGGAAAAGCATTTACTACCTACGAACGAACACAAAAGCCCGAGACAACTGACGGAAATCAGAAGAATGACCAGCGACGTGCGAATGGCAATGCACCATTGGTGGGCTCAGGTACGTAGAAGAAGCTTAGATCTCGCAAAGAGAGCGTGCGACTGCTGCGTAATATTGAAGTCAAGCTTTTAACTTAATTTTTAGCTTGTAACTTGGGTAGAAGCGGAGCCACCTCGTCCAGAGTCTTCTTAATTGACCGAAGAAGCATCAACAACATATCCTGAAGCTTGTTCCATGAACTGGTCACTCTCTGACTAAAAGAACACTTAGTTGCAGTAGCTTCTCTTCACCTTCAACTTCCACTTGTGGCGCCTCAGTGCATTATCACCACCATCATCCAACTCAAAAAATTTTTTATATTCATTAGATTCAAGCCTTTTACTATTTGGAAAACCTGAACCAAGTCGCCTCTGACTTTTCTCTTTTACGACGAAGCAATGTAGTAAATAAAACATACACAATATGCAAGTTTTTGACATTGTTAACAAACTAGACAGAAGAATAAGTATAACTACACGTGACGTAACGTAACACTTCTCCGCAAAAAAACACTGCAGAATGGTCATTACAAGACATAACATTGTTCAACGTCAGTCATGGTCATCAGTTTTGATACCAGTAAAAATCTCGTATGACAGTGCTATTAATCAGTTGTCATTTTGATGGACAAGTCTTTCATTTCACCACAGTACATGCGTTTGACAGACAGACAGGTTGACAGAATTTTTACAGCAAGAGCGTGTATTGCATTATGTATGCTGTCACATGCTAAAAAGTAGCTGAATTGTGCTGTTACAGTCACAAGTAAAAACATGGCCTATTTTTAATTTTTTTATTTAGCAGTGTAATAAATGATGATTGGAATGTTGCTGTGATGGAGTCTGGTTGTATTTTTGCTTTTATTTTGTTCTTCTCTGGAGTTGGGGTGTATAATTCTGATTTTTTTCAGTATCTGTGAAGGACAGTTGCCATTATTTTTCAACTTTTAGTCTCATATTTACAGTTAAGTTTGTTGTAGTCTGTGGTTTACTGTGTATGAGTATGTGCTTCTGTTTGTTGTTTAGAATCTGCAGTATTGAGTGAGGAGCTGGCTGACAGCTCTAATTTTTATGATAAGCTGCTTGAATTGAAAGAAGCCCACCAGAAGACACTTACAATGTGGGAGAAATTGTACAAAGAAAGGAGTGTAGAATCCGAGGACCTGCCAACAAATATGATAAATCGTTCTCGTCTGGCAAGTTTAGAAAATCTGCTAAATTCAGAAGATCGTGATGATATTTGTGAACCTTCAGGTTTACAGAGTAGTCATGTAAAGGATCATGTTCGTGATATGTCTTCTGTAGTTTCGTCGTCTGTAGAACCATCGCCTGCAAAGTGTCAGCTGTCTGAAAGTGAGCAACTGAAGTCGACATTGCGTAGATCTTTTGAAAGATTGGATCGTGCATCAGACAATGCATTGCACAGCTATCATTCGTCTATGAGTGACGACTTTAGTGAGCATGAGGCTGATGTAGAGGAGCAGAGTAGAGAGGAAACTCAGACTCACATGGACACTCGACGGAGTTCCATGGCACGTATTGAGGACATGTGGGATAAGTTCTCAGTTGACAATTATTGTCCACGTTCCAGTCAGAAGGGAAAACCTGGAATGGCTAGGAGTAGTTCTACATCGAAACTCTCGAGTAAACCTAAGGAACAGGTGCCACAAAAGAAGCCGGTTACCGTTCCCAAACCTTTTTCGATGTCCCTTCGGGAACCAAATAAGTCACCAAAGAGGTCGAAAGCTGCATTGGAGCTTGAACAGCGGAGGGATGAAAAGAAGAGAATGGAAGACTTGGAGTGCCAGAAGAAGTTCAAGGCTATGCCAGTGCCAGCACATGTACATTTGCGACTTTATGATGAGCTGAGAGAATCTCGAGAGACAAGACGGCGAGCAATTGTTCAGCAGCGGCAAGAAATCCTTGAGTCCATGCAAGAACCATTTCAGTTCTCTTTGCATGACAAAGAAAAACAGAAAAGCCGACAATCCATGACAAGCACACGGTCATCACATCAGTTTAAGGCACATCCATTTCCAAGCCATATATTTGGCAATGTTGTCAGCGATAAAATGCTTGAGGAGGAAGAATATAGAAAGATTAGAAAGAGGATGCGAGCTAAAGAGCTTCTGAGGTCTTCGTCATTGCCACCAACCATGAAACACAAAGGAAAAGAATATGTGGATGGTCGGCAGAGGCACCAGCAGTATGAAGAGCGTGCAAAAGAGGCTGGGTTAACAAACGAACACAAATTCCAGCCACGCATCAACAGAACAGTGCCAGATTTTGACGAGCAGTATGAACAGTTTATGCAGGAGATGTCACAACGTAAGCAGATGCGAGAAGCAACAGTGTGCAAGCCATTTAATTTGCGCACATCGACACAAGTGTTTGGTCGAAGTTGTACGACAATGAATCGCTCATATGCAGATGTTTCCGAATCTGATGATAATTTATCAGACAAACAGCAAATGCTGAAGTCTTCCAGCAGAAACCTGTCAAGTTCTATGTCTTTCACTGGTGAGGATTTTCATATTCTGCTGCATTTGTTGAATGAAACTGGAGGAATTACAGATTTACGTTTGTGTTTAATACTGTCGTATGTTTTCTGGCATAAAATGACCTCCTGTTGCATAAGTTTGTGTACAGCTGTGGGAGGAGTCAAAAACTCAAGCATTAGGCTATCGAATATTCTATGAGCATTGGTCTTTCAAAGTGAGAGGTCATGCACAAGGTAATTGTTAACGAATTTTTGATGAAGAGTAGAAGATTAGAGAAGGAGAGTCAGATGGGAGTTGTTTTTATATTGATAGTGGTTCAAATTTGTTAGATTTTCTGAAGTTAGTGTTCCTGGTTTTTGACTCAGGGGTGCGTTTGTGTTTGACCAATGTACCATAAGTATTGTGTGAAACTGTGTTGTATTTTTGCATTATGGTACTTGTGTGTAACGTGTGCAGAATCGTATTCTTCATTTGATGTAATTCCGTCAAAAAGCACTCGGGCGTCAACGGTACGGACATCAGCCAACAGGTTAGGTTTTGTGTCTGTTGAGTTTTGAACATATTTCTATCAGCGTACTTGCCATAGCACTCACAATTTATTGATTTAAAACAAAACTGATAAAGAAAAATTGTTGTTCTTTATTACACTATTGTAAAAGCTTCAAATTGTTCAGTATTGTTATTGTAGAACAATACCATATATACTCGTGTATAAGCCAACAATTTTTGGACAAATTTTGACACTAAAGTTTTAGGGTCGGCTTATAGGGGGCGCAGGTCATGCCACACAGCCAGAGTCAACATTTAACACCATAGCTCTATCTTTCAGTGGGTGGGAGAGTGAGCAGTGGTGGTGTTCTTAATGACTTTCTGCTTCGGATTCCTGTTAAATATTCTTTAAATTGACAGAGTGTTTTATGTAAACAAGCCTAAATGTTAACAGCACCATGCACACTGGGCATGTAACACTGCAGTGTGGCTTCTCGAGCAGACACCTCTTTGGCCAGATCTGTGGCCTGACCTCAGTCTGGTCTCATAAGATAAGGGGTGTCGTCCAGAGACTCCAGAAGCCAGTTTATCAGTCGCAGGTGCACAACAGTGAGAACAGAAGCAGCACTTGATTGCTGAGAGTTTGGCATGACATTGACAATAGTATCATTGATAATGCAGTTGACGAGGGGCAGGATCATATTTGATCATGCATGCAGGCAAATTATAGGACTTGTGAGCAACTGCTGTGACAGTATTAATATCCAATCAGCCATAGAACATGACATGTTTCTTTTTTTGTCACGCTTGATACAATGTTTAAGCTGTAACTGTGGTAATATTTGACAAATTCAAACTTTTGATTTCTGAAAGTAGTGTAGCAATATACTTAGGGTGTGGTGGGAAATTATTTCATAGCCAGTTTTCCTCAGTGCTGTGCACTGAGGTTCATAGATGGCGAAATAAGCTGGGTGTCTGTCTGGCTGGGTGACTGTTTTTTCTCCAAACGATATCTCAGGACTGAGAAGGCCTAAGAACGTCAAATTTGGCACAAATGTCTAGTAATGATGATGCACACACTTAGATTTCTGGAAAAAGTTTTTTAATTGTAGCAAAATTTGCAAAAAAGTGCCAAAAATAAGGCAAAAATGCCAATTTTACAAAAACACTCGCATGGTGTCGCCATGTATAGGCAGAAAATGTATACTTGGCACCACTGTGTGAATGGATTCTCAACACGCTACCTCAGACGGTGTGACACTGAGGATCCTGTGATGATAGGCACCTTACTTGTTATACACTTTCCAGCAATGAAAGAATTTTGAACATCCGTTAAAGGTGATATGCAAAGGTATAATCACAAAATTGATGTCAAGTAGTTTCTGGCTGCTTACTGACATATAAATGCATCTGTGTAATAAATTTGAATAAATTACACTGCAAAATGCTGAAAAGTAGAAGTGTAATAGTTTATTAGTATAGTTATTCTTGGGCAGTTTGGGAAATCTATGTCATCCGTGACGTCATTTCAGGATGCAATTTGTTTTGTTTGTGTTGAGATTCGTTATAATTCTTTTAAGAGACTATTTTACTCGTTTATTTTTAAGAACATATTTATAAGTTTATCTGTGTGTTGTTGTGTGATTGGTTGTCAAAACGTTTATTTTTCCGGTTGCGGCTGAACATTTCACCAGTTGCTGGCTGAGCCCATCTTGCATCAACAGTGTACGATTGCGCTTGCAGTGGATCTGCTTATAAATCTTCTTCGTGGCTTGACATTATAAATATTAATCTGAATTATATATACTAATATTTGTGTTTCACTATGATCAATACGACTATACAGTCAACAGACAAGAATGTTTTGGTTGCTTTCTTGGTATGATGTCATCAACTAGCAAAATGTAAACACATCTTCGGGTGTACACTTTCAGATGCTTTTACGACAGTTTGCTCATTTTTTGATCTTCCTCAATATTCAAATGGCTTTGGTTATAATTAAATACAGACGACAAGCAGCTAACAACCAAAAAACGTTGCATTTGATTTTTAAGGTTTGACAAAGTTGGAGCCGATTACAAAGTTGGAAGTATTTTTGAGACACAGTGTAGTTGTTAGAATGGTTATCTTTGCATATTTGTAACTGTTATTTATATTAATTGTTGGTAACATGCTGGATTTTGTGCAGGACGCGTGTACAAGAGGAACATCATAAGGCAGCAGCAGAAAGAAGGAAGCAGGAAGAGTGTCGCACTCGTGGACAGCATCTGAAGAAAACTATCGGCGAGAAGACTCCGGGTATGGATAAAACTTGGCTGCAACAGCAGATCAGCAGAAAGCTTCGGGAGAAGAAGTAAGTTTTCTACATATTCCACGTACTAAGACTTTTGAATTTACCTTGCAAGTTTATGGCTGTCAAGCTTGGATGATTGCTATTTGCAAATATTGTAGAGTCTGGGAATTTCATCTTCGGGTTTGGTGTCAAGTGACATGGAAATGCAGAATATGCATTGACCTGCCGTAATTTTCAATGACTGCTAACTCCAGCTCTTACTTTTTGGTTCATTTAGATACAGTTTTTAGGCTGCATTGAATGCGTGAGATGCTGTCTGTTCTTACCGATGTTCGCGGTGTCTGTCTGTTACCTGGCTTAAATCGGCAGCGGCACGTGCAGTGTACGCCGCATGCTGTGTATGCGGGGTCATCTGGTGCAGCCTTCGCTAAATGCATTTGGCCTCTTGTTTTCTCTACTTTTAGCACATGTACTCCATTCAGAGTGTTTTGACAGCCAGATTCTAGATTTACATGGGGTAGACAGTGAGTGTCCTGGAAGGTCTTCATGAGAATATTTTGAAATTAATGAAGCATTGGTCTCAACTTGTCAGATGCCCTGCCCAATCTGCTTTGTCAAAGCACTGGGAAAAAAGCACATGCAATGTTCAATTGACATAAAGTATTTGGTAAATGAACAATATGGTCAGGGAAGCTGAGCATCAACGAATACAAAGTTACCAGCAGGATCTGCACGAGATGAAACAAAGGGTGAAGCAGCGACCACTATTATTTGAACAAACTGCTCAGGTCTGCTTTGTTCACAAATCTCATTGTAATGTAAGCAGTTGGGATGTTCCAGTGTCCTGCAAGCAGCTTAAATTTTTACGTAATGTTTGGACATGCCAGAGTATTGTGGCAGTAAAACATGTTCCGACATGCAGATAATGTGCAATGCAGTTAGCAATTAAGTGGTCATTTTTGTTCATTTTGCATCACTTTCCATATTAAGTCCATATTATATGAGTCAGTTTCTGGTGCCTGTCATCAGACAACAGTTTTTTGCATATAGTCAAGTGTAAAAGAAGCATAAAAGAGCAAAAAGTATAATCATGCATTTTGAGAGTAAGGTTACTATTGTGGCCATTAATAAAAATCCATGATACAGTTATGGTTAAGAATTAAGATTTCAGCTAGCATTTCTTTATTATGGGTTTTACATATTGTGACAGTTGATGTCAGTCTTGTGCTATTGAATGTAGAGGAATGCGGGTAAGATGGCTGATCGCAAGTACATGGATACTCTCAAACAGTCTGGCATTGACTTTGAGCGTCTCCGTCAGTCGAGTCTTGGAGATACACGCACTGCAGGGTCCATTGCAGACAATGTTAGTGACTTTACGCATGACAATGAGCCAGTTAAGTTATCAGATGTGTCAACTGCTAGGAGCTCACATGGCGAGAGGTCACCAGACCGAGACTCAATTGGACACGAGTCACTATGTCACCAATCAAGAGAGGAAGCTTCTGGGTCACCATCGTTGCCCGAATACACTCAGGAATATGACGATGACTACGAGGGTGGCAGCAGTGTGGTTGAAGAAGAGCTGGAGACTGAACTGGCATAAGTCAAGCTGCAACACTTTGTTGTACACCGTACTTGTGTACATATTGCTCACCGTCAGTATTTGAGAGTTTTCTTTTGAGAAGTTTTTCACCAAAAATTTAAAATATTTTAAGATGTCTCTCTGTGACCATAAATTTTATTTCTGACAAACTTAAAATTTGCAGTTACTAATGACAGAAGTTGACCAATCCACCACCCACATGCAGTTATGCTGTGTAGTTTTTCTTAACAATTTTATTGAATTAGCATTTAATACTGCAAGATTTGTAACTGTATGTAAGAAAGTGTTAATTTATTGTTGTGTGTATTAAACAAAAAAACTAGCAGTTAGGCCATGTATGATTGGTAAATAATGTATTTGGTCAAATTACTTTTAAGCATAAGTTCGCGATGTCATGTCTAAAATGAAAAGAATAGTGAATAACATAGCTGTATGTACTGTGTACATTATTATTTGTTGAACGATTTGTCCAGTGTGATATAATGTTAGCGACCTGGCTGTGTTTAGGGTTCTTGTACTATGAATAGTTTCAGTCTTAAGATGATAAGTGAAGGGGAAATAGTTGCATGAAAAAGGCAGCTGTTGCTTGATATTCTGCAGAGTAGATGTATTGTATGGCTGAGGCTATTGGCCTGGCGGCCGGGCAAATAACTATCCACCCGGCGGCCGGATTGATTGTAATTGCCTGTTGCTGCTCAGCAGTGGAAAATCACTTCTTACATCCGCCGCCACTATTTGCAGGCTTTCTCTTACCAGGGGCGGATTCTGGGGGGCCCAGATCCCTATTTTTGGCAAAGTCAAATTTATTTTTTTTACATTGTATACAATGTCTGAAAAAATATTTTTGAAATTGAATTTTGATTTTATAGTGGCCAAAATCCAAGGAGTTTTTGGAAGTGTGGGGGGTGTATGCATGTGTGTGGGTGATCCCATAGGCCTACATGACAAATCAGTCGTTTTTTATCTAATATCGGTGGGTTTCAAAATCGTGGCCGCTACTGTTTTTTGTTCTACAAAGGCCGAATTTTGAATGATATCCAAGGCCATTCTGATCCCAAAAATATGCCAGTTTGCAGGAAATCGCATATAATTTTTCAAAATTTTCTGGGGAATACTGCTAAACCACTACTATACATGGTGTGCAGAACTAGAAACCAAAAACAGTTAGGAAGGAAATGATCCGGAAAAGAGATAAGTTTTGAGGCGGTTACGAAAAACAGACAGCGCTGAAGCTGAGGTGACGTCGGGTGGCAGACTGTTCCAGAGGCGGCATCCGGCAACCGGAAATGCACGATCACCAACAGTGGACAGCCGTGTACGTCGGATCACTAGTTGCAAGGATGACGACGACCGGAGACGGCAACAGTTAATATCTTAACTATCATTCTTCTATTCAAAATAGCTCAAAATAAGTACAAAATTAAGATTCACTTGTAAGGTAAAACAAACAGCATACAGGCAAGGTTGGAATTCTATTCATACATAACCTGACTGATACACAAGCCAAAATGTACAGAAAAGACAAGACTGACGAAAACTGGATTCTAATTTATTCATAGGTTTAGCTTTACAGGTAACAATTATAAAGCAACACAAAAAAACAGAATAAGCAATAAAAATTATGCAGTAACACAAAAACATGAGCTACTCAAAGCAAGTGAACAGTATGCAAAGCAGAACAAAAACAACTAAATAATAGCAACCACTACATTTCACGAACTTGCTAATTCTTGTTCATTAAGTCCCTACACAAAGAAACTTACTTAAGACAAGTAGCATCCACAAACACCTGACAAGCTTTAAAATGAAAGTATGAAGATATTATTGTAAAAAATGGAATTTGGCCTATGTGCAAAACTGTTAAAACACAATAATGTTGTCACATATGGGCTTTTGACTGGTGCTGAAATTGGTATCTTGAATAACCCTGAACAGCACTGTGAACGACATAATAGGCATCATTTAACACCAAACACTGTTTTAAACTAGTTTGCCAAATGGTTCCGTGAAATCTGTGGGGCGTTAGCCAAATTCCTTGTAATTGGTTACAACAAGAGCTGAATATGAAAATATCATTATCAACAATATGCAACACAAACCAAAATCACTATAACACATTATCACAGAAAAACGATGGCATTGCCTTGAGCATTATGGCTGTGGTCAGGCATGGAATATTTACTTTTAAAATAATTCAAACAGCACATAAAACTGGTTCAACACTTAGTGAACAGTAGGGCAAAGCAGATATGATACCACGATTTGTGTACGACTAGCTGAATGACCACACAGCCCATTTTAAGAACTCTGACGATATGACAGTGCCAGTATATTACTTATGCCACAACTTGCCTGCCTGTGTATGTTTTGTGTTGCGTGAAAATTAATCCATCAGCTCTATCACTTGTGACATCCTCCAACACAGGGAAATATTACTGAAAGCTGACAACCTCTTACTTGTATTTTATTATGCATATGATGGTGTTGGAAATTAAACGTCAAACAGCTAATAAATAATCTACCAAAAGCACGAAGCTATTCTCAAGTACTGTACATAGCAAATGGTAGCTACAATACAAACAGTTTTCTTCCAGTCATTTCACAACAACGGTTGACACGGCCGAGAAATTAATAACGTCACATTCAGACTATTTCAATAGTTATAATTTAATACCGGGCACAGCCCGGGTCGGGCCGAAGGCCCAGCCAGCTGTGGCCATAGTAAGATCGCGCACGTGTGCGTATTGAATTGGACATTGCCGCTGCTTTTTCTGTGTAGTGTCTGAGAGTGATGGAAGTAGTAACTAATTTTTTTTTATTCGAAGGCCTCTGAAGCTGAAATGTTGACACGCGTTCGTCGTTGGTATTTGACGTCTTTTGCTGGTCCCCATTTTGAAAATTAGCCACGATTGACAGAGTTAGATGCTGCCGAAACAGCCAATTTTTTGTATCTAAATGGACGAACAGCGGAAATACTATAGCACTGTGATTGGTCAGGCTAAAAATAGATTCTGCTTTTATCGCAACGAAGGAATAATTGGGCGTGGGTTAATGTCGTATCACAACAGTAATTAGTGCACTGCAGAATTGACAGGTAAGTAGTAGACAAATTGAATGTATTGTTCTATAATGTGAACTTTGTAATAATAATAC
>Ga0126335_1002061_pt1 | contig 11775 bp, 8 predicted proteins | sample OlaspJWI45metaG_FD_108409 | JGI IMG/M metagenome (GOLD analysis project Ga0126335, IMG submission 108409) | Marine gutless worms symbiont microbial communities from Oahu, Hawaii - Olavius sp. 1 OAHU.JWI-45 metaG | ecosystem: Host-associated > Annelida > Digestive system > Unclassified | place...
GACTGAAGCCTATCTCAGTGGCCAACTGGCTTCCTTCAGTGTTTTGACGCTGTTGGTTGGGTCATCTGGCCTGTAAAAGTCGTCCCCGAAATGACCTATAAAGTGTCGAGTGGGACGTTAAACATCTGCTCAATCAATCAACAAGTCCAAAATGTTGCTGCACTGGCCTCGATTTTGGTTTTGATTTTTATTAAAACGCTGTCGATAAATCGATTACAGCCTATGTAGATTTGCAGAATGTTTTCGTCGGAAAAAGTATTAAATTTTTGCTGTCTTGAATTGATACAATGCAGCTTGCACGAACTTTGGTATAATTCAGTCAGTGTACCACAGCTTATTCTGTGACCCTGCAACTTTCATTACGAAAACTGCCTTAAGAGTCTTTCCGTACATATAATAGTAATTTACTGTAAGTGTCTATTGCGAATTAATTTATAAATTTTCCAGTAAAAAGATGATGTTTTTGTCTAGTCACTGTAGTCTTATGTGACGTTGGCATATACTCGTTGGTGGTATACGGCGCAGCATGGAACCAGTTGATAGAAACGAGTGCACGAGTGTACGGATGTGATCGGGCGTGGAGCGGGACTCAGCTGGTCAACAACGGCCAAAGCCCCCAATGACCATCGTCGCCTGCCTTATGCAAGTCCCAGATGACACGAGACCATCTCTGATTCGAAGTCTTCTGTTTGTCAGCTCGACTATTTCTGTTCACTGCTACAAGTTGGCACTGTTTTACGTTTTCTTAGATATAAAAAAATATATAGACTACCAAAAACTGTTCTCAATAGTGACTCTATAGCAGTTTTTAAGTCCAGGCTAAAGACTTTTCTCTTCTCCCAGGCTTTCCCTTCTTTCTCCGCTCACTAACGCGCTAATTGCCCCCAGCGCCTCTGAAGTTACGACCTTATGGCGCTATACAAATCTGTTTATTATTATTATTATTACTAGACAGAATGTAAACAACAGTCTGTTGTGTCGGGATGTTTCTAGGTGGCCTAAATCAGTGTCTAAAAACCGCCGCGCGTTGAAAAATGGCTGAAGAATTAGTCGAACTCTCAAACCATGGCTACTTAAAAATCAGAGATTGATTTTTCTTGCCAATAAATAATGCATTTACATGTCGAATAGGTAAAGCAAACTTTATGAAAGGTGTCACTTCAAAATATGGGCACCAGCCCGGCTGAATAAGATAGCACAAATCAATGTCGGGCTATAATATGTAAAAAAATTCGACAACACATTATTTATTGCCTACCGGTATGTTAAAAGTACGGGCTGACCAGCATCATACACAGTATCAGGCGGTGTTTGGAGTAAGAAATAAAGACGCAGGACAGAGTGAAAAAATGAATGAGAAAAGAAAGTTGTGACCGACCAGGAGGAAGTGTCAGGCGGCAAGATGAAGTGTGATCGGCAAGACAGATACACATACCCAGTGACGCTGCCGCCTACGTCCTAACTTGATTAAATCGACTCCGAGACGACTACTGCGACAACTACGCTCAAGGGACGTTTTGGTACCCTTCAGTGATCTCGGGATGAAATTATTTGGCACTGTATTTTTTGGATGAAAAAAGGGGGTGCTGTATGCAGATTGCACTGAAAGTGATACTAACAAAAAGCCAAAGTGATTCTGCAAAGGCTGCATCGAATGCGCCGCACACACTGCGCGCGGAAGACTCTCTAGCTGTAGGCTAGCCGTTCCTGAGATATGTCGGAGATCGCAGAAGTTAAAAGATGGTCACGTGACTTTGCCCCCGACCTATGACCTGGTTTTGCATAGTTTTCGTTATGGCTCTCTGCTTTCTATATGCACGCAAAATTTCATGTCTGTAGCTTCAGCCGTTCCAGAGATACCTTACGAGGGTTCCCAAAATTCAAAAGTAGGTCACGTAACCCCGCCACTGACCGATTCTTATATAACTCTAGTTTTCCTTAGTTACAGTTGCCGTATGTACGCACGCAAAATTTCAAGTCATCAGCTTCAGCCATTCTTCAGATATGTAGTCGGTCCACAACTGGCAAAAAAAATTCCGCAACTTTCTCTCTCCCTTTTTGTCGGGGGATCATGATCCTAGTCTAACACAATGTTTTAATGATCTCCAGCAGTGTTCAGCCCAAACAGCATCATAATCTGTTCAGCCGCTTTAGCACAGTGAAGCGGAGTTGAGCCACGTGACAGATGGAGTTACGGACAGACTTTCGGACAAACTGACAGACTGACAGACTTATAGACAGACACTGCGATCATCGACAACAGTAGTCTACATTTCATGCATTCGATGCAGCCTAATAATAATGTAAAAAAATTTAAGTCTCAGAATGAGGTCTGGGTGGGATCTAACTACAAAGTCGGTTTACAGTTCGTGGCGGAAAGTTTGCAGCGATGGTGCTGAGATGACGTTTTCAGTTGGCGTTAAGTGTAAGCAGCAGCACTGAGAAAACATACCAGTAGTTTTACTTCTTTATCTGCAAGCTGCCTATTTCAAAGCCAACTAACACATTGTCCCAATACGTCTCTCAGCTACATCACATAGCTACCAAATACCAATGCATCCCACAATCACTAGACTCAGCCGCTGAAACCGCGACGCCGAATGACGTTCAGTATGACATCACGCCAGAGCCGTTCAGTAACGATAAATTTACACAGAACGCCGGCGACATGGCAAAATCGATATCGACTGCTTACGTCATTCGTAACCTAGACAAATTTGACGTCAAAAATACAGTCGCAGATATAGGACTTGTAATGAAACCGTCGATTACTTGTGATAAGGGAGTTGCCATGCAAAAATTTCTTGGTGACCCGAGCCGCAGTCCAAGTTCAGCCAATGAATATACATAAACATAAAACCCTTAAGTCATCTTTATAAACCACCGACGTCACAAGCCAATTACCAAGTAATTTTACACGCCAAAAACATATAAAAATGTCCATGTCATTCGTATTATTGTCGTAGGCGGGCCAGTTGTTACGTGGTTCAACTATGCCATGTCACTGTTACAGTCTGGTGTCGGACATACAAAAACGAAACTATTATTTCGTTACTATGATTAAAACTGTATTAATGTTTTTTTTTAATTTTAAGTAATTTTCAGCTAGAATGTGTCTAATAAATGCATGTTGATGCCGCGCAATAGCGGTCAATATGAATGAATGAAACAACAACTACGTGTCATCGTAGTCGTAGTGACGCCTCCGTTCTGTTTAGTGCATCTAGTTCCACTGCCTGAGATCGCGCGCACCTGTCTGGCGCAAAAGAGCCCAACTTCTTATTACTACACTGTGTCTCAAAAACTTCCCACTTTGTAATCGGCCTGTCAAACTTCAACCGCTTTTCAAACTTTTTTCATTTCTGAAAAACGGATGACGTTTGCTACAAAAAATTATTTAATACTTTTCATCACGTCTTTAGGTTGCTGCACTGTACCTTGAAAACTCCAAAGTTCAAGTTTGCTGCAAACCTGGAGAAAAATGCGAACAAAGTGCGTTGATTTTTACACCCATTTTTATTGTATTTCGCTTACTTACGTATTACAAACTTACCTACTACTTCAATTTTTGGTTCCTGTTAAATATTTTTCTAAAAAGCAGACTGTTTTATGCAAACAGGCCTAAATGTTGACAGCGACCTGCACACCACGCATGCACAATGTACGACTTCGTGAGGAGGCTACACCTTTTTTATTCGACAAGTTCTGTGGCCACCATCAACCCCGACCTCAACGGTGTGTCATCCAGCAGCGAGTTTATCAGTCACATATGCACAACATTGGCTAACACTTACAGAATCAGTGCTTACTGAGCGTTTGGCATGGCGCTGGCAACAGCGTCATTGTGAATGTAGTTGACAAGTGGCAAAATTGTCTTTAATCATGAATACTGGCAAATTATGGACATGTGACCAACTGCTTTGACAGTATCCAGCCACAAAATGTTTCATTTTTGTCACACACGATACGATGTTTAAGTTGTTTTATCTGGTATTTTGTTAAATTCAAACTTTGGTTTTCGAAAAGTAGTCAGCAACATACTTAAGGCAAGGTGTGATAGAAAATATTATATGCACTTCATGGCAAATTTCGTACACTTTTTAGAAGTAAACAATTTCGAAAATCGGTTAACGTTTGACAAAAATAGAGCCGATTACAAAGTGGCAAGTTTTTTCGAGACACAGTGTAGCTACAAGTATCGAGCATATACGGCAGTTAACGACGAATTATAGTACATATCGAGCGAATTGGAGGACAAGAAAAAACCAATTGAGACTTTCTTGAGCGACAGATTTAAACGCTCTATGAGTGACCAAGTCGTTACGTGACAAGCATGTAAAACTCGTATTACTATACAAATGTCATGCAAAAAATATTCTTCGTCCGTCTCAGTCAGTCTGTTCATCTTTGGGCTGAAGAAAAACAAACTATCACTGAAGTTAATGTCATGCGCATGTCAGTTGGGAATATTGTATTTAGTGTATTATGGTCACAAAATTATGACAAGTTCAAGAGATATCATTATCGTCATAAGTCTTATGCTGGTACGGACTGAAATACATGCACAGGGTATTAATTCGCGTGTCTTTCCGTCCGCTGTCCGGTGTTCGTTCGTCGTAACTTTGCATCCGTTTGACTGGCCCGATTAGCCTGGCCTGGCCAAGCTCGAGCAGCAACCACGAAGCGTTGCAGAGTGACGCCACCTAGTGCAGAATGTACTTATCAACGTACTACTAGCCCAAGCAGTAGCCGTCCTTCTGTCCGACTCTCCTGTCGATGCTAGCTGTCTGCTAGTGGCGGAGTATACTGTAGCAGGCGATCACGTCAGACGCAGAGAGCGACCGCGACTCGATGTTTTATCGTTTCTTGGCTGCTGTGACTTTGCACAACGGTTCATTAGTCGGCTGAGCACGCGCCGTGCCACGCGGCTCTGCTCTGCTCGGTGGTCGATGGCAGGCAGCCACGCGCTCCGCCCAATGGGAGAAGTTTGTCGCCGTCGACTCCAGGTGCCCACGACGCCGTCACCCACCATCAATCGATCGCCACCGCCGCAGGCCGCGGCACAACCGGGCAATTTCACCACCGCTGACGTTCGTAACGCCCCGGACCGACGCGTCGGCAGAACGGCATCGATTCTGCATCCTAATATGTCCGGCAAGGGACGGAGGGGACACCGGGTGATATAAATTGCCTTTTCCGTCGTGTCGGGGGCGCGCTCGCCGGCCGCGGCGTGGCGCAGACATCGGTCGTATATTACGCGCAGAAGATGGTTGTCTCTGACAGTTCTGGTGCTGATAGTCGACCAGTGCAAGATTATAGACTAGACTGGCCGTCCCCGTCCAAGCCTGTCCGCCTGTCTGTCTCTTTGTGTGCTTCTGTGCCTCTAGAGTCAGTGTTCTCGCTTATATCGGTTCTTTTCGAGTTGATCTGTATTTTGTTAGTTTTGATAGGAAAAGTCGGAAGTGCGATTCCGTCGGTTGTGTAAATGTTGACAGTACGATAATTAGCTCGTGGAGAACTATAAATTGTGTGTGATTAAAGCGGCGGCCGTTTGTGCATAAGCTAAGTAGTCTAATTAATAGTGATATGATATTCGCCCGATAATAATCCTGTAGCTGCACAATTATCTGCATGTAACACGCAGTATTAAATTGACGATAACTGATTAAGGTCGACAAAAGTCGACACAGACGCTCAAAGTTAGTCAAAGTTATGCAGCCTTTTAGCAGAAATGGAAGGAATCGTTCTGTGCTCTGTTCGAACGTGATATACCACCGCTTGTAGGAGAGAATGGTAACGAGAACAGTGCTTACAACAAAACAACTTGGTACCGGTACTCATCCTTAAAATCGATGGTCGATCAGTCATCGTCATCATCACTGTTAACAACGATTAGCTGAGTTTTATGTTTTTCCTTATTCAAAGACACTATTATGTACCACGTATTTAAAATTTCCATTATACTTCTTGGTTACAATCGCCTATTTCGTAAATTTTAAAATACTTCAAAATATCTTTAAATTGCACAAATAGAGAAAATTTCAGTAAAGTAACATAGTAGTAATCTCATTTGTATTTTTTATTTAAAAAATTAATGGTGCGATAAATAAGTTCAACTTGTTGCAACGTTGAAATTTCCCATTTGCGATAACGGATTATGCTGCAATGAGTCGCACTGGATCGAGTTCAAATATACTGGGTCGAGTCCTGTTGAGTCACTAACGCAGAGGGACGTGTTGGATCGCGTCAAGATATTAGATCAACTTTGGTACCACTTACTAAGTTTTAATCACCGATTCGTCATAATTCAGCGATCAAATAAAAGCACCAAAGCGTCTGTACACCGCATAGCAACCGTACGTCCAGTTCTGTAACTCGAAGCTGTGTTCGAGTGGTATCTTCCCTCTCCGTCCCTACTTCCTCGCACTTTCGCTACATCGATGTCTGCTATATGAGGTCGCCCAGCGGTCGTCCATCAAAACTGCCGGGCCAAGGCGAATTACTGTAACACTTCGGCTTCTGAGTAGCTTGGTGTTCTTTCTTCTGTGCCACTCCGGCGCTCTTGCATGCACTGATCGATCACTATCGATTATTTAGCGACGTCACGACGCCGGCTACGGATACGCCATCGCTTAAAATTTTTCATACTGTGACAAAAAGTCCAAGATCGCTACTAGCATATTCAGTTTTTTTCTTAAGTTTAGCTGACGTGTTGTTGCTCTATCAAATAATGAAGTGCATATACGGGTTTTGGTTGCATTTCTTTACGTCATATTGCATCAAATCATCTTGCTACATGTATTTATCCAAACTGTATCATTCTAATGTCGGCATTTGCCTCTGAATAAAATCTATTGTTTTTTTGATTTCAAATATAACTTTTAACTTCATTCAGCAGTTACCGAAACGAAAAGCTGAGCTTTGATTAAGCACTATTACAGCTAATTTCTAACACAATGTATGTGTAGATTTACCGAGTAGTCGAGTACACTATACTATGTATGCAAGCTAGACGGTGGCAGCAGTGAAAGTGATAAAACAAATTTGAAAGTACTCAGTAAAAGCAAATTTCTGTTCAGCCGATCATACATGCAATTACTGTCGCTGAGCACTAAGCATACAGGAAATGCGACATTTTTCCTTTTTATTTACGAGAAATGGCATGTTTTTGCTAAAATTTTATTCCGAACGCTATATAGTGCAAGTGTCCTGAATCACAAATTCTAATCCATTGTTTTGAAAAGAATTAGTTGCAAAAATTTATATAAATTTATTTACCTTTAAAAGTTTATTATAAATCAAAGACAATTACTTCGAGTAACTGAAATTTAAATCATAATATGATTTGCAACAATTTTATCAGTTTTCTTAATTAAATGTTTTATTTTATAACTATAAATTATTACCCTGTAACCCTGTACCTTGAATTATTTTTAATTTATCGTTTTTAAATAAAGTGACAATGTGATAAATATATACATTATTCAGTTTATTAAATAGCTTCATGAAGTGGATATTAAACGAGTGGCCAACAAAAGTTGCGCGACAACATGTAGCAACATCGTTGTAAAATTTAATGCATGCGCAAATTGAAAATAAACCAAAAATTTCGGCTGTGGATTATGATGATTATTGACTCGTGACGACATCGCGTATACGTGTCGGTTTTGTCGGCATTGTGTTGACTTTATGAAGATCTACGGGTAAGTCGTAACTAGTCACCCACCGACTTCTGTTTCTTCACGCACCGACGTGCGCAAGTGATGGTCAGGTGGGGAACGGTTTTGTCGCCGAGCCGACCGACCGCCTGCTGCAGCTGCAGTCGCCGGCCGCCATGTGCGAGAATGGACGGTAATTTGTCCGGTTTTACCGACGTTCCGTCGCTACATTATCACGGCATTCAGTCCGACTCCGACGCGTCTGAGTGGATTTCCCGCGGGATGTGTGCGTGGCGGCGGTCGTTCGGGTGAGAAAGGGAGTCGGACACGGACGGATCGCTGCTGGACGCTAAATTCCGTTACATGGACGACGACAGGCGTGCGACTAGACAACAGTGCCGCTGCCGACGCCAAATCAGCGTCCTTTATCGGGCAAATTGAGCCGACGATCCGCCGGGAACTGGAAGGCATCGAACGAAAGTGACATTGTAACCTTGCCGCCGTGACCAGCAGCAGCAGCAGCATTCGGTCGACGGCTCTTTGCCAACCGTTGCGCCATTTCATCTTGCAAAGCATCAATTGCATGCGCAGCTTTTGTTGGCCTGGTAAATCCACAACTGCTTATAAAGGCGTATCTGCTAAAACAGTCTCCATTGCAAGCAAAACACCTTGTCTTTAATTGCTTGTGTGTGGTATGGTTTATTGTCTAATTTTAGCAGTAGTATCTGTGTGTGTTAAAATTGTAACTTAAATTTTGTGTTTGTGACGATAATTAGGACTATGATTCTGCTTTATTATCATTACTGCACTGCCACTATACATTGGTTCGACAAAAATGGCATGCCATTTTTAAAAAATATAGACTCACTAACAGAAAAATAGTATCCTCAGATAAGTACGTAGTTTTTATCGTATTAATAGCCATTTAGAAAACATGGACATTGGCGGATCCATGTTGAGAAAATATGGCATCGCCTGGCCAGGCATTAGTCACACACGTAAATATTTAAATAATCGCAATAAAAAATATCTCAGCATCTCAAAGTGGAAGAGGCGAATTTTCGTCTAATCTCGTCTGGATCCGCTACTGTATGCAGAACAAATGTCCGTTACGCCATCAAACGCCATAAGTGATGAAGTGAGAAAGCCGCACGTTTAGCTGTTTGCCGCACGTGTTCTTATGAAGATCGTGAAACTACTCACTAAGCGACCACACATACCGCAGCCGTCTGCAGCATCAGCCGCTGCAGTCAACGTCAATGGAATCAGTTCATCTAGTTTCTTTTTACACCTCGGCTGTTGCCCTCCTGTAGACTTGTCTGGATAACACTCAGCAATTTAGCGAAGGCAGTAGAAATCGCCATATGTGTAATTATGTAAAGACGGAAATTTTTCAGTTAGTACTTTTATATCACATGCTTTGGAGACGTTGCAATATAGAAAAAAGTGACCGACAATTTTTTTTATAATTGAAATAACTTTTATCCTTCTGTAAAAAGTTTTAAATTCACAGATCACTTAGTGCTGGCAATTACGGATCAATACATGCTTTATTTGTCCTGCATCGAGACAGTCTCAGAGTCGCGACAACTCGTGGGAGAAAGCACAGATCGCGTTCACCGTTGACCGCGATCGAAGTAGAGAGGTGTGGACGGAATTATAATTGCGATCCGCCAATTTTCCGCCATTTCGCGGTGCTTCGCAACTTGTGAAACGTGAATATCTACAGCAGCCTATCTTTCTCAATAGTCAGAAATCGAGGCAAAAATATCCATTAGAATGTATAATGTTTTATTTTGCCTATTAAATTAATAATAATAGATATATCGGCCAACTGTATATTTTCCAAGAGAATACGGCTGCGCAAATTCTGATGGACGCAAATATTAAAGAATTAACGAAGTTCATTATCGCGGACTGCAACTTAACCAGACTAATGCGGATTTTCAAAGGAGTCTACAATGGGTCTCGACCACGGAAGTTCCCACACCTATCGACCGAATGTCTGTTTTGCACACACTTCGATGTCGATAACCGGAAATAATACAACGCCGTCTTGAGTACCGGCGCGAAATAAAGCAGACTTAGTTTAAGATGGGAAACATTCGATCGTCCTTGCACCTCAATGATCGACGATCAATGTCGTTTGTTCGGCAATCGACTGAAATCGATCACATTTTTTCCAGCAAATTATTACATTACGCTATTCATTCCTGTATTCTCAAATTTGCTGCGTTGCTTACGTTGCCAATATGACAGGACTTCAAGGTCAACACGTCAAAGGTCAAAGTCACGATCACGCAACACTTATTGGCAAAGTCGTTGTATTTATTTCACTCTTGATATCAATCTATATTTATGGAATTTAATGTTAGAAAAAAATCATTGAACAAAATAACTGTATGTTTTTCTGTAAACTACATATTGTAATATAATAGATGAGAACGTAACAGTGAAAACACCGTTAGAGTGTATTGTCTCATTGCAGGCTAATCTACGTCTCGTGGTTCGAATCAAAAAAGACGCAGTTAACTGATATAACACTGAGTCGACCTTCAATGAGAAGTTTAATGACTGTAAGTCTGTAAAACTTTAAAACGACTACTGCTGCGTTTCTTTTGCAGTTTTCAAAGAACTTTTGAACCAAATTATTTAAATTTCACAATACATAACAGTTTGTCAAAAATTAGAATATTAACACCGGAAATATTGCGCAAATGCTTTCGCCAGCAAGGAATTTTAACTAGTGACAGCATTTTTTGCTTTATTTGTTGTTTAAGTTATTTTCTTTGTACGAAATGATTCAGACATTTTAGTAGCCAACCTGGCGAAAAACATTTCTATATTTATTTTTTTGGTTTTAATCTCAATGATTTAATTCGTTACTTTTATTTTTATAAATGTGTGTGAAAGCGGGAAGAAGTTATATTCGTAACAGCTATTTTTGAAACTTTTGCTATAGGAAACAAAAGTCGTTCGTTACAGCATTAATGCATGCAATATTGTTTTCGGCAATTGTTAAATTTTTAAAAATACAGTATTTTATAGCCTGCATTGTTATTAATTGTTCATAAGTTTGCAACGTTAGAGCGAGTTTTCCGAAACCGAAAGTAAGCGCTAACATTACAACAGCATTAATTTGTTAAGAAATATATATTTAAAAGTAATTTATTTAAACAGTAGTAATTTAAAGCTATCTAAAATCATTGAAGCTATGTGGAATGCTGCATAAGAGAGCTGCGAAGTCATTTCGTTTTTCTGAACTGTTAAAATGATATTATTGATGCTTAGTATCTTAGTAACACTTCCATGCAGCAAAAATCACAGCTCATAAGTGTCATAAATGTCTGAACTAAAAACTGTCTGCACTACAAGAAAATTACTCAAATTGACTGCAAACATAATATACCATACCATACCATATTCGTTAAATAATGTAGCTGACATACGCAACTTACAACAATACTGTTAATACAATATTAGGCCTATGCATCTGGTATAACTTAAAGTTTACGGTAGTAGATTATTAAAGAAAAAGAAACTTAATAATTATATTTATACATAGTCCTAATAAAGAAATCCTATTCATTGAGAGATTGGTTTTTTTGAGTAGAGTTTTGCTGCCATGCGGCCTGCAGCAGAGATTGTAGGTTTGCTCTCGTTCAGTTAGGAACTGGTGAAGTACATGTTCCGGGTTGGTCACGACCCCATTGAACATACGATCGTCAGCTTCACTGTACAGTTCAGATAGAGTCGGTTCATCGCGGACGTAGTATCCAAGTCGTCGACATCAACAGGTACACAAGGTAACGATTGTTCTTGTCTAAAGTCGGCTATTGCTGTAAATAGCAAGTCACGTCAATTCACGAGTAATTAAATTACGTGTTTCGCTATATTTGCAAAATTTCCAAAAGAGAATCAAACTTACCAGAGGGCGGCAGGCGGCGTTGAGAGGCCTGACGACGTGTGTAGTGCAATGAAGCAAAGTCTGTATCAGCCAGTATTCGCTTGCCTAGTGATGTCCGTGCCAGCATCAGCAGCGCACACGCCTTCATGTCAACTCTCGCTCGCCATCGGTCTTATCAACTAAGTGATATTATGTGCTTTGACGACGTTA
>Ga0126335_1002062_pt1 | contig 11775 bp, 4 predicted proteins | sample OlaspJWI45metaG_FD_108409 | JGI IMG/M metagenome (GOLD analysis project Ga0126335, IMG submission 108409) | Marine gutless worms symbiont microbial communities from Oahu, Hawaii - Olavius sp. 1 OAHU.JWI-45 metaG | ecosystem: Host-associated > Annelida > Digestive system > Unclassified | place...
CTGCACAACGATGTACCGTTAAACGTCAACCAAACAAACCAACCAGTCAGGAAACTCGTCTGGACAATGGACGGAGTAAATGTGACAGCACCAGATTTCATTAAACAAGCAACTACAATACAGCGCTTACACTACAAACTCTCAATAACTGTATATACTCAAATACCATGTGGTCCAAAAAATTACACCTTTATTTTTGCAATAACTTTGACAAAGAATTTAATCACTTTTGGCACATATATAGTTTAATATATTTGAAAAAACAACAACCACCACCGTTTAATGGCCTTTGTTCCGGGACAACCCGGGTAGGCCGGTAACACTCTGCCTTGTGCCTTAGCAAAGGGCTGTGCTGCATTCAGGCTGGGTTTCCCCACCTCCTGTCTTCTGGATTTTTATGGAGCAGGGAAAGATAAGGGAGGCAGAGGAACTGACAGTCTGGGTGGGCGCCACCCCAACCGGACTAATGGCGCCCCCCCACAACCCCCCCAAGGTTTTTTTACAGGCCGGATGCCCTTCCTGCCTGCTAAAAAACTAGACAGAAACAAATCTTAAGCTGGGACCAGGTTAGCTAATCTACAAAGAACATTAAATATGCATATGATAGAAAATTTATTAAGCTATAAGCATGCCAAAAATTGTCAAAGTAGAGCTTGGTTCGACAAAGTTATCGCAGAAATAAACCAGTGCTATTTTTTGAACCATGGTACATATTGCTCATTTGTCAGATCAACTAAGCCACTGTAACACACATTTTACACTTACAAAACACAATATTCTTCAAATTCCAATCAACTGCATAATTACAATTACATGTAAAAAGTACAAAATTCATGTATAAAACTGGACCATCACATGTACATCATGGCAGCAACTCACTAAAACAGCACGTCGAATTGTCAGTGTAAAAAGACGACAAACAACACACAACCCTTTGAACCTGGTAACCCACCTGCAGCAGTGCCATGGAATATATTGTATTCTGTGAAAAACAAAAAATGCCTTCCAAATAGGAAATTAAGACCATGTGGCATCATTTCTTTATTTGCCGACACCAACAAAACTGTCAATATCCTAACGTTATATGAAGACACAAATAATTCAACTGTCATGTAATAAAATCAAACAAAATGGAAATCAGCCATAGACTTGTGACTAGGATACAAGACACTCACCAATCACATTATTCTAGGAGGTAAAAAACTGCTTCACAAGCCTCTATGACACAGATGTATCAACCCAGCCACAACCAAACAGTGCTATCTTACTTAATGGATAGATTTTTTTTTACAAACATGCTATATCAGTTACCTGCCTCCGCCTGCCTGCACAGATGAAAAAGGCATATATGCATCTGGATCATACAGTCTGTGCAACTGTGTGTCTCTGTGATCATAGTCGGCTGCAGAGGCAAAGGCTTGCCACAGAGTAAACTCCGGCTGTCAATGAAATTCAATGGCTACAAATATAATATTGGCTTGTCGACCACGGTTCAAAGGGTTAAAAACATGGTGCAATATACAAGACACTGACCAATCGTCATCCCACATCACCTAACTAGAGCTCCTGTAGAGCTCGTCGATTGTGTAATGTTACATAATACAACGTGAACGTGTGAGCGAGCTGAGCTAAATGAGAAGACAAAAGCCATAAGTTGCAGCAGCAACCCAATGACTAGCAAAACCCAGCTGACTCCACTTGGTCAGAGTGTGCTCCATGCTGTAGCCCTACAACAGCCACCACCTGCCAACGTCAACTTTTTCTGCATTAAAGCAATCACTCACACGACTCAAAACTATCCTGAAAATTTAGATGTGACCACGTCGCCAATTCCCGAGTTCAGCAGACAAACTCAAACACAAAGAAACAAAACTCAAAATACTACCAAGTTACACAATGCCTATGTGCTTATAACACAGCAATATTAACAGCAATAACTATCAATAAACCACATAGATATCAGCTGGCATTATTGGTTCATAATTTCTTACATCATTCGTTCACTCGTTCACTCTGTTGTGAGCCAAAACAGCATGTCTGTGTGTACTGTTTGGGCTACAAATCTTGCTTTGACCTAAAAACTCAATGTCTGGCAAACTGGTATGTCTTTACGATGTCTATGTGAATATCAGACGTCAAGGTCAAAAGACCACTGGGTCAAGGTCATTGTGGTAAAGAGCCAAACAATGCAGGTGGTCCAGCTCTGACTAAAAGGCATTCTTGTCATCAAAAGCAATCAAGTAATGAACTCGCATTGTTGTAAACAGTAAATACTACTGCACACATCTTCACGGTCAGAACAAGTCCATGACCTCGTTCTGGACCAGTTTGGATCACTTTTCCCGTCTGTGGTCCATACACAACATTTTTGGTACTTTATTAACTAACACCTACTGATACCAAAAATTATATGATACTGTGCTAAACTGCGTATGTTATGTTATGTTCATATGATGATTTGTGTTATATTATATGCACAGTCCTGCGTGGCAGATACCGTGTAATCCAGCGTTCGTGCTGCAATACAAATGAAACCATTATTATTAAAACAAACAGCAAGCAACACTAAAGTGTACGTGGACGTATGAAAATACAAATAATTGACTAGCTCATTGACGTAGGCAGTCGTCACCTTCTAGCTAGTGGTCTTGACCTGTCCTCTCAACTGTTCCTTCTCTACATCATCGTGTGTAAGATATAAGACATCAGCGTGCAACGTACCGTTTCCTGACTAGCACTGCTGTCAAACATCAGTCCCAGGTAGACAAGGTGAAACATTGCCAGCAAACTGAAGCACATGTTTGCGAACACCACATATATGTTGGTCTGTGAAACACAACAGCAACATACAGATACACGGTGACAACAAGTGTGAGTGAAAGTGTAGAGTCTTAACGTCCCACTCCACACTTCATAGGTCACTAGTTGTTCTGCCCGCAGCTGGGCACCCCCTACTACCAGATACCCCTACCCCCAATGACCATCCCTCATGTGTAAGGATACCACATGCCAAATTTGGTTGAGATGTGCTGAAAAACGTGGCTGTGCATAAGGAACAGAGAACTGACAAACAGACTGCATTTTATATATTAGATTTCAGGGACGATTTTTACAGATGACCCAGATGATCAAACCAACAGTGTCAAAGCACTGAAAGTAGCCAGCTGGCCACTGAAATAGGCTTCGATCCCATCAGAAAAGCAACAAAATCATGTTATAAACTTGTTTCAACAGCAAATTGACAGAGACAGCCATACAAGTATTTGTATTAAAACTAATCTTATTATTGGCGTTAATTTTAGAAACGATGTGTTCATATCACTGGCAGCATAAAAGGGTGAAGAGTGTCCAATGGACTCAATGCCTGCTGGGGTGGAAAGCATCAGCAGCATCCTGATGGCAGTGGCCTCGGCATATGAGGGCGGTGGCTAGTTCTTTCCGTCACTGCCTCACCTTTCATTACATAGAAACCGGGTCTACTCACAACAACTAAGTCAGCAATGAGTACCCGAGGCAGAACTTTTCCACCGCCTGGTCCAGGACTGAACCCAGGTCCTCCTGCATAGCAGTGCAGTGCCCTACCCACTACACCATTGAAGCAATTAAGTGGCCGTGTAATGTGAACTAACTCGTCATCTTGCATATCTGCTTCTTAGCATCATCATTGCTGAGGGTCGGAGTCGGGGATCACGTTCTCCGTTGCTATCTGTCTCTCACCAAGAGTGAATATTCTGCCCACCACTGCTGTTTGACCAGTCCTTGACATAATGCCTCTCCATCTTCATCTCAGTTTGTCTCATTTTCTCCTCCCATCAACTCTTTCTTCCAGTATTTCGGTGCACAAACTTCTGGCTCAAATGACGTGGCTGAAGCACTGCATCTTGTGCCTCTTTTGACAGTTGTGAACCGACAATCACAGTCATCACTGGTCAGTATTTCTAGAGTTAGAAGTCTTGACCTTGAATTCAAACTGTAATGTCAGAGTCTACAACTCAATCGCGACGAGTAGTAACAACAAACAGAGCAGCTCACGGATTTTGAACAGTGACTGCAGTCTGGCTTACAGCGGCGTGCCAGTATGCATGCACTGAATGCCTCGGCCAACTTCTGACGCAGCACTGCAACAGACATGCAAATTCAACAGAGCTAGGCTTGGTTCTGTGTCGCAACACGCAACTTTGTGGCAATTTCTTGTTAACTGTGCATCTTGAAATGTGTTTATTATTATTAGGCTGCATCAAATGCACGAGACACAAACTATTGTTGCAGATGGTCGTGGTGTCTGTCCGTTAGTCTGTCTGTCTGTCACTCGGCTCCACTCGGCTTCACTGTGCAGAAACGGCTGAACAGATCAAGATCCTGTTTGCGGTGAACACTCTTGGGGAACAATGTGTTAAATGGGGGGCCCTGATCCCCCCCACAGGGAGGGGGTGGGGGATTCAAAATAGCCTTCACCAAAGTACTTTGGCCTATGTGGTCAGTCAACGAGTGCATATCGCAGTCATTTTTACGAAGAGTCGTTAAGAACACTTTTGTCCAGAAGTTGACAAATTATTAATCGTGACTGAAAATATTAACCTAAGTAATAAACTAAGAAATCACATACTATTTTTTCAAATTTCTGTCATTAAAAATCTAATCAGTGGCAAAATATTAATAAAAATGTTCCTGCTTATTAGTAAAGCAATTAAAAACATTATTAAGACTAACTGTTAGATAACTGGTTTTTCTGTATACCTAAAACATTTATCAGATACAGATTACTGTTCTGTTTTCAGCACACATGTATTCTAAACATACAAAGTACACAACACTGCTAAGCCTTAATACTTGTGACACGAGCAACAACCTGCAGAAAGACTAGCAAAAGAAGACAAAATAATGACATCAAGACAGATGAAGGATGGGTGACAACAAACAAACAAAGACACAAGATACAGAACATAATAAAAGATACGGAGACAGGAGTGGCTGAATATATGCCACAAAAGTAGAGTAAAATGTACAACTGAGATGTGACTCACAGTATTCAACGTATGTATAGGCACCAAGTGAGAGCAGAACAGCCGATAGCTGAAAGTTTACGCCCTACCAACAAACATAATTCATTGTTCACAACAGTCTGCATACATATACATGCGATTAACAATGTAAATCAGAAACTATGGCAAAATGTAGAAAAAAATAAAACACATTAGATAAAAGCTTGTAGGAATGAAACAGTTTTAAGTGACACTTAGAAGTTTTAGTGTCTGTGAGCTGCTGTAGAAAGTTGATAATTTGTTTCACGCGAATGGTGCTCCACTGTCCAAAACTGAGACACATTCACGGTTGTTCATAACGAAGACTGCTGCCGGACTACAGTCACCAGCACTTAGTTCTTGTCTGGTGGTATAAGTATGCAAGCAAGAAAGATAATCTACACATGACAGCTAAAGACAGAGTCACAACTACAACACAAATGTTAATGTTCATACTACACCGCTGAGCCACCTCGACGATATGTACAGCTCTTAATGTCTGCAGAGCTAAATTTTGGACTTGCTCAGTGTCACACAAGTATGCAAAATGCATTTAGCAGCACACCAAACTACACATACTCAATCACTGTATACACTTAGACAGTCATAGAAGCTAATGTTAGAGTAGCACAGCAAACGTGCATTTCCATTAACTGACAGCTTATACTAATGACTGACTGGACGCTAATGTACAATTTTAGTTTAACAAGCAACTGTGAACACTTACGTGCAAAACTGAGCTAGCAACATATGTCAACAGTATTGCTGTAAAGGTTCCCAGTGGCCGAGTCGTCTTGAAAACATCTATAGCAACGAAACAAAAAGTGACTTTGCAAAATTACAAATACAAACTGACCAAAGCTTACAGCTAACGTGACCAGCGGCAAGTCACACAGTTACTGTACAGTGCACATTTGTCCAAACAGAAACATTTCAGCTGGTGTTTGAATGTGCTGGGGTCCATTATATCCTGGATTTCACATGGCAAAGTGTTCCACAACTTTTGTCCAGCACGCAAGAAGCATCGTTCCTGAACCTCAGCCAAGTTGTGAGCAGCTTGTAGCAACTGCTTGTGTATAAAGTGTACAAAGCTTTAATTGCACTCAATTGTTCATAATGCATCCTACAATCTACCCAGTGGGTACAAAGTGGGCCCTGTGTAGTCAGTGTACTGTATATCCTCTAATAGAAGTCCCTGGCTTGTATTAAAGCCACAGACCACAATTAGAGATCCAGCTTGTATTTGAGACCCAGCTTCTATTAGAACCACCCACTTCACCAACAAACATTTACTTAAAACACCCAAGACACTCAGTAATTGCACTGCTTCTAATTTTAATTTTAAGGTGTAACTTTTCGTGTTTTTTTTGACTTTTGCATGCCATAATTCACACATCAGTATGTAATGCATCATGACTGATGCAGTGCCCATTAGCTCCATGGTATTCACTGTCAGACCCTGGCTTCCATTCACTGGCTTGTGCTTGAGACCTGGTTTCTATTAGAGGAAATACGGTACACAGATGCATTGACACAAAGTAACACAGCGTAACATACACATCTTGAGCCACTGGTGCATTGGCAGCTGCCAGTTGGTCACCACCTCAACCAGCGACCGTGGAAACTCAATGTGCGATATGCGAGTAGTCGTTATGTCCCTGCACAGCAACCAGCGCCAAGTTATCATCAGCAAAATTGCATTTTAACCAAAGGCAGCTGCACCCATGTTTTTTTGTTTTTTTTTCTGTTGTGACCGCGACACTAACACCTGACCTCCGACTCTGACCTAGATATCATGAAATACCATTCAGTTTGTAGGTCAAGGAATTTATGGCACAAACAGTACACACAGACACACCTTGACCCGATGACCTTAACATAAGCTCAAGATTTCAGGTACGAAGATGCACCTGCATGCCACTACACAGGTGGTGCACAATTACCCTCAGGTCAAATGGGCTTGCTGACGCCCAGCTAACACTGTCAAATAAAGACTGACAGCATCGTTTGCAAACTACTCTGCTTCATGTCTAAAATAAACTGAACAGGACAAACAACAATGTAGGCTCTATACGTCTCCTATCCCTGAACCTCTGCACCTCATCTAATTAGTCATAATGGTCTGAAGTAAAGAGGGAATATTAACTCATCTGATCTAGCTGCTAAAATATCGTGCAATGGCCTACAATGTGTCAAGTGGGACGTTATGCCTATACTCACTCACTCTACATGTCTCCCACCTCAAGCATAAACAAGTGGCCAAAGTAAATGGCTGATGTCCACAGCGAATCATCTCCCCTTCTTCTCGTCATGGGCACTGGGACCCCCATCATAGCCCCCAAGAGTCTCCACTCTCTACGACAAACAGGGCGACAATCTATTTAGCCATTTTTGCACAGCGAAGACATTTGGCCTAACAGTAGGACTTGGACTAACAGTAACAGATGCAGTAACGTCGAGTAACAAATGTGATCAGCAGCAGCATCTTACCATCTCACGTCACCGTTGCTCCGTGACCCACCGAAGCCACTAACTGTCATCAATACTTCAGACAAGAAACAGATGAAATAGTGGCTGAACCGAAACGTCAGTGCATCACGAAATGCAACTGCCCATCTAACATTCACACCAGCAACAAGTGCTTTCTGTTTGTTAAACATCACTTAACTAAAATGCATTTTAAATGATTCACATGCCTTCACCTGCTGTGCCAAACAGGGATAATGTTAAAACCTCCGAGTTACAACCTTAGTGGTTGTAACTCTGGGTTATAACCATTTCAACTTAATAACCTCAGTTAAAATGGATATAACCTTCAGAAGTTAAAACTTCAAGTGTAGGTGGTTTTTTTGTACACGGTCGGTTAATTCAAGCAAAAGTTTGCACGGAAAATGGTTATAACCCAAAGTTACAATCTGGTTATAACCATTTAACTTTCTGACCTAAGAAAAAACAGTTATACCGGTCGCAGACCGGTGCCATGCCGTAGGCCTGGCCGGCTGTGGCCATTGTAAGATCGCGCGCGTGCGTACTATTTGTATTGTATGTGCTTGGCCGTGCTGACTAGTGTGTAGATTTTGACCGTAACGAAAATCTGAATGTGACGAAGTACTGAGTGACCCCTTCTATCAGACAACTGTTATAAAAAATACTTTATTCCGGTGTTTTACACGAACACCTTTATATTGGACAATTGTTACAATGGTAAAAAAATACTTTATTCCAGTGTTTTAGGTAGATAAATAACAAACACGCTGTAACATGTGCCTAAACATTAGATCTGTGCTCACATTTTAATAAAAATGTTACAGGTACATAATATATTACTACAGATGTGTAACTTGTCTAATAGTCTACAAACAGCATACATAACAGTTAAAGACATTTCCGTGTCGCCATCTGGCGACTGTTTTGTCGAAATACAACGAATACGGCTCAGTTCAACGTTGTCGTAGAAACAAACACAAATAGACTTATAGAAGCAACGAGAAACAAGATGACAAAGTAATTTCGCGATAGCTGCATCGAATACGCGCTGCAATGAGGCGCTTCTAATGAGCTTTGCTCACGGTCTGTGACCGGAATTTAGGTTTCCTAATGGGTTATAACTGGTTATAACCTTCAGTAGTTAAAAACTCCAGTGATACCGGAAATATCGATATCGGCACTATATATTTCCGTAAGTCGATATATCGACCCAAAAATAGCAAAATAAGCTGCTTTGCTATTAGCGCTGAGATGTTATAACCTATGTTAAAACCCTGAGGTTATAACCCAGGTTATTACTTTTCAAAGTTATAATCTTGGTTATAACTGACCAAAAGCTATAACCTTTTAACTTTCTGCATTCAGTTTTAACGTTACCCCTAGCGCCAAATGCCACATGTTAAAATCAAGCTGTGTTCAAATGGTCAGTATAAATTTCTCGTAAACCCATCGCTGCAGTTATGTCAGACAGAAGAACAAGACCACAGACAGACACTGCACACACTCGAAAACATGACAACTCTGGCGGCCAAAGTAATTTGACAAAGGCTGCATCGAATGCACCACACACACTGCACACGTTGGAGTCTCTAGCTTTAGCCATTCCAGAGATACGAGAGGGGTCCCAAAAATTAAAAATAGGTTACACGACCTCGCCGCAACCTCCTATGACCTACTTTTGCATATATTTGGGTTATGGCCCCCGGCCCTCCATAAGCATACAAAACATCAAGTCTCTAATTTCAGCCATTCTTGAGATATGTATTGGGTTCACAATGGGCAACATTTTCCCCAACTCCTTCCTCTCCCCCTCGCTGTGACGGAATTAGGACCCCTGTATAACACAACGTTCCTTGGGCCCCCAAGAGTGTTCATTCCAAACAGCATCTTGACGTGTCTGGTCGTTCTTGCACAGTGACACCGAGCTGAGCCGCATGACAGACAGACAGACAGACAGTCACTGTGATCATTGGTAACAATAGTCTGCATCTCATGCATTTGATGCTGCCTAAAGTGTAAAAAAGGCCAACATTCTGGTCTTGGCGAGAATTAATGTGGTCTTTTGAAAGTGCTTCAGATGTCTTCCTTTTGCAGTTCCAACGCAAGATTTCAAATACTGGAAATGAGTGAGTGAGTCAAGGGTTAACATCTCACTTGACACATTATAGGTCATTTGAGATGACTTCCATGGGCCAGATGACCCAAAAAATAGTGTCAGAGCACTGAAGGAAGCCAATCATCAAGGTCAGGCTTCAATCCCACAGCGACATGTTACAAAACGACAGTCAATGAAAGGCACGATACAGTGTATACATACATAGACGAGGAGTCAAAAATGACCCAATGAGCAATGCACGTGGAGACTTCAACACACGCAAATGACAAGCAGGATGTTGACACGATCTTCCAGACCCAGTAGAAATCCTGTAGTTACATCAACCACAAAACACTAATGTAAACACCAACACCCAATTGCTATATGCAACAACTTTAAACCTATCGCAGCTACACAAAGTGAAGGCCAATCTGCAAACGTGACAGACATCAAACTTTCTATAAGTGACTAATAAAACCAAAAATATAAATAAATTGCCTATTTCAGTGAAGACACAATGTGCATTAACAAATGTATACCACTGCAGTAATTGAATACTCACAAAAATTCGTTCAGATGGCTGGTTTATGTAAGACATATAGTCATGGTAACTAATCCAAGGTCCAAAGAGCACTGAGCCGACGTGAAACAAATATCCACCATAGTGGGCAAGGCTGGGCAAGTCACGGACCACACCTGAGTCCAGATCAAATGCAAGAGAAATGAGTTTCATTGCAAGTATCATCTGAGAACCTGTTGAACACATCACATTACACAACTGCTACCTTGTCTCACACACAGTTCTCAACAGGTGCCTCCTCCTCTCACGGCATGAGGCAAACATTTTCCCCTACTCCCCGTCCTCTCCCCTCACCATAGGTTGATCAGAACCCACATCCAGTAGAGCAGTCACCAAGAATCTCTACCCAAACAGGATGTCAACTACAGGTGTGCAATCCATTCAGCCATTTCACAGAGCACAGACACACAACAGACAGACACACCATGCCATGGCAACGTTGGTCATAACAGACTGCATCTCATGCACTTGACGCAGCCTACAAATGACACTTTCTGCTTATGCACTCAGAATGCCATGAACAGCCAGAATGCATTTAAACAACGCTTATGCATCCACCTGTGACCACTTGCTCCAAGAATACATCACACTGTAGTCAAACATGATTGGTCGGGGCAAATATAATGTCAACATCTCTGCCGCTTCAAGACAATGCAACCAACAGTCAGAAGGACAGAATCACAGACACCACATGCACCCAAAAACATGATGCCTCCAGTAACTATTTAGACAGCAAAGTCACAAAAATATCTGAAGTTACTTGTATATCTCAGTTTTTAAAAATAAATTACACTGTAATTTCAAAATATGGTGCAAATATAGACTAATATAGCCAACTCTGTTTAATGACTAGTTGACTATCTCTAACTGTAAATGAGAAGAAAAAACGTAGTAATATCGTACCTCGAATATTATGCCATTCTGAATGCTTAACGACAGCCAACTCACTGCAATAACAGACATTTGGAACATAATGCAAGGCATCGATAGCAACAGAACATGAAGCACGTAACAGCCAAAAATATTACGGCACAAAATGCAAATCGTTAACACATACTTAAACACTTACCAGCAGTCAAATCTTATCAAATCAATCGTCTATCATTGTATGGCAGCCTGAGAGCTTTAACAAATATACAAATACATACAAATATTATGAAAAATACACAAAGTATATAAACAAAAAAAATTAAAAACTATGCATCCTGGAAATAACACATCTGCATGTTGTCCCCTTTTCTTGAATGACCTTGACTATGACCTTCAATCTCATGCGACCTATATACTAGAAAACGAAGTATGAGGTCAAGGCTAAAGAACTTGTACTGAAAAAAATACATTTCACGACTTTCTGCATAAATTTACTCACATTTTCAATCTTGTCCATATCGTTTACAGTCAGCTTGTCTCCAGCAGTCAACTTGGCCACAAGGCAAACCCATTAGCCCTAACCCTAACCTCAGTCCTCACTTTAAAACTTGCCTAATCCTAACCCTAGCCCAGTGCTGTCCAACCTGTGGTCCGTGGACCACCTGCAGAGGTATTCTGTGTAACCCGCCAAGGAAACGAAAATGTTATACTTTACTCACTTA
>Ga0126335_1002063_pt1 | contig 11773 bp, 6 predicted proteins | sample OlaspJWI45metaG_FD_108409 | JGI IMG/M metagenome (GOLD analysis project Ga0126335, IMG submission 108409) | Marine gutless worms symbiont microbial communities from Oahu, Hawaii - Olavius sp. 1 OAHU.JWI-45 metaG | ecosystem: Host-associated > Annelida > Digestive system > Unclassified | place...
AAACTGAGCAATACACCATTGACACTGAACTGCGGAAACGAGGCCAGCAGCACTCTAGAGCGATTCCTTGGATTAAAAACCATACAAACTGATTTCCTAGTATTTAGTTCCATGTTGATATCAACACTGTGTCGGGCCACGTAGGTTGTTCTCGACCTATACCTAAATTTTTTGGCAAAATTAATTGCTAATAGCTTCTTGATCTTCTCTGCTAAAATCATCCACAACCGGCTTGTTTTGGCGGTTATTCCAAAAAATTTTAGGGGTCCGGTTTTTCAGACACGGTGTATATTGAAAGATCGACACTTTAAAAGACTTAGAATCGTCTCAAGACAACCGCGACCGAACATGGCTTCATATTGTAACTGTTCACGGGCGTGAACGCCAGGCTCATACGTCTCCGGTTAGGTTTGATCAGCGGAAACAATGTTTTCTATGCACTGATTCCAACTTGCAACTTCTAATTTTCTGTTTTAAATTGTGTGAGATAAAATTCGTGGCATGATGGAATATTACAATCACAAAAGCAAAAAAACGGCTTTTACTTTTGGTACTCATTTACTCAATGTTCGACAACCGTTGTCAACGCTGCTTGTATTAATCAAATGTGTGAACAAATCATCAGTGTGTAACTGTGTGTTATTACTTGTCATATTAAACTTAAACATATAATATCGTTTATGGCAAGAAAGCAGTCCGCAGTTTGTGAGAGTGATTTTAATGAGTTGAAAGTTGTGAGACTGCTGTGTGCAGACTGCAGCGTCTGACAGAGGCGGACCAATAGCACTATACACAACGACAGCACTGTTGTAACTGTAAGCCGACTGACGTCTTGTCGCCTTGACCAAAGATGCGCCCAGTCTCTCTACGCGTTTGCTGGCTGCTCATCGTTCATCTTAGCACCGGTGAGTTGTATCATTACAAGCCTACTTATCCGCGTACTCTAGCAGTTGCTGCATGTGAAACGGCCAATCCGACGTCTTGTCAAATCAATGTCCATCGTATCTTGCAGGAACTTAATAGTCTTTGAAATACGCCACTGCAAACAGCTGTCTTGTTAAACCTGGATATTCGAGGAATTAGATATTCCAAGAAAAATAACGCTTACATTTATTAGGTTTATAGGCCTACACTGTCACCATCGACGGTGCCTTAAATTTTTTTAAAGATGAACTAAAGCCGCAGTCTATAGCTTATGAAGAAAATACGCCGCCTATGATGCATTCGATAGCAGGGCAGGGCTGGTCATTCATGCTCCAGACAGCGACCCTGTGAAGTTCGGCGTGGACGCCATTTGACTGTATGTTGTTTGCAAATGTTTTACATACTTGCTATTTAAACAAGGTATCGCCCTCGATGGGACGGAACGATAGCTTACCCGGAGCGAAAACGCCCAAAATGGCGACGTCTCAACAGCTGAGGCGACACAAGCACCTCAGGAGGATACAATCGTTTCCACTATATCGATCCAGCGGCGTCGAATACGACTTGCTTATTCAGTAGGCCAGTCTCTATGTGGGGATGGTGTCTTCGCGATTTGTGGCGAAAACGAGTGACTAACTTCGAGAGTAAATTACTACCTTCTATTTGAAAGTGTAGTTAAGTTTTTTCTTCTTTTTTGTTTGCTTGTTTTGCTGTATATTATGTTTGCCGTATTTCATGCTACTGCTACCATGATTTGGTGAAATATATAGGCCTATACATACATACATATATTACACGCTCAAACAAGTTATGTAATTAATTAAGCTGTGTCCGAGGGAGTACAAACCTGCGCGCGGCTGCTTTTTGCTGCCGTGACCTTGACCTTAAACCCATGACCTTGAAACTGGACCCTGACCTAGATATCCCCACGTCGAAAGCGAAGTTGCTAGATAAGTCAAGCCATTGTAAAGATATAGCTTGAGCTGAAAAATACGAAAATCGCTCTCAAGGTTCCGACCAGTAGTTTTCGAGATTTTGTGCTGACAGACTGACAGACAGACAGACAGACAGACGCCAAAAGTAATACCTGCTCGCAACATGCGCGCAGGTAATAAAAGCTGGGCTTTGGCCGCTTATAGCGTTGCGTTTCAATGTCATTTGGTGTGTAACGTCGCAACGTTTTGTATCACAGTGAGCTATTTCCTCTGCGCCAAACAAACAGTCGTATTACATTAACCTGTAATAGCGTTTTGTTCTAATCAACATTGAACAACAACTTGTCGTTGGATGGATAAACACTGCAGATCACAATACGGATCTGTAAACTACACTGTGTCCCAAAAAATTCTCACTTTGTAATCGGCTCAGACTTTGTCCAACCTTAATCGACTTTCAAATTTATTTAATTGCTAGAAAAAGTAATAAATTTGCTACGAAGTCATGTAATACTTTCCAATACACATTAAGTACGTATGTTGCTGCACTACCTTGGGAAGTCAAAAGTTCGAATTTGTCAGATATTACCAATGTAGACATGGTATAGTGTGTGACAAAAAATAAAACATGTTATGTCATGGCTGAGTGAATATTAATACTGTCACAGTTGTTGCTTACGTGTCCTTAATTTGCCCGTATGCATGATCAAAGATGATCCCGCAACTCGTCAACTGCATTCTCAATGACGCTGTTTTCAGTGCCAAGCCAAACTCTCAACAACCACTGCTCTATTGTGTACCTGTGAGTTGTGACTAATAAACTCTCGGCTAGACGACCCCCATACGTTTTAGTAGACCAGACTGAGGTCAGAGCTGTTCGATGGTCACAGATTTGATAGAATAAAAGAAGTGTTGCCTGATTGAGACGTCGCACAGTGTCGCATGCCTGTTTACATGAAACAGTCTTCTATTTTAGAGAATAATTAACAAAAATCAAAAACTGAAGTAGTAGGTAAGTTAATAATAGTAAGTAAGCGAAATACAATAAAATGATTGCATATAAAAATCAACGCATTTTGTTTGCACTTTTCTCTAGATTTGCAGCAAATCTGAACCTGTGACTTTCCAAGGTAGTGCAGCAACATACCTAAGATGTAGTAAAAAATATTACATGAATTTGTAGCAGACTTCTTACCCTTTCCATAGTGAAAAAAATTAAATTGAAAATCGATTAAGGTCTGACAAAGTCAGAGCCGGTTACAAAGCGGGGAGTCATTTTTGGGACACAGTGTCTGTAGGCCTAATTACAGCAGCTGCTGCTGGTGGTGATGATGATTGATGGTCATCATACATGTAGATGCTGACGATGCTATTGAATCAACGCGTTCTTATACAGACTGTGCGACGGTAGGGAGTGTTTCTGGCCTACTGACAGACCACTCCGCTGAAATATTGATATTACTGCTGCGCTGTCGTATGTTAAATGTCAGACGCGACATACTACTACGTCATCGACCCTGCACGGCACTACAGTCGTCCGCCACGCTCGTCGTTTGTCTCCATCTCCGAAATGATATACACAGAGTCACAGACCTACTCGTTACATCGTAAAGCGTAAATTTGAATATGTTTCTGAAGCGTTGCGTGTTCGATCGCAGGCACACCACCGACCATGTGCGTTTTAGAGGGGGCAGCGCAGCCCCTCGCATTCGCCCAAAAATGTTTTTTAGAACTTGTTTATTCTTCTGTAATACCTATAAAAAATAATACGCCGGAAATGCACTGCAATAGCAATAAAAGTGCATTATTTTGATTTTTGAGACGCCAGTCACGCCACTAACATCGTTTTCGTTTTCCGCGTGAGAAGCATACGACGCTCTCCTGGCCCTCTAGTCGGCTTTCCTCTTTCCTCCCAAGCCTTCGTTGCATGAAATGTAGCACAAATTTTCAATCAAAATTATAATAACCGTTGAGCTTCAGAGGGAATTAGCTTCCCGATCTACCACCGTGGCTCAGCCCTTGGACCCTGCTGGGGACGAACCCCCAGACCCCCATCGCGACCCCCAAACAAAAATCCTGCCTACGCCACTGCCTCCGGCGTGTGCACATGTATTTCGTTACGAGCATTTTGTACATCCTGTCGATATTGCAGGTTTTCATCGATAATCTTGTCAGGAGCAATGTTTCTGCATTATTCACTTTTTGATGAAATTAGTAAATATCGTAGGCTAGATATTATTCCATTTTGCCGCAGTCGTGCAAACACCATTATAAGCATACTATTAGGCATTAGGTGTATGAAACACTGTACATATTACATAACACCTTAACTGATATTTGGGAAAACTTAACTTTCTGTGCGATTATTTTTTTGTTATTTGTTGTCGGGCATACAGACATACGAAAACAGTTGACGATATGCTAGCAGCAGTCGGTCGAATATAAAATGTCTTTTGCAGCAGCCAACTAGCCACAAAATAGTTTACCAAACCACCGGTGCGGTCGTCATCGCCACACCAACTCTAGTTAAGTTGGTCTTCAGTATATACTCACCTTGTCATTTTGCGACCGTGCACCAGCTTCGCTCTAAACGCCATTTGCTTACTTGCGACTTAGTTACTGACTCGCTTGGTCGGTCTTCGTCGTGCCGCGGTCTGTGGGGACCAGTCGGTCAGTCAGTGGGAGTAAATCAGCAAGTGAGGAAGTAAGTGGGTTGGTTTGTTGGTTGGGCGGCTGGTTGTATGGGATGTCATCCATCAGCAGTTGACTATGCTCCCCGTCCGCCTCCTGTACGGCGCACATTGCTTTGCATTGCCTCATTTATTGTAGCCTACTGCGACCCTGGTCTATAGTCTGCCGTGGGCGTCACCGACATGCGGAATATGGGAAAATTATGAAGATCATAATTTTGCCATTTTGCTTGGGCGGGCGTAATAAACATCGGCTAAAACGATGCAGGCTGTGCTTTTTATGAGTATATATAAATGTTGCGATTTCTGCACAAACGCAACAAAAATACTCAGTTCGCTGTTACTGTTTTGAAATCCGCAGAATTGGCATTTTCTTTAAACAGGGTAGGCCTGAACAAAAAACGTTTAACGTCACATCGAGATCATATCGGTTTTAGACTACAGTGAATGCGCGACATGCATCATGTGTCCGATAATCCCGTAGCGTGGTGTCTCAGTCAGTCTGTCTGTCTGTCACGAGACTGAGCTGTGCAAAAAAGACGGCTGAACGGATCGAGGTTCTGTTTTGGGTGGAGACTCCTGAGGGCAAGGAACATTGTATTAGATGGGGGTCCCGATTTTCCACACGGATTCGATGCTGTCTTTGCCGAATTACTTTGGCCATTTGTCTATAAACTGTATATTGAGTGTTAATGTAACATGCAAACGACCTCTGTCATATTTTGCCTATATCTTCCCCTAGCGTTGTTCGAGTTGACTAGTTTCGCGTGCTGTGCGTTTATGCGCCGGCGTGTGCCGACATCTCGTGTGCCCGGCCTCTATGATAAACTTATTTCCCAGTAGGACATTTGCTGATGCACTGACTCGACCGGACCAAGTGGCGGAATGACGCGTATATGAAGTGTTCACACTGACGAGACAATCTAGTGTCTCAACCTCTCACCGTGTTTTATATAGCCGCTGTGTAGTGCCTGCGGTCTGGTTTACGCACATATTGCCATGGGTCTGTTTCGTGCCGGCAGCAAGTCTGCATCGATGTCGCCATATTGATGACCGATCAGCCATGCCACACGCAGTAATATGTAGAGCAGTATAGGTCTGTAGTGTATAGACAGTAGACACGAACATTGAACATAATCTAGCGGACTCCTCTTATACCTGATAGATTAGATCTTTCTTGCCATAAACGGGGACTCTGGCGATATTGAAAAACATTCCTAGATTTGACATAGACCTATTGTCGCGCTGTCAAAAATTTCAGATTTAAGTAAATAGGTAAGCTAAGTAATCTTCATTGCACAAACGACAGACGTATTTGCGTTACAATACAACAAAGTACGAATAATCGAGCAAACGGTAAACAGACAACAAACACACGCAGTGGTCTAATCAAATAATCATACAATGGTTTAGAAATTAGAAAATAAACAGTACATAAGTTAACCAAAATCGTGTTCACTGTTTATTGAAATTATACATTTCTAAAAGCAAAAGATTTCCTGGTGAGGTTGTATTGATACCTAGGTAAATTAAAAGAATGACCTTTGGGTTGCAAGCAGAATTGTCTTTTTCAAGCAAATGATATAAACAACGATTGGAACACAACACGTGAAAATAACTGTTCATCAGACGTAGGCTATACAATACATACTCGTCGATTTCTATTGTCTGTTGAAAAAAAAAACTTAATTTTGAGCGCGTGTGTGGCAATTATGACAATTACGTACGCTCAACACTATCGATTACTATGTTTATTTAGTTTATATTTTTCTTTTTCCATTTACAGTATACAGTTTTATTGCTATACTTTGGTGTGAATAAAGTTGTATAATTATAAAGCGATATGTATATGCTAATACGTATACCGTGTTACCGGCGTCGCCACGTGTGGTAATGCTCCGTCTAGCGACCACACGCGACAATATGCTCTTCCGCTGTGATTATGCTCTTTGAGTCTTTCCTTAAGGCGCATTTACTTCAGTGAGGCTGGAACGCATACAGTGTATTTTTGTTTTTAGTCGCCTTCAAATAAATTTGGCTACATGATATTTTTCGGATCCAACAATACTATGGTTCGACCATGGTCTAACTATAGAAGTCACTAAGTATTGTCTTGCAAATTACCATTGTCCTATCTGCCAAGAATCATGTTTACATTGTACCTTGTTACTTAAAGTTGTATTTTTTAGGCCTATGTGTAACAGCGGTAATGTGGAATTTGTTCTCATCGTCATTGGTAAAAGCGATTGCATATGGAGTAGGCTTTGCGATGCATGCAGTGTATTTTCGACGCTCAACCTATACCAATTAGACATCTAACCAACATCATTAGATCTTACCGCCAACGATGGACACAGAGTAAGCTTACTGTTAACCTGGCACTAATTTCAAGATTGTCGGCTTGATTGATAAAGGCCAAGCTCAATTATGCCCTCGTGGGGACATTGGAGAACCTTAGGTTGCAGCTGGTGCACTGCAGCATTATTAACCCGGTGCTTCATCTGCTCTTGTTTGCGCGGGAATTTTTTAACTGGCAGAATTTTTGTACACTCGCCAGATTTGTTGTCTCTTGTCATGAAAAGTGTCTCCCGAGACGCAGAGCTTTTGCACCTCCATGTTTGCTAGGCCAGACGCTGTCACGTCGGCAGTGGACAGACAGACATCTCACTATCACGACACTGCTGCTGCTGCTGCTGGCCATCTGACTGACGGCGTGTGATAAGTGACGCGCACTAAGCTCGGGAGACTAACAGACTGACGGACCGTGCAAGAAGCTAATATACGCTGTAGTCAACGCGGTTCTTCATAAATTATTAACAAAGAATTCAACGACAGTCGTTGCCCGTCGTACATGTCACACTGACATAGACAACAATTTGAACTCGTGTTTCTTGTCTCTATCAAAAACGTTATAAATAGTTTTATTACAGAAACGCATTTAGTCTGAAAACAGATCGCCGTCCGCACTACAGAACAAGTGCAATGTTTTTCTTACAGTTCTTTCACGTTTTGTTGTCGACATTGACTTTATGTGACTCAAAAGCAAAATACCCAGCCTAGGCCTATTGCTAATGATTAGCTTACTTCGAGCTTGAATTAAGATGTAGATCATTATTGTTCATCATCAACATCATCATCATATAGTCGTTTATTTATAAGTTGACAAACGCAACTCATACAAAGTACAAGTAAACAAATATGAGAAATAGAAAGAAAGATGGTGAACGATTAGATCTAACACATATAACTAGTACGAGTATTTGTATAACATTGATCCTTTGTTGAAGTTAATATATTTGCTGATATACACATATGAGTGCTGTTTTGACTGCAACTGTGGCAGTGACTGCGGCAGACACAAAGCTTGTTCAGATAGCACTCCTTTCAACAGATCGTCATCATATCATTAACGTCGGCGACTCATTGGTCCTCGACTGTCGCTTTCACGCAGTCAACTACAATCTTTTTGACTACCCTGTGATGTGGCGCAAGAGGCAGCTGGATGAAGACGTCCAGGTCAACGTGATGGGCAACATTAATGACCCGTTCCTTGCAGGTCATCGCTTTGAGGCGACGTTTAAGGCATCAGGACCACCATCGTCTCACGCTGTCAACCCAGCTCGCACCTACTCGCTACAGCTGTCTATCTCCGGTCAGTTGTGGGTTTCAGAGTGCAGAGTTTAAGATCGGGTCAAGAAAATACAATAACCTATTTGCAAACTCCAGAGCACAGACCTTGTTGACTATTTTATTTTTTGAAATTCTAACATTAAAACATGTGCATTTTATATACATTTCTTAAGATACTACTTTCAATCGCAGTAATATTATAATACATGCATATAACGTATATAGCCTATAATATAAACTGCTGTATTTCCGTATTGTTGGCCCAACGTTCTTATTGGTTTTGTGTACTGGTAAGTCCCACAAGTGGCCCAAAATGCACAAATTTTAACTGAACTGTTAATTTAAAAAAAACCCGGGCTGCTCCTCTTACGCACTAAGACGAAACTATATACGGCCCCACAGAAATCCTCCACACTCTGAAATTCTTGACTCCGTCTGCGGTGCGTGTGACTTCTATTATCAGGTTGTGTCTGTTCCGATGTACACGTAAGGCTGACAACCTGCACTTTGACATTTCTTGGACGCCAACGAGGAGGCGTTCTTAAGCGTCGTTTCCACAGGCGCTGCGCTTCGTAATGCGTGGCGAGTGCTGGCAAGTTTGCGCTAGTTGTACCAGTTTAATAACATTTTCGATTATATGCTACTATTTTTATTTATTTAAAATACAGGATCATCGACTGCAAAAGGCTGCATCTTAATTTCATACATTCGATGCAGCTCTGATCACTCCTTTATCTTTGCTCTTTGCATGACATATTATAGAGAACAATCACAATTCAGCTCAAACCTACGGCGCAAAGATCTGAAATGAAATGTATTTTATTTTTAGTCATATTAGTCAAATGGAAACATACTAGTAATGTAGGCAAAATTCACCAAATAAGTATGTTTTCAACTGCCAGCAGAAACTGTCACGTGATATGATTAAAGTCCTCATTGAATGAACTCGCTACTGTTAAAACCAGTTCGGGCTGTTATGATACTTTCCGGATCCCCCCAGAAAAAAACCATAGTACAACCATGGTAGGACCATGGTAAAATTACTGTGGGCCTAACTCGCTATATCCGGGACTCGCAGGCACTCGCCATGCATCGCGTGTGGAAACGACGCTTTAGTCGTTATAGTCCACCTGCGTGGAACACGCTTAACTGGTTAACATTGAACACCCAATCTGAACATTTCCAAGAAACGACATAAAGCCGATTTTGTTCTATTGCTTATGATTGATTAAACTGTCAGACAACGGAAAAACGAAGGCAGGGCAGGCAATGTTGGCCATGAGCGGCAAATTGCGTGTTAAATTCCACGTAAGCGCCGAACGATGTAATTATTGCTTAATCAGTTGGAATATGGTTTTTGAGGCATATCTTGTCCCAGAATTGAGACATCGGCACTAAATTTGGTATGTCAGTTGGAAATGGGGTCCATGAAGACACCGATTCAAGCTGTTTGGCGGCCACAAAATCCTAGATAATTGATTGTTAATGACACTGATGTAAGGGAACGTTGGAAGACGAAAGACACCACGACGAGCCTTAAACAAGCACTAAAAGAATGAATGCAGTCTCTCAGTAATTGTTATTCGGTCAAGACGACAGCGAGCCACGTTTCACTTGCTTCGTCAACTGACAGATAAACTAATCGGTTCAGCGAGGCGAATTATCTAGCCAGTCGCCATGATCCTAGCGCTTTTCACAGCTTTGCGCTCGCTGCTCTAGTGCGTCTAAACCGATATTCTCACTCTCTGTACATCACAGATTCGCCACTTGTCGTGCTGAATAGTAAGTAACAAAACTTAAACCTCCCGCCTGTCTATCTTTCTAGGGCCTTTTTCTAGCCCCTACACATTTGCATTTTTTTCTGTTCATTCGAAGCGCAGATAGAACATGCGTAATAGGCCTACTTCTACACTAACATGAACTCCGGTGGCCAAAGTTTATTGTGCAACGTAATCTAAGTTATAACAAACATTTAAAAAAATTAAAAATGATAAACAATTAACGTGTCAGTTATTCACTTAACTGAAATAATATCTATCTTGGACAGTACCAAATGTGATCGGGGGCTTCGGGCGTTTGATAATTACTGAGGCCTATTGTTATTGAAGTAGTAACTACTTGAATAAGTGTGACTAGGCATTGATGTATACAGTAATTAGTCACTATGATGACGTTGATGATGGCAGATATAATGAAAGAAGACAGCGGCAATTACACGTGTGAAATTCGCAGTCCGCAGTCGAGCGTGTTTCGCAATGTCACACATTACGTCTACGTCAGAAGTGCGTACCGTATCCTAACTGTTACTCAACGTCTGTACCTGACTGATGTGACTGTATCGCTGCGCTGGCTATAGCGTTAGCGTATATTCACTGCGTGTTAAGAATACTGATTTAGTGCCTATATTATCACCAGTCAACAAGCGCATCATTTCATTTCAACTCGCTTCAATAACGATGACGACGACGATCTTAATAAAAAAATTACAATTATAACATTAATTCAATAATTATAATAACTGGAATTACAAGTATAATCAGTACTTTGGAAATAATTTCCGACTGACAGACAAAAACTTAGCATTTCGACGTTGACATTCCTGACTCCATAAGCCCTTACTATGCATGTTGAAGAAAATGGTATAAATAAAAAAACAAGTAACCGGAGTAACTTGACAAAAGCCGCATCGAACCCGTCCCCCTCACCGCGGGGGACGGACCCGCATCTAACACAATGTAGTCGTGTCCCAGGAGTCTCAAGCGCAAACAGGACGTTGATCCGTTTAGCCGTTTTAGCACAGCCCGTCTGCGTGACACTGACAGACTGACAGACGCCGGGATCATCGATCACAATAGTCCACATCTCACGTATTAGATGCAGCCAAAATTCGTAGCAATAGCAGATTTATTAAATTATTGTATATTGATCAACGGTCAACCAAAACACTGTCATCGAATGTTTGTGTGACAAAGGTGACGTTGAGATACTGATGCTGTCGAAGGGTTCAAGAATTAGAGGAACGAGTAACACTACATTAGAAATGTCTGCATTAAAGCTAATAGAGGGACGACCGAGTGCAGTGAGGTGTGACGCTGTTGGCGGGTATCCACCTCCGGCACTAGACCTCTTTGTGGGCATGCGCGACGTTACCGCACTTTTCTTGACCAGGTAGGCTAGTATATACGCATCGTCACATTAGATTCCCGATGATAAGCTGTCCTCACTTAAAGCCTTCAAGTGAGGCGTGACGGCTTGAGCAGCTAACAACAGTACTGTGATAGCTGTCACGTAGCAGTCAATTGGGCAGACTGTTTACTCACCGCGGTGGTGCCTAGACCAACTCAGCCTTCTATCTCTCTCCCCGTGTGGGTTCCTTGGCTTAGAATAGACCCACTCCGTCTCCTGGCCGGATGTCGTAAAAGGCGACTAAACCAGGCACCCCTCAACCTCCGAGGCCTCATCTGATTACTAATGATGGTCTGGAGTAAAATAGGGAACATTAACACAGCTGCTCTAGTTACTATAGCACAGTGCAATACTCTTGTTGCACGATGTTCTAGGCAGCTTATAGGTCCAGCAGATTGGGTTTTTGTC
>Ga0126335_1002064_pt1 | contig 11766 bp, 9 predicted proteins | sample OlaspJWI45metaG_FD_108409 | JGI IMG/M metagenome (GOLD analysis project Ga0126335, IMG submission 108409) | Marine gutless worms symbiont microbial communities from Oahu, Hawaii - Olavius sp. 1 OAHU.JWI-45 metaG | ecosystem: Host-associated > Annelida > Digestive system > Unclassified | place...
ATAGTGCGAGCGTGCCGGCTAACTTCATTGATTTCTGGTATTAGAAAGAAGTCCTTCTTACACTTTACTATGCGAAGGCGAAGTATAGTAGTAGTATAGTGCCACCTGATCCTTCGGTCCACTGTTACCACTGTATATGCAACAGGCAAGCAAACATTAGCGACAAGGACGGAGTAGAATAGTGAAGGAGTGATAGACAATGAAAGTGATAACATAGAAGATGAAGTGAGATGACTGGAATGAGGTGAATAAGAAGATTCAAGTGTCAAGAGGCTGATGAAAAGAATCAAGAAGTAGGAGAAAGGTGTTGCATAACAAAAAGAGCGATTTGTGATTTTAAGAGAAGAGCGAGTAGGAGGATGAGTAGACAGATTGGTCTATAGCTTGCATGCTAGCGCAGAGCACACGCTGGCTGCAGGTGTGACATTAATTTCCACAACAGTAGCCTGCCGTACATCTTGGACCTAGGCCTCTTAGTACACAGGCCGAGAACTTTGAGGCTGTAGCCTAGAAGTAGTAGAAGCTACTTTCAGAGTGACTAGCAGTCGTGTAGCTAACAATAGGCCCATCATAATATCTTATTGGCCAGAAGTCTAGGTCGGCAAGCGTACAGTCAAGTTCCGAGAGTTAGACAACAGTTGCCGTCATAAAACAGTCGTCTTTGTCGTCTTAAAAGCGTCACGAAATCGGCGTAACAAGCGCCGTGTTTCGCCAGTAAAAGTGTCAGTTCATTCAGTCCCGCATCACATGACCATTATATAGGGCCTATTATAGACATCGACTTTTCACAGCGTTTGCAGTAAACTTTTATATTTGCTCATAATGGAGTAGTTTAATTCAACAATTATCACTGACAAAACAACAAGGTGCGTGAACAATTTTTCAGTGATGATGGTGACGTGGTATCGTTTGCCTCGTCAACAGCACACATCATTGAACCAGTTAACGTCTTCCTTAGCTTTCTGTATGATGTCACCTTCACCGAGTTTAGCCTTCATGCTTCAGGAATGATCATTTGCAGCAGCAGCAGCAGCAGCAAAAGCAGGAACACTAGAGCTGACACCATCTTCATTTTAACTGCTTGGGTCTATTTACCGACGCAAAACGTATAAACGAAACACCGAATTGTCAGCTGTGCAGCTAAATCTAGCAAATACTTGTGCCATATTACTTTTTCTTTGTATTCATATGTACCTGTAGTACTAAGCTTTATCGCCGCATTTTTAGTTTGACTTTGAATTCTACTTCGTTGACAGTAAAACTTCATACGTTAACGATATAAATGTTAATGAATGTTAATTCGTTTGCTTCATACATACTTTGTCCATGAAAATAACATATTGACATTGGTAAGAAAGTTAACATTTGAAAGAAGTTCACGCTATAGTCTGTTTGATGTAGAAAATAACTCAAAGATAGACAACAGGGATTCATGTAACTCCCGCCTCGAAAAAAAAAGAGTTGTAGTGGCGCCATCTGGCAAGTGCCAGTGAATTGATTAAAGCGAAACCGTAATAAATATTCTTTGGTTACAATTTTGGACACGGCTATTTCCAAGTGCTCATAGAGGCTGGAGTCTGCTAATCATATTTATTGCGTTCGCCAGAATGTTTGTGGACCCACTACATGGCCTGGCGAGGCACAGGAAGAAGTCACTTCAGTGCGGCGCATCTGGCGGCCGCAATGAAGAGCGCCTGACGCCAATCAGTGCTGTGCGCTGGGAAGTGGCCGGCCCGGCGCGTAATTGACTGCTGTGTCACGTGACTTGACAGACCGGATGTTGATTTGCGCCGACGTTGTTAGCCAGATGACGCGATGGATCAGATCGTGCGTTTTATGTCAGAAGCTTTCACGTGGCTAGCCTTCAGTTCTGAAAGTCTTGCAACCAAAAATATTATCTGCGAAATCATAATGTAAAGAAAAAATAAAGTGGGTCAACTCCATAAAAAGTGCTGCCGTTCTGAGTTGACGTTCACTTGGTGGCGCTAGTGGGCACAAGTGTTGAAGGCGGCACATAGGATGTAGGCATTAATAACTGATATTCAGTGCACTGCTACTACGATGACGACGACGAGGAGGACTACAGTTACCCAGCTACCACAACAAAGACGACTACGACCACGACTATTACAACAACTAGGCCTACTACTACAAATGTGATGACCAGGACGACTACGACAAACACTAATATTACGACCACTACTACAACCATTGCTACTAATACTGCGATTAACCACCACCGATGCAACAACCACTACAATGCAACTATTAAACATCTACAAAAGCAACAACAATTATTACAACAACAGCTATTACTAAAATTACTACTACAACTACTACAATGTACTACAACTGCTACAACTACAACTACTGCAATTACGGCTACAATTACCAGAATTACTACTACTATAACTATTACAACTACGACTACCACAATTACTACAAATACAACTACAACAACAACAACTACTACTACTAAAACTATTACAACTACATCTACTACAATTATTACAACTATTACGACTATGACTGCAACTACTACAACTGCTACAACTACAACTATTACTGTTACAATTACAACTACTACAGCTTCAACTGCCACAGTTATTACAATTACTGCAATTACAACTACTACAGTGTACTACTACAATTAGTACTGCTGCTACAACTACAACTATTACAACTGATACAATTACAACTGCAACTACTACAACTGCAACAACTGCTGCTACTACCACTAAGTAATAGTATTAGTTGTTGCACAGTAAAACCGAATTGATCGGCGTGACAGACAGACAGGCTGACAGATTGACGGACGGACAGACTGACGGACAGTCCTCGGTACATTGGTAATAATAGGCTGCGTTTCATGCATTCGATGCAGCCTAAAACGAACTATCTTCGAAGCGATGTAATTTAAATTACTGAAATTTGTATTATTTAATTTTGAGAGATACTACTATAGTTACAGCTGTCTGAACATAGAAGTGCAATTTTGCAAGTAAATGATCTGTATTTCCGTAACTGTTGCAAGCTGTAATTTCTGTCAGTTTTGCTTCATAAGGACTTACTTACAGGCCTAGTTGACTTGTTGTCCACTAAATGAAGTGCGTTGTCGAATTCATAAAACGAGGGTTTTATTTTGAATAAAATATTTCGATGACATTCGAGCATATCAGTAAAAAATACAACAAATGGCGGCTTGTAGCGTTTCAGAAATTTTATTTTCTTAAGGGATTGTTTTTGCCGTGCACAGTACATTTAGGCCTACGTTGTCTGGTCAGTCGTCGGAGTTCATGGTCGGATAATAAAATAATCTGGTTGTAAAGACGATCGAATGTCATTTTTTAAACTGCCTTAGGCGAAATACGTCATTTGTAAGCGCCGAAATCGAATCAAAAAGCAAGCCAGTAAGTCTAAATAAGTAATCATAACTTTGTTAGTTTCTTGTAGCCGATTTGCTGGATTACTCATAAACATACAGGTACATGCACAGGCCTATTGCCTGTTGCCGGACATCTTTAGTTCACAAAATAATGAGAAACGCACTTGCAAGCAAGCACGGTCAATAAACTACAGAATCCACTAAACCAAGACTAATCGTTAGCGACAAATTAAAAAATAATTCATGTGCTGGTTATGGATTTTTAACAATGTGTTAATTGCATATATCATTCCGGTTAAAGTCTGCTAACACATAAAATCAATAACTGACGCAGGCTGTCTTGTATTCAAGGGCAATTTTCCCTCTGGATCGGCAAATTAACAGCCCAACCAGATGAAATATTTATGTTTATTCAGCAATCATCGGACTTATTTTTTGTCTGGAAGGAAGCAAAACAGAGCACTAAGTACTAAATAGTGTATGTTTTTATTCGGCTTTACAGTCAGAAGTTATAGACCCCGTACGGCGTTTAAACGAGTGGAAATGTGTATCAGTGCACTTAGTAGACATTAGGAATCTGCGTTTGCAGTTTGCAGTACTCTCAGCTTTTATTGACAACAGAAAAGTTTTCTATTACGTCTGTCAAACGAAGTTATTTTAAGACTCCGGGCAGTAGGAACACGTGGCACATTATTGCAATGGCTCGACTTCTCGAACACAACGATAGCATCACACTCGTGCATTGTTGCCGCCTACTGAGATATTGAATGGCATCGTCCAGGGATCAATATCTCTTTCTGTGTCCGTTTATTAAACATTAGCAGCTCACTTTAATTATTTCTTTAAAAGACGTTACGTATCAGTATTTTTTGATTAATTTACGAGACATTTGCCTTGATAAACACGGTTATGAATTATGCCAGCCTGGTTAACAGGCACACACAACACCACTTTTGACCGGTCAATCGGCCATAAAATAAGCTGAGCTAGTTAACGGAATTAGAATGAAGTATAGCAAAGACAGATGAGTTAAAGGAGTTATATAACTTTTCATTTATGGCATATTCGCCCTGACATTTACGCAAAGTTACCCTAATTACAAATTGGTGGGGCCGTGAGGCTTTTTAAACGTTATTTTCAGCTGCTTATTTTGAGAAGCTGGGCGTAGAAATGACGCTGCCGCTGACATGAACTACATAGCATCAGCATCAGCAGCAGCAGCAGCAGCGGGGCATGCACCGACCGACCAGGCGTGATGCGATGCAGTAGTCTATAGGTGTCATTCACTTGTAAGATACGGCATGCGTGCACGGTGCGTCGCGTGTGGAGTCGAACTGTCAGTTTGACATTGTACGTCTGTCTGCAGCAGAAACAGCGTGAAAGTGACATGGGGCGTCGTCGTATCAGTAACGCCACATGGAAAAACTCGTTTTCGAAGTAAACTGTTGTGTGTTGCTCACTGAGATAAGGTCGCTGTTGGAAAAGATTTGCTAGCAGCTGTTTGTCTAACATTTATGCCCGACTGGTCGATGTTGCGTGCGGATTAGATTCTGCGGTTAACGTCGTCTGGCAGTCCGCAAATTCGAGCGCAACGTCACCCAGTTTCGTGTCTAATCAGTGCCGATGAATGCTTAGGCTGCTTTGGATGAGAGTTTAAAAAAGCTCAGAGTGACAAGCCACAGGCAAAACAGCTGTCATAGAATTTCCCGAGTCGTCGTCGTCGCTTCTTTCAACTAGCGGTTCAAAAAGAAGCCCGCGAGACAGCTGTGTGCACCAATTATCGGTCTAACAAAGCGAGAAAGACCCGATTGAAGTGCTCATTTCTTTGCGGTACACCGACTGAATCGCTCCCTAGTCATCGACTTTTTTCTAGCGCACTGCTCGTCTGGGTTTTTGGGATCACACTAGTTTTGGAAGCGACACGCTACGCTCGGGACAGCTGCTATACTTAACATCTTGTTTTTGCTTGGGAGAGAAACCAGCGTGAGCGTGAGAGTTGCGATGGAGAGTTCTGAGACGTCGACGTCAATGTTTGACGACTTCTGGACCAATTCGTCGGCGAACGGGTATGTGTGCCACAACTACTACAACACCGCTTCTACTGTCGTTCTGTCGGCGCTGATCGGTCTCGTCTGCGTCGTCACCATCACCGGAAACACTCTCGTAATCGTCGCTTTCGCCGTTGACAGTAAACTCCGCACGTACGGCAACTACTTTATTCTCAACCTTGCTCTGTCTGACCTCATCGTCGGCTTACTGATCGGCATCTACGCGCCCTACGTCCTGCGCGGCTGCTGGCAGCTCACTCGTCCCGGATGTCTGGCGTTCCTGTTGCTCGACTACGTCGTTCCACTGGCCAGCGCCTGGAACATGGCCCTTATCAGTCTAGACCGGTACTGCAGCGTCGCACGCCCTATCGAGTACCTTGTACTGCGATCCATGTAGGCCTATAGGACCTGGCACCGAAGAAGTCTCTCCATCTCTGTCTGTCGAGAAACAGTTCTGAACGTTTCACCTTCTATAGTGTAGTTTTCGTCTTTCCACCGCTATCCTGATGTTGTCCAGCCAGCGTTTCCATGGACGCCCTATCGAGTACCGACTGAAAATGAGCACCAACGTCGCCGTGCTCTCCATGTCTGTGCCATGGCTGGCCGGCACCATCTGGTACTCGCCGTCAGTGCTGATGTGGGAGACGCTCAGCGGCAGAGAGGCTGTTCCAGACGGCAAGTGCTTCGTTGACTTCTACGACAATGTCGGCTACCTCATCGCATGCTCGTGTGTTGAGTTTGTTCTGCCGTTCGTCACGGTCGCCACCATCAACGTTCTCATCTATCTCAACATTCGCCGCCGATCACGTGGCCTCATGATGGCCGCCGCTTCACGCTCCACTCCTGTGACGTCATCAATCTCGGGGGCGGACGACAGCCAGACGACGGCGAAGGCTAAGAAGTTGTTGGCACGTGACAAGAAGAGCGCGCGTTCATTGGCTATCCTCATCATCGTCTTTCTCTTCACCTGGGCTCCGTACGAGATCTGCGCGTTCGTCCATCCCGTCTGTAACTTCTGCATCCCAACCTTTACACTGGAGGTCGTCTTCTGGCTGCTCTGGCTCAACTCCACCATCAATCCGATTCTTTATCCGTTCTTGCAGCAGAGATTCCGGGTCACGTTTATGCGACTGCTCGGTTGTTCGCGTGGACTGCAAGCAGACACGTCGTCGACGCGGGATGACCGCACGTGTCAGATGACGCGTTTGACTCCAAGATAGACACAGTAGCTTCACGGAACGTTCATTGCGGCCTCGTTTAACTCTACCTGGCGCATGTGCGTTTATTGCGGTGTGTCGCGACAGCTGTATGCTGATCAATTTGGTTTGGTTAATCATTACCGCATTTTATCAGCGCATTAACCCGCATTTCACCGCTTTGAAAGTCTGTGGAAAACGCTAAGTGTAGTTGACGATCTTGTCCGATGAAGCATTAAGTTATCGTTATGGCTTCTTAAGGGTGTATAAAATAGCAAGCCGGGAAACATGTGCAATTGCGAAGAAGCAGGTGTCTGCCGTCAGTAGGCGACTCCCTGATCCTAAGCTTCATTTGTAGGTAAACAGTTGGCATGTTTATGATTAAACTTGTCAGCTTTCTGTGCATCTTTTACGTGTTATCGAAAAAGTAACAAAGCAATAAAGCAAAACCTACAGCAAAAAATCTGATTTGCTAAATATATACAGTACAAATAGCCCATAGTAAGATCGCGCGCATAGCGCGCGTACACATTTGTATTGTATGTGGTTGGCCGTGCTTCCTAGTCTGCAGTTTTTGACTGTACCGTTGCACTAAGTGACCCGTAACGAAAGTTGTAGACGAAAGTCTCGCTGTAAGGTTGTCCGTTTTATCAGACAATTGTTATAATGGTAAAAAAATACTTTATTCCGGTGTTTTAGGTAGATAATTAACAAATACGCTGTAACATGTACCTAAAGATTAGATCTGTGCTCACATTTTAATAAATATGCTACAGGTACATAATATGTTACTTAGGCTGTGTAACTTATCTAATATTCTACAAACAGCCAAGAAAATAGGTAAAAACCTTTCTGTGGCGCCATCTGGCGACTGTCTGTAAACTTTTTCTTGAAATGCAATGCATACGGCTCAGTTCAACGTTGTCGTCGAAACAAACACAAATCGACTTATAGAAGCAACGAGAAACAAAACGCCAAAGTAATTTAGCGGTAGCCGCATCGAATACGAGCTGCAATGAGGCGCTTTTAATGAGCTTTGCTCTCCGGGCTGCGACCGGAGTTTAGGTTTCCTAATGGGTTATATAATATTATTACTTTTTCGTGATAATGGTGTTCCGATTTTGCAACACCAAACGCGGCTGACTTTATTTAGTGCAAACTCTTTTTAAGTTTCACATTTGTCTGTTATGCATCCGATGAGATTACTAAGTATTAGATTTCGATAGTAAGTCGGAGGAAAATAATGCAACGATACTTATATCTGTGCTGTTGTATCACGTTTCCCAAGACTATTAAGCGTCCTTTCCACATGCGCTGCGTTGCGCGACGCGATGCGTGGAGAGCGTCGCATCGCGCAGCGCAGCGCATGTGGAAAGGACGCTTTGGACTATCATGTCCAGCAGGCGCTGAAACTGATGCATGTGAATTTCTTTATTTATGTGTATGCGTTGTATGATAGTAATTCTTGGGTTTAATGTTTTCGCATTTTTGTAATTTTTTGTGTTTTTTTTTTGTCAAAAAATCTTACTACTGACGGCTTGGCCACCAGGTAAATTAAGATTGATTTATTGATTGACGCATTCTGTCAGTGGTAAGCTGATGGTAAGCTCTATTGTCGTTAGTGTGAACATTATAATGGCAGTTGTTCGTATTGTAATTATACATGTACATTACTGCCATACTATTTGGCGATGTACACTCTGTAATACGTTTAGTCGCGTGAATTTGTTTGTCTGTGTGTCGATGTCGGTTCGGGTTGTAGCTGTTGAATGCCTCGACCTAGAAACTTCAATTAAGACATGCCGGTACGTATTTAGAATATCTACAGCAACTTGTAACGTTGTGACGTCGTGACATCTGAAGAATGTTGCATCTAAAAGAGCGCCACGCTGTGATTATCGTTCTACAAGTAATCTTTGCTTTAACATACGTTCGCGTACACTAAATAATAATATAGTTAGGCCATATTATGCATAATACGGCCTATTGCGACCGATGATTCCGTAGCGTAGTGTGTCAGTCAGTCTAACGTTGTCAGTCTGTTTGTCACGTGGCTGTGCTGTGCAAAAAGGGGTCGAGGTCCCAGGGCACATTGTATTAGATGGAGGTCCCGCTTTCCCTGTACGGCGTTAAGGGGAAAATTTTGCCAATTGTAAAGTATAACTGTTCGCTGTCGATGCGGCCTTCACTAAATTATTTTGGCCTCTTGTTCGTATTGTTGTTTTTTAACAAAAATAAAATAACATTGGCAAGAAAAACGTACGCTTCGCTGTGGCGCAAAACGTTAATCACTGTTGGCACATGACGGTGATTAATTAATGTCGGCCGTCATTTGTCAATGTCGTATTTGACTTTCAGCAGTCACGAACGCTGATGTAGTCTACGTTGTTTGGAGATTCATCAGCAGCCTAGTTTCGCCCGTCTGCATTGCGTGATCAGTTTGTCCTGTAATGTCAACTAATACGAGGAATATGTCCATTCCATTTAGCCAACTTACTTCAGCACCTTCTTTGTCGTGGTTTTTCGCGGTTAGTATTATGTCTTTTGTTATTTTGTCGCTTGCTATTTTGCCGGACACCACTGAAGTGAAGGGCTACATATACCACGGCAAAATGCAGCATTTTTATACGTTCAGTGACGCCTGCCTGTGTACACGTTTGTGAGTTTTGTTCGAACTCGAACTTTTGAAAACCCTGACAAGTTGACATAAAAACTTCGTATCGGTGGTCTGGTAAGCATAGTATCTCGGTCACTTTCGAGTAGTGGTGGCTAAGGCTAACCCCCAGAAATGGATCTGCTTTTGATTGAAAATTATTCTTGTTGTGGGGCATTTTCTATAATTTCGTGGTTCACAGTCTACATTGTGTCCGGAAAAAAGTACACCATGTGTACATTTTCATAACTCAGACAAACAACGTCAAATTTTAACCGAATTCTGCAACAACAATGCCACCTTTAGTTGCAAAAAATTGGCAAATTTCAATAAAATCTGTTAACGGCAGCAAAAGTTACAGCAAGTTTAGCGAGGTCACCCGAAAACATAAGGTGTCCACTATTGGCAACGTTTAGACATGTGACTGTCAAAGTGCAAAGTCAAACATATTTAAAGTCTGTGTTCAAAATATTCTCCACATGCTCAAATGCAAGCTTGAAGACGTGACTGCTTCATTGATGATCAACTGATCGTCTGATTGAAATGTTCCCATTCTTCGATCAGACGCGAGTTCAGCTGTAAGGTAAGGTAAGGTAAGGTAAAGTGTGGATTTGTATAGCGCTATTATCACAAGGTCTCTAATGCGCTGTGCGACGGCATGAATCCGGCTGCGGTACACACGCTCTTGCAGCTTCCTCAGATGCGGTAGCTTTCCGGGTTGACGTCAGGACTGTTGGCTGGCTAGGGAGTTGAAGTGATGAAGTCTAGTGTTTTGCGGGTTAACAGTTGCACGGTCTTACGTGCCCTGTGGGCAGAAACACTTCCTGACCAATGACTGGCACTAATTAGCGTAACGAAAACTGAGATATTTTGCCGTCGATATTTGAAGATAATAACTCCACTACTGAAAAATTTTTCTAACAAAATTTCGTGTTTTTTCAGATATATATTCGTAATGCAGTGTACGAAAGTTTGTTAAGATGCGTTGAGATTTGACATTTGTATCTGATATTGTTTGTGGTGTACTTTGTTCCCGGACACAGTGTATATTATAAAAGTTCCTATCTTGCCTGTTTGTCTGACCGGGGGCGTGGCCGTGTAGCACGATTATGGCTCGTTACTTTAGTTGTCAAAAATGAAATGTTATAACTGCTGGTTACAGGTTTTAAATGGGGTCAACTGCAGGTCTTTATTCTATCGCGTTTGCCGTAAGTATTCAGCGAGTTACTGACGTACTTCTCACTTCTTGCAGTCTATTTTGCTGAATGCCGTTAAACATTCTATATATTGTGGTGATAGGCTCCTCGCCTCCCCTTGCTTACTGTACTATATTTATCGTAATGATGTCGTTGATTTACATATTTGCATATGTATTCGTACGTCACTGCTTGGACCTGTGTACGCATAGGCTGCGCGCCGCAGCTGCGCTGCCTTAGGTTGACGCTGACCCAGTTTCCGACATTGTTGACCTGTTTTCATCTGTATGCTACCGTATGACTATAAGTCACGTGACCGCTGCTGTGTTCAAATTGGGGACGCGATTTTTTGACACTTTTAAAGTCAGACTTTGTTGAATAAACATCGACAGTGATGTGAATCTTGGAGAGACGCCGAGCTTGGAGTTCGTGCTGTGTGTGTTGTGAATGATACGACTGACGAAAACCGCTGAGTCGATCTGCTGTGCTATTCGCCACACTGTGACACTGCCAAGAGCTGTCTGACGAACGATACGCTTACCACATTCAGTTCGAGTTCTGATTGCTACGACGACTGACGCCGGCCGTCATCGCCTGTCCTACGACGCCACGCCAGCAGTCCGTTCCGTCGGTGTCGTCTACTACGCAGTTGTTACAACGCGTCTGCTGCTCACCGCTTGCTGCTAGCCGCTAGCTACATCTTTTTGGTGACATTCTCGGTTTTATACTATGTTACAGACACCTTTTCCCTACCGTACCTCTTAGTATTTTCCTAGACATTGTATTGAGCCATAATTACTGTATTACACCTGTTGTTAAAGTTATATTCTGGTTTCAAGTTGTCTGTTGATAATTTCAAGATTTCCACACAGGCTAACAGCTGAGTAGACCACAAGGGGAGAGGGTGACTCGTAACCGTATGTACATAAGCAAATACGGAATAATGTTCAAACATATTTACATCCGTGACAAGTGCACATGTTCATTGTTATTTAATGTTATTCAGAATTGGCTCGCTGATCACGTTTTCACTGTACTTTGCTCTTTGTTCGGATCGCCGAATTAGCTAACTTGCAGAGAAAAGTAAGCAGACGTACTTCTTGAACGCAAATGAGCAGCCACTATATGCACCGTCTCTATCATCGCCATTTATTCGTTCATAAATTACAATAAGCATCAACGAAATAAACAGAGGAACAGGACAGAAAAGTGCGAAGTGCTCTAACAACAGCTCAACAAAGATAAAACGAGTAAAGTGCTAGATACAAACTAATTACCAAGAACTTTA
>Ga0126335_1002065_pt1 | contig 11753 bp, 6 predicted proteins | sample OlaspJWI45metaG_FD_108409 | JGI IMG/M metagenome (GOLD analysis project Ga0126335, IMG submission 108409) | Marine gutless worms symbiont microbial communities from Oahu, Hawaii - Olavius sp. 1 OAHU.JWI-45 metaG | ecosystem: Host-associated > Annelida > Digestive system > Unclassified | place...
AGCGCTTCGGTCGCCAAACAGATGGGTTTTCAAAGACTTTTTAAAAGAGTCAAAGGTAAGTCCCGGCCGCCGTAATCCAGGTGGAAGGTCGTTCCATAGTCAGGGACCGGCGGCCGAGAAACTCTTCTGCTTGCGTAAGTTGAAGGCGAACATTTTTGCTCGTGTCATTGAGCATTGCTCTTAACATGTAAAAATAAACTGTCTGTCCGGAGTTCACATGGTGACATGGGATAGGTAAGTCACTAAGTTTAGGACGAGTTGAGCAGTTGACTGCCACCAGATAAACCTAAAACTTGACAACCTGTTACTCAAGCGTAGACTCTGAGAGTCTGTGGGTGTGACTGGCGTTAACGTGAACGCATTATACAAAACTCTTACTAATAATTTTCCTTTTCTTTAAATCACACTCCCGTAGGGGAGTGGGCCGATCCCGGAGGTACTGCAATACCGGGCCAACCCGTGGGGAAGTCGGAGCAAGCTCCTGCATCTTCCCCCAGTACCGAAAATCAGTTTAATATCGATGTCCCCCGATAGGGGACGTATCAAATATTCAGCTGATAAGAACAGATACTTTTTGTCTTTGGCAAAATGCCTTGTATTATATACAAATATGAAAAATATAGACAATAGCACCATATTGTGCAACGTGTTAGTCAAGTGACAGTAATGTGAATATAATTGTGTAAACTGTGACATGCTTTAACGATTTTTCATTTACATGCATTATTCAGCAGTATACACTAGGTGGCAGCTTTGTTTTACTGCCAGTGTACGAACGTACGCAGTAGTGAAGATGCAGCGTGTCCTCCTGATAAACAATACGGCGACACTGCGCTACAGTAGGCCTACAGTACTGCGTTTGTTTCTACCATTCTACAGTTATATCTAGCATTAATTTAAGGAGATTAGCCTACGTTGTCGTGCTAAGAATAAAATTATTGACTACTTTTTTGCCAAAACGGTGGAAATCCAAGCAGCATTTCTAAAGTTATTAATATTAGCTATTAAAGTGACATCTTTTATGTTGGCCCACTCTGTAAGTTTAGGGCCTAGGCATATGTCCAACGTTTTTTAAGTTTTGGAATTTGGACCAGGGCTGTATTTGCCAGGGGTCAGGGGGTTAACGCACCAAAACTCCCCTGTCGAAAATGATGAAATGAAAATAATGTTTCAGTGGGTCAATTGTAACCCCCTCATTTGGTGGTCGTGGTCCACCAATGCACTGCCGTAGTATTCTTTCATTATACTGCACTGCACAAGTGCTTCTACCGAGTCAACATCTTCTCAGACGCCGTTGTCGACGACGATATCAGTGTATGACTGTCGAAGGACAGCTCTGCCTTACGTCGGCTGTCCAAGGCTCCAAGCGTCATGGAATGATCACGGCGTCCGGCTGGACGCCAAAGTTGCCGTTTACAAGGCAGCCATCCTGACATCTTTACTCTATGGATGTGAGTCGTGGGGCCTGTATCGCCGACACGTCGTGAAGCTGGAGCAATTATCGGCATGGGTGAAAGTCAGCTGCTGAAGCAGGTCTTCTACAATCACGCTCTCATGGTGTCAGCGGAAGAGATACAAGGACATGCTGAAGTCGTGTAACGTAGATCCGAATGAAGCAGTTTGAGAACGACCGAGTGACGAAACTACAGGAGAAGAGGTCCCAAACGTACCCAACGTAAAGCAGCCGGGAGACTGACAACTGGCGTCTTTACTTGTGTCACGTGTGGCCACACCTGTGTTCTTCTCAGTTCTCACACCGCCCGACACAATCATCCGTGACGAGATCCGCCTTTGGCGACGTCTCAGTTCATGTATACCACGATACCAGCAGCAGTAGTGGGGTATCTAGAATGTCTGAATAGTAGAACCTACTCACTTTTGAGTAGTTTTAATATACTCAACTAAATACTCGATTTGAGAATGCAGCATCGCATAAATTTGCATACTCAAATTGAATACATAAATAGGCTACTCATTTCAGACATCGCTATTTGAGCATTTATATATACTCAATTTGAGAAGTTAATATTTACAGTGTGTGCAAGAATAAACAAAACATTAAACAATTCGGATCAACGCTGGAGTTCTAGGCAGGACCGTCGCAGTGGAGCAGGATATCTGAATATAGACCTATTGTGTTTTGGTAAAGTGTTATTCTCAGCGACTTGAAGATTTCCCTATCCCATTTGCGTCTATAGGGTGGTATATTCGCGGTGATCGATAGGCTATGCTAAACAAGCATCGTTCTTTTTTGTCAGTGACAGCTAGCGCACACGGCTGCGGCAACTGAAGCCGCTATCATTCCGTTATCTCGACGTCAAATCGTTAATACCTATTGTGCTTGCCTGCCGCTGAATTGCGTGGCATCACAGTAACAATAGCAGTCCGTCGAGCCGTCGCTCGCTTAGACAAAGACGGATAGGTACCAAGATTGATCGTTTGCGGTCAGGAAGAGCCGTGACTTGATCTGATTGGCTGTCGCTCCGTCGACGTCCATGATCTGCAGTTGCTGATTTCATGCAATGAAAAGCTTAGTTCTGCCTGCACAATATTAGAGCCATTGGAAGTGCGTGTAACGCGTAACTAAACTATAACCCAGCACACTATGATCAATAAGCCTAATGCATTGGTATCAGCAGACAGTATATCTGCTGCTGTGCAGTGGGCAGAAAATCCGCCAAATTTTAGACGAATCAAAGGCCACACACAGTTGCCTGTAACTGTAGGCATAAGAAACAATAGGCCCCTAGGTCCTAAATGTCCGCTATTTAATCTCGAAACTTGTGTATAACCTACAGTTTACATCGTCACATCTAAACTTACGATGTAGGCTAGTATGAAGCAACAATAAGATGTTCGCAGGCCTACATAGCCTACATGTTGTCTATAGGCTAAAACATTGCGCAGCAGCTGCAGCATCACGCGTTGCCAAGGAGACCGACCACGCCACTTAGCCTTAACGCATTCATGGCGCCTTCTACGAACTTGCCGTAATTTGGCGGCCTGTATTTACCGAGAAATAACGTTGCACGTCTAATGCTAGTTCCGTCATTCTCTGCAGACGTCCACGTTCGCCTTAGTGGAACCAGAGGCGTGAAATATTGAATAGGTAAATTTCTGCATGCGAAAATAAGGAGATAAACGTCTCTAACAGTTTATTTCTAGTCAAGCAGAGAGGCAAATCACACCCATCATCAATTTCGACACTTGTGACTTTCTACGAAGACTATGTTCTTGCTAAACATAATTTAAGCTACATACCGGCTGCAGGCTATGTATGACTAAATCATGACAATAAATGTATTCTGAAACCCCGCAACTTTATTAACACTGGTTGTAAATCTTACAGTGTCGGGATATTTTTAGATTAGTTAACCCGTGTTAAGTGGTGTGCTTGGTCGGATTGCGTGCGTTGGTTCCAGGAACGTGTTTTACGAAGCGTTTCCTCCACGCACGCAAATTGTCGGTGAAGCGAAGTGGCCAAGTGCACGGGTGGGCAGTGGTTGCACGACCCCGTCGCGTGTGGCAGGCTACGACTGTGAAACATCTTGGTGCCTTCAGAGTCGGACACTTTGGGCGACTTTCAGACAGGGGCGCGGGAAGTCTTATAAAGTTGGTGGAGCTTAAAGGGTGTCTGAGCTAGGGGTCTAAGGGCAGATCCTCTGATAGGCAGAGGCACCACCACAGTTTGGAATGTCCGAACAAAAGTCGGATAATTTTATGATTTCTTTCACTTTTTTGCATAGTGATTTCGAAGAAGAATAAGTATTTTGGTTTGTTTATTTTTGTAGAATTTGCATACTTGGCATTCTAGACCTACCTCCATGGACTAAGGCATCAAAAATGAGTGCAGTGTTTTAAAAGTAAGGGCAAGCCTGCGAGCGAAGCGAGCAGAAAATTTTTGAACCCCATTTTTTGCACTGTAACGGGCGTTCCGTGGATCAAATATAAATCTTTAATTCACCGAAAATACGGTAGCATCAAAAAACAACAGCGCAAGCATAAATACAATGATGGGGGAACAGCAGCAAAGTCCATGACAGTAGTTGACACTTGGTACTAAAATATAAATAAAAATATCATATGTAATCAACGTTGCTCACCAAACCTAATTAAGTATTACAACTTTTTGCAAAATTGTCAAAAACCATTCACTGTGGAAACGCATCGTAATATAAACTTATCCTGCCTTCTTTTAAGACCACAGCTCGGCAGGTCAATTGCAAAGTATCTCTGACAATCTGTTACTGCATCAATACACCCAAATCTTTGTAGCGTTTTAGTTGTCCCCTGCTGACCATCTATCTCAAAATGTAAGTAGATATATCCCACCCACCTCCTATGGGAGCCCGTCCCGTCCCTGCCGGCAAGAGGTCTGGAAGATCCAAGAATGTGAAGCTTTGGCATAATTGCGTGTATTTATACTTGAAAAAAATATACCTAATTATTTGGTTCACATGTTGATTTTACATATAGCAAATCTTACCTGTTGAGATGCCTCTGTGTAAAGGTAATACAGTGAAACCTCATTATCTCGCTCCAAGTTAAGACACTCGCCTCTCCACGGGTGGCTCTGGAAGTTGGAACGGATATCTTCCCTTCGGGTGCAGTGCACTGTCTTGCATGAAGACAAAATCATTGGCTGGATAAATGCGCGGCATTCTGGCAGCAAAGAAGTCTGTAAAAATTTTATGTACAGTAGGTCTCCTTGTTCGTTTTAGTCTTCTCTTGCGCTTTGTAGAAAACCGATTTCTTTGGCGATGCAGTGATTGCAGTCAACTAGGACAATGTCAGGTTTTATCTTTTTTGCATAAATCCATTATCCAGATCAGCTTGTATTCACAACAAATTCGTGGGATCACTAATGACGTCAATGAAATTTGCAAGCAAGCAAGAGAAAACATAATACTACACTTCCGACAAAACGAATTTATTCTCCACTTATGATGCGCAATATAGCGATGAAGCAAATTCGGGACATTCTTATGTGCCACCGTTAGGAAGTAGGCAATGAGGTTAAGACCTCGACCAGAAAATGAAAAACAACGCTAACACATAATAAAGACGCAACACAATAGCAATTATCATATGGTGCTAACCAGTAACTGGCGCACATAAAGCAGTTGCAAAGTGAATAAAAAATCTGCCCTGTGTCCACGGTTTATTAGAACGACAGATCGACATTGTCGAAAGTCGTGATTCGAGTTGAAAATTGAAATTCGAATGATGCGCATATCTGCCACCGTTGACAGTATGGCCCACAGCTCTAATAACCGAAACGTATGCTGTTGTACTGAGTTCCAAAATGTCCTGTCAGCGACCAGCGGTAAATTGCGACTGCACTTAGCCTATTGGTACTGACATTAAGCGGCGTTGACGACGTCGCAGGTTCATCGAGTACCGTCGTCGTCGACGTGAAGAAACGTGATAAACGGGGACTGGCAGAATTTCATTGAATCTGACGACTCGAGAACAGCCACACGCCAGCGGTGAGCATTTCTTGCATGTTTGGTTCTAGTGACTAGTCCTTGGTTAATGATGCGGCAGTAACTGTGTAATGTGCCAGTGTTCAGTAATGGAAGCATAGGCCCACTTGCTAAATAGGACAAACTATCAACTGCTACTGTTCGTTTAGCCGAATTTCTTCTGTCCCGTAAGGCCCAAATTTATTGGCTTATAGTTGCAAATATATTATATTTTAAAAAGCGACGCGTTGTATTTTAGCAATATTACTATATTCATTTGTATATTATAAATTTTCGTCCGGTGATGACTTGTGGCACAGTATATCAACTGTACAAAGTTTTGTACGTTAGAGCATCTCATTGACAACAGTAGGCTGTCTTCAGTAACAACAGCAGACAGTCAGAATTAAATTTATAAGCCGCTATAGTAGATGCATCAGTCAGTAGAAACCGCCATTTGCCGTCATTAATCCCCACTTCAGCACAGTGACGTGACGGCTGGCAAGCCTCAAGCTCTGAGTGACCCGGTGTCTTGTCTTGCCGGCGGCCACTGCGATGATGACAGCATAATTCAAAATCTATTGGGCCCCGACCATGCAGGGTATCAGAGTTGTGCGGTTTTGAACACCGGCTGAACGGCAGGCACCCGTAATATGACAGCATGGAAACCAACTTTGACACGCTGGGAACAAAACAGTGATGTTTCGGGTCGGACAGCATAGCATTAAGATATTAAAATAAGATATGTGGGAGTCTAGCGTGTAGTCAAAAGCCGACTAATGCTAGCTTAGTCTACCACGCGAAAGTTAATTTTAATCCAACCGCTGAAGCATAAGCCAGAAATCCGTCAAGTCATTCCGGAAGAGTAGGCCTATTTCTCATCGTCGACCCATCTGTCCTTCAGTTCTTTCGTTTGACTGTCGTTGTCGCAACTCGTGTTCAAAACGTCGCAGTGCCAGTGCATTCAAGAACGGAAGAAAAGTTAGTAGTATATGTAAACACGTGTGTACATATTTCCCCCCAGTTATGTTAGTGACCAAGCTGTTAACGACCTACGAACTTAGCAGAAATATTACACCCGACAAATGTAATGTGTTGAGTAATAAATAGTCAAACGGTCAAACCGTGACAGGCAGCCACTGCAAATACAGCAGCGATGTTGAAATGCATGTATAGCAGGGTATGGGACCGTGGGACTTCAAGTACAGTTAGCTTTGTGATTGTGAGTGACACGGTTAGTGTCGGACACGCTCTGGGCATGAGATAACCCCAAAATGCCATAGTCCGTGAGAAATATTGACCCCACGCTATCACGGAGTCAGAATCATGACTGCAGCGGAGGCCGCAGTGCGTGTGGCAAAGAAGACGCGCAGTGGCTGTGAGAGAAGTCGGGTGCGCGTTCGCCGCGTTCCGTCTGTCTGTCTAGCGCGCTGCAGTGGCTCAGCTGACTGACAGACTGAGGCACTAGTCGTCTTCTGTCGTTGACCACTACAACAACTGCAAGGCAATGCACGTCAAGCATCAGAAATCGTGCTGACCACCACCGTGGTATGTACTGTACTCTTATTGTCGAATTATTTATCTCACGAATGTAATAGTATAAGGCCTTGCTTTCACGAGCAATTTATTACTCTCGGAAACAGAAAAACACAAAACATACATACGAAACAAGTAGAAAGAAAAATCAAACTAACATTTCAACAAAATCTTTCTAATATAATGTAGAATATTGGCAATAGCTGAAATATCACTATGATGTCACCGGTCTGATACTGATATTAACACAATCTAAACAAAGGCCATGATAATTCACTTTGAGACGCGTGCATTATCTGTTGGCACGAATAACGTCTCTCACGCACAGTATTTCGCCATTGCGTGAATAAACAAATTGCAATAGCAATGACCTTTGTCACTTAAACTCTACACAGTGAAAATCACTCACTGTGTGCCACTACTAGACAATGATCTCCCACCACAACCCATCACGGACAAATGTCTGATTCTATCAAATTTTCGAACGCTTTACGTTCACATCGATAGAAAGTTCATTTTTCGGCCTCATCGAATACACGAGACGCAGACTATTGCAATAGATGATCCCGGCGACGGCGTCTGCAAGTCTGTCTGTCTGTCATGTGGGCGGGCTGTGCGAAACGGCTGAAGACGCCTCCATGGGAACCGAAGAAACATTGTATTAGATGGGGGTCCCCATCTCCCCACAGCGATGGGAAGGGTTTCGATGCGGCCTTTGCAAGCTTACTTTGGCCACTGGTTGGTTATTGTGGCACGTCTATTGTTTCAGTCTGCCGGTGATCTCTGTAGCGTCTTCGTCGTCGTTCATCATCATGTTGTGTCCGAGACTGCTGCTGCTGCTGCTGCTGCTGACCGCATCAGTGACGTCACGGGGTCTTCAGGGTCATCATCGCGTGACGCAACCTTCATCACGAGTTGTCGACGTTGCTGATCCGTGCAAAGCCGGTGAGTTGGAGTTAGACACTTCTCTGTATCTGTCCGCGCAACTGCGTTTGTACGCCTCGCCTCGCTCCCAATGTTACCACTACTACGATAATTCTTGGCCTCATATAATACAGGGTCATACCGTATGTAATTGTACGGCGCTCCCGCTGTACGAAGGGTACACGTTGCTAGTGTGGACTAATGTAACTGTCGAGTTAGACTATCAGTCCCAGTTAGTGGATCTCTGAATTTTACAAAAGTGACACATAACTGCATTCTGTAGAAAACTATACAGATAAACGTATTGTAGCCTAGTGTTTGTATGAAAAAGATTCGTTTTTTGAATGACGGTTTTTTTGCCCCACCCTACCCAAAAAGTTTTTTTTCTTTCGCTCAGCCAAAGTGGCTAACATATCTTCAGCCACTTAACTGTTTCATGCAGACTATTTTGAGATTTGACTTTCGTTTATACATGTCTGTACTGTACAGAACTAAATACTACAGCTATACCGACTTGCACTAGCAGCTTCATTACATTACGCTGATAGGCCACATAGAAGGCCCGACCGGAAATTTCCGTCCTCCATGGTAACGTACTGTCTATCCATTTTTTGCAGCTGTATTTTTTGTCAAATAACATTGAACGGTTCAGAGCAGAGCGTGCGATGGCGTGTAAGCCAGACTGCCTTCAAGGGTTCGGTTGGCGCGTTGCAGCGTTAACTTGAGTACAGAGTAGCCTACAGTTAGATTGCGCTGGAGCAGACAAGGCGTAGGCGGTGCGGCTGTCCACAGAAAAACTCGAAAGGTTTACAGTGAGGGACACGATGAGACTACAGAGTCATTTCAGATCGTTCATTGTGTAGATCGGACTGGCGCCATATATTATTACGGTATAGTTGTTCACACCCAGTGCCATCTCTTAGCAAGCAGTACACTTTTTATTGCTCTTGACAGTACAAGTTTTTGGTGTTCGTTGGTATTCGGTTTATTTGTTTATATCTGTAACACTGTGTAATTCACTTTGGTTGTTTATTTGGTGCTCAGTACCAGCACACTCCGTGTACCTGGAAAAACCATCTTTATCTCTGAAGTGATCTAGTGTATGTCGAGTACGACGTAATACGGCACCAATTCACTTGATACCGTGGACAGTGGCGGTGTTGTTCTGCGGCTTCAAATCAAAAGTACCTGAGAGTTTGATAAAATGACTATTTATGGGGAAACTTTGCTGAACAGTCGTCTTTTAACTATAAACTGCTTAGAGACAGGCTTCAGCTCCCTAACGGTCATAAAGATATATATGAGAACGGGACAACTTTTTCTACCCACCTTTTTGCTAAGAGCTCAGATACAGAATTTTGATATGGAAATGTGTCTAAACATAAAAATTATTTAAAATTCCGGCAAACGAGTCAAAGTGCCGGCGAAGTTCTATAGGACGTAATCCCGCGCGCAGTTTACACCGCTACTGCAGTTAAGGCATCCATCGTTAGATCGTATCAGTTCTGGAAGCTGTTGTAAAGAAAGGTAAATAGTCGCAGATGTTGAAGTGTCACGTCGTCATTGGACCACAGACATTTTTATCATGAAGCATTAATTATATAGATGTCTGTGGTTGGACGGACAGTGGTATCTAACCGCAGACAGCGTTAGTTACCACTACGCTGCAAAAATGAAAATGTTCTGATAAAAACACTAGATCAGACACACTTTAATAACAGCAAACAGTAGATACACATAAAGCGTTTGTGTGTAAGCCCAGTGTTTTCAGTCTAGCGTTTATGCTAAAACATTGACAGTGTTTATGTAAAAACATATTGTAATGTATTGAATTTAAAACGTATGCGTTTTTGTAAGAACATGGCTTTGTGTTCATTGTAAAACACATTAGCGTGTATGCTGGCTATTATTTGGCGTTTTAAAACAAACACATTTGACGTGTTTATAGCGTGAAATAGTTTTAAAACAGACAGTTACCACCCGTCGTGCGAGGTGATCGCGAGCTGCGGGCGGCGGCAGTTTTGAAGTGCTCAAGTTAATCCGCCTATTAGATTACTGGCACCATGCGGATGCGCAGCACACTGTTGTTGCCGCTGCTTGTAAATGCAAAGTACGTGTTAAAAATCAGCTGTAGGATGTAACTTGAATTCAAAATCGCTACAACGTGCTACAAAATGTTAATGAAATGTCTGTTGTGACTTATACTCATGTTTTAAAACTTTCTTACAAGAATTTCCGGAGTTTCTCATAACCGTGAACTTCACTGTATTCATCCTTAGTACGATCACAAAACGGCCAGTCGTCTGCATCACCTCTGCTTTATTTCACACATTATTTATCCATTCATTGTCATACAGTATAGTCACACTTTCTCTCGCCACCTAATTATTATCTAATTCGCTGTTCAGTTCATTTATGTCAATGGATTTATTTTTCAGTTTTGTTCATTGATAGTTCTTGAAGTTTTGTGATCGATTTGATAATTTTCTGTTTGACAGTTTTTTTATCGCACTTTGAACAATTATGCTATATTCCCAGTCCTATCTGCTGCCGTTTGCTTAATCTTCCACCGTTTCACATGAAATGCTGCAGACGGCGACTCGTCATGGGATTTTTTAAAGGAATTGTGGAGTGAAATGTGTGAGAGCCGCTCACCCCTCGCAGCGTGCTAGTTTCTAGACAGCAGATAGGCGGACGGCGGGAAGAAAGACAAGGCAGTAAGTCATAACTCACGAGTTGATGACAGACAATCTCCAGAAACATCTCAGACAGAAAAAAAACTACTTCACTTTTATACTGTTCTGTGGTAACTGATACGTGGCTTCGGAAGTGGAACGGCAAACTAAGAACTAAAGTTGGGCTTTTGGGTATTAATTCGATTCGCTTTTACTTTGCCGTAGTAAGTTCTACTTTAGTGGCGTGTATAATATGTTACAAATGTCGAAAAGTACAGTGTAGTTGCATGGTATTAGGTTCTCTGCAGTTATATGTGTTCTATTCAGAAAGATATCGTATTTGCCTAAGTCACTGGGATAACATCTGGACTGGACAGACAGATACTGCATGAGGTTTAAGCTCCGAACCCGCTTTAACAATATTAACGCGCGAGCAGACAAACAGATTCCGTGATGCCCCTGCCTTGTGACAAGTGCCTGGTGATTTTGCGAGGCAGAAAAATGACGGATGGAGATAAGCTGCAGCCAGACAGGTGCGTTTAACGAGATGATTGGCAGTAGAAGACGTGCATGATCACACGCAGTGGCAGCAGCAGTCTCCGCCAGGTTAATTAGTGAGTGACTAACAGGCTGATGATGCGGTTGCCAAGGCGACACACCTGTCATATTAACAGCAATGCATCCGTGTCTGGCCTTATTAGCCTACATCGAATGCATGAGATGCAGACTATTGTTACCGATGATCGCGGTGTCTGTCTGTCACGCGGCTTAACTCGGCTTTACTGTGCAAAAACGGCTGAACGGATTAAGATTCTGTTGGGTATGAACACTCTTTGGGCCCAAGGAACATTGTGTTACACGGGGTCCTGATCCCTCACAGCAAGGGGGAGAGGGAGTTGGGGAAAATTTTGCCAGTTGTAGACCCACTGCAATGTGACTGCATATTTCAGGAACGGCTGAAGTTAGACTTGAAATTTTATATGCATATAGAGGGGCCCTATCGAAAACCATGCAAAAGTAATAATAATATAATAAATATTCGTTTATTAAGACATCAGACAAACCGCAGATGAATACAACGGCAACCACAGGTATTAGCGATGCTGGAGCGGCGCCAGTTGGCCACCAACTACAACGTCTGCCGATAGGCTGC
>Ga0126335_1002066_pt1 | contig 11750 bp, 7 predicted proteins | sample OlaspJWI45metaG_FD_108409 | JGI IMG/M metagenome (GOLD analysis project Ga0126335, IMG submission 108409) | Marine gutless worms symbiont microbial communities from Oahu, Hawaii - Olavius sp. 1 OAHU.JWI-45 metaG | ecosystem: Host-associated > Annelida > Digestive system > Unclassified | place...
CGCTGTCATAGGTGCGAAACAGCTTAATCATAGTGCGTTTCACAGTGAACTCTAAAGAACGCATATCTGAGACACTAACAGGACACACTTCTAGTCCGTATAACAGCACAGGCAAACATTTCGACTTAATTAAGTAGAGTACAACGTCTTCATTTACAAGACGACCAACACGGCCGAAAATAGCATTAAATGAACGGTAAAAAGATTTCTTTGCGTATGCATAATTACATTTTACCCACGGGCTCATTACAAAGAAACTGGGAAGTGTAAAAAGTAACATTGATTTACACTGGTCATATAGGCAACTTAAACACTTGGAAATATATTCTGTTAGGTATTCCAGATTACTAGCATTTTCTGGATATTTGCAACATCAGCTTTTTGTATTTGTTGTTATTTTGGTTTTTGCTGTAAATTTTTGTGTAATTTTTCTCTGTAATCCATCCAACTGGCCACCAGATTTCAATAAGGTTATCACTACTATTTACCCCTTTACCCTAGGTATGGAGGCAGATGTCCAGGTTGCTTAAACTGAGTGGGGTGTGTCTGGGGTGGATTGTCTGAGGGTAGAATGTTCGTAGGCCACCTCTGATTATGCTTCTTTATTGCACTGAGAATGATACATGTATTCTTATTGTATTGTCTGCAGAACAGCGTAACAGGCCTTCGATGTCAGACGGCTGAGTACATGAGAAGTCACCGTGATGAGTTTCTTCCGTTTCTTGTCCAAGAAACAACTGGAGAGTTGTACAACGATGGTCAGTTTTGTGATGATTGTGATAAATGGAATTAGGGCCAGTTGTAGCAGTCTCTCAGAAACAAAAGAATAACTGCTTGTTCAATAATAACAAAAGTGAAAATGCATTTAAATGATGCACATGACCGTTTGTGTGCACGCTTGCCTCACAGTGGCGTTTGTCCGGGGTCATCAGTGGTGTCCGGCAGATGCATAAAAAGAAAGAGATCTGCCTGACGAGCCGGCAAGCTGTGAAGTGCAGTCACATGCAGACAGAATCACAGACAGACAACAGCTTGACTTGAATGCATAATGCAGAGGCATAAAGAAAGTTGAGAACAAAAATGTTATGGTTTAACATAGTGCATCACAGAGTGTCAGTTATTGTCAGCAGTCTTGATGCTCTTAGTAATCAGAATGCCCAAATATTACAAATAACCCTCTTGCTGTGTTGATTTGCATGGAATTATTTTTACATGTTTGTTCAAAAACTGCAAAATGCCTCAAGTTAAAACTTGGCATGCATGTGTTGTTCTATGCATTTTTGTATCAATTCTTAGTGACTTCTCTGATAGAGCGAAACTGTGATCTATTCTGTTCTGTTCAGACGAGTTTAACGACTACTGCGATCGGTTGGAGAAGACTTCTGAATGGGGTGGACAAGCCGAGGTCTGGTTTCATTTGTCACAGTTTTTGCTGTCACTTTCACTCATAGTTTGTTCTTTTTTGCCTTTCAACTCCTTGTTGCTACAATGCAGTAGAATAACCATGCCATAAATGTCAAGTTCAAACCAATTTAGCGAAATATTAGTGTGCTTGGCAAGCTATATTTTGTTGTGTGATATGCCTGTATGAACCAAGATCTGTTAGTTTAGGATAGGTTCTGTGTCTTGCCTTGGGTCACTGTTTTCTGACTGTGTTTATGTGTTTTTGTATTATGAGATTGTGAGTTACATTGCAACTAATTGCCTGGTAAGACTTTATCCTGAAGTCATCATCATCATTGTGTGGCTTGTCCAGTGCAGGACGTTGCCATTCCCACAAGCGTGCTCCAGACTTGACGATTTCATGCTCGTTAATAGGCGGTTGCAAGACCAGACCAACGTTGAGTGGTGCTAAATCGGACTCAACAGTCCGTAGCCAGGTCTGACATGGTTGGCCCCATTGGCAATTCCAGTCCCTCAGCGTAGCAACCACACGGGCCCTGAGGGCTTGACTGTGGTCCGTAGATGGATCGGCACGTGCAGTGTGACCAAATAACTTAAGGCGAGTGGTACAGATGATGTGTGTGAGTGGTGGTTGGTTAGTCACGTTAGTGTGTCAACGGACTTCCTCATTACAAATGTGGGCTTTCCAGGAAATGCATAATGTACACCGCAGACACCACTGGTCAAACGCAAGTGACATATTCTTTACTGAGTGGGACATAAAATACTACTCACTCACTTGCTGTAATAATTTTCGTACTCATCTTGGTGTATTGCTGTTGTGTATCAGATACGGGCATTGTCGGAGGTACTACAGCGACCGATAGAAGTAATACAAGCTGACGGGCCGAGTGTCACCGTTGGAGACCAATTTTTTGCTCTTCCACTCCGCCTTGTGTAAGTTCATTCAGCATTTTGTTGCCCCGTGTGGACTACGATGTTGTAAGAGTAGACCCACTGTCCCACTCCTTTTTCTGGCCGGATATTGTAAAAGGTGTCTAAACCAGGGTTTCATGGCGTTGTGTTTTGTTTGTCTGTGTTTTTGTCTAGACTACAGCAACTATTTTCTCTTTTTTTGAGCTTTTGATGCATGCTGTGTTTTTTTACTCAGTTTGGTGGTCGCTATCAGTGCCTTGAAGGCGTCTCTGCAGAACATGAAGTGGATTTAAAACACTACCCACCTTCTTATTCACTTTAGACGACTACCGACTTATCGTGACTACCATCCGTCAATGACTCCGGTTGTTCACTGTTGCTACGTGTGACGTTCCTAGAACTTACACAAGTCTGGGCAATACGTCTTTTACCTCTGCTGGTCTTTGTTTATGGAATAAGTTACCACTTCATTAGCATGACTGAACTAGCACTTACGAAGTTTTACCAGTTAGTGAAAATGCATTTGATTTGCTGAAGGTCGTAGCACCTAGTGAATAGTGAATGATCCAAATGAATGATCCAAAACAGGTGACTGTTTGCCGACAGAGCATTTTGTGAATTACTTCCTTATTTACCTTACATTGTTAGATCTGTAGCATATGTGAAAATTTGGAAATTCAAGCACATGAGCATGATATTGTGTTTGTGTGCAGTTATCATCGACACAAATACGGCCTGGGTGAGCACTACAGTTCCGTGAGGTCATTAGCAACCAAGGCCAATCTCTGTCAGGAATGATGCCTTATTGCTGCGTTACAATAGTCACAGTAATTCATTGCTTGTAATTGACTGAAACGACTTATTTAGTTACTGTCCAGTGCTTTCTGGTCTACAGGGTTCATGTTGACCCTAGAAAGTTTTGAAATTAGCAGTTCTGGGATTCTACACTGTGGTCCAATAAAAACGCCCACCCCCTTTATATTTCAGTCTAGTTTCTGCAAACATTGACCAATTTTTATAGTATTTGGCGCACAGTATACTGAAGTAATTTGCAACACAACAGTTATTGATATGTGCACTTGCATTTATTGATATATCCACATCACTTGCATACTGCTGCTACACTACCTTGCAGAATATCAATTTGTGGTTTTGGGACAATTTTGGCTACCAAGAAAGCTGTTAAAATGACTTTCAAAACATGAAGATGGACCATAGTGCAGTTTTCTCACAGACCATGGAAGAAAGAAAACTAAATAAGTTAGCAATGTATCACATTATAGTTGTGAAATAAGCAGTTACCTGAAGTTATGGTTTTGAGTGTTGTTTTGCCTTAGACTTGCTTTGCACACAAATTTACACCTATATGTTTCTGTTACCAAGCAATATAATTTTCTACTGATCAGAGGGCTGGGGAGTTAAGAGACACATATTACATAATACACTAACAGTGTGATCGTGCTCTTGCACTGTAAGCTGATGTCCGGTTGATGGCTACTGAAATGGAGATCATGGTGCCGAGTGGGCCATGAGGCTCACAAGGGAATATAGTTTACTACTGTTTTGGCCCAGTCAGTGTTAAGGAGGCACTATAGCTTTAACAGTAAAGACTGAGTACATGATTGTTGGACTCAGTGCACAAACTGTTGTCTCTTAATAATTTTTTGGAAACATTTAAAGTAGAGCTCTTGATTGATTAAAACAATTTAATCCAATAATTGGCAGGTTTAATCAATTAATCGTTGATTAATCGGATGCCGCTCATAGTCTAAGTTTATAATTATGGCCAAATTTATTAGGACTTGTAACGCAAATTAATGTACAAAAACTGTCGTTTTATAATAACTGTGTAATGGCCACTGTTAAATGACATCTGAAACAGCAAAAATTAATTTCATCACCTCACTTGCCATGGACATAATACACAGTTCTTATTATGTCAGTGGCCTCCGGCCCAGCTCGGGCTGCGCCCGGTATAATGTGTTACTATAAAACATATGTATATAGTAGGCCTATATGCTTATTTTATTTTTATCTGCAGTGCTGCAAACTGAGATAACGTCGTTCGTTATATATTGAGATTATTTGAAAGATAACAGTTAGGCCAAATACTCACAGCGAATTTTATGTTTTAAACTCGAAAATCGGCTTCTAAAATCATTCAGTGTTCGTAATATCGCTGGACATAGGCCTACAATGTGCGCGCAGTCTTATGCTGGTAGCATCATTAGAAGTAGCAATGCAATGCACGCTGCATTGTACAATATATGTAAAATGTTTCGCAAAGAACTTACTGTCAAATGTTAAAACTGAACAACTGCGACGAAAGATAAAATTTGCCAGAGATTAACGTAAATGAATGGCTTGGAATAATTCGCTGAAGGCTGAAGTACCATTTTAGTTCCTCTTTGTGGACAGTTAGTCATGTGGGCGTGGCCCAGAGATGGCATTTCCTGTTTAGCGAAAGTTTGCTGTGTTTATAGATTACAAAAAGTTGTATAACAGAGAATTTATCAAAGGTGTGCGTGTGTCCATATATGTGTGCATACGACCAGCAGTTTTAATTGCACACTATAACCTGTTGACACCTTTTACGTAAATGTAAATTGTTAATTGTAGGTGGACCATACCGTGGAAACGTGCTATTGATTTGCTTACGATAGTCTTGGGGAGAATCCGATGCAGCACAAAGCGATAATGATTAATGCACCTAGTTAATGTGCGCGTTGAAAAGCTAACTAGTGTCCAGCTTAGTCTAAGATAAGACATCTTGAAGTTTCCGTGTTTTCCACACTATGGACATCACGGTACAGCAGGCAGTCGTCAGCAAACATCTGAACTGTTGAGGAGACTCTTGTGGGCAGATCAGATCGTTTGTATATACAAGGAACAAAAGGAGCCGAGAACTGTACCTCGTGGAACTTCTGAGGTAACGGGTGATTCAGACGATGCCTGGCCATCAAGTACCATGTTTTCGGTAAGCCAGTTGAGAAAATCTACCCCTACTAAGAGTGGAATTAATGCTGATGTCATAGTGCTTTAGTTTAAATAGCACACGAGAGTGTGAAACTTTAGCAAATGATTCAAAGAAGTCGAAGAGAATGGTGTTAATCTGGCTCGAATCGTCAATGCTTATGGCAGTTGTTATCAACTGTAACTCTCAGGATCTGCCTTTATGGAAACTGTGTTGCTGATTGGTCAGGATGTTGTGCTATTTGAGATGTTTCATGACATTGCTGTCTACTGCTTGCTGTAAATATGTAGGCTACAGTTATGATGAGTAGCAGTTAAGCTATACAATGGAATATTGTTAATGTCGATGTGAATTTATATAGTATGTAATTGGAAAAAAATCTTTAGATTGTTGCCTAATTCATTGAAGGTTGATGAGTCGGCTAACTTATTGGTTAATTTTATTTCTCACCCATGACAGTGATAAATGTCTCCATGCACACTTGCACAGGATGTCATTATCAGTATTCCCAATGTTTTTTATGTCGTGTTTGCAGTTTTGCATTTCTGTTGATAATATGGAGACTTATTTAGATCTCAATCAGGCACAGCGTGAGTATTTCAGTTTAGTTTCTATGTGTGCGTTATTTCAGAGAAATTGTTTGTATTTTGTGCAGCTGTTAGTTGAATTTGAAGTTATTGAACATTAAGTAGTTTGACATAGAATTAAGACTTGGGAAATGATAAAATGAAATCCCAGACATCTGCCTTCAAACAATTTTTCCCAGACACTTCTTCTTGGACAAATGCCCACAGACATTCACTCCCATGTCACATGTAAGTCCATTGTTGCAACTTGCATCTAACCCTAACACTTACCCTGACTTTTGAGGTAATAGTATGGGGGTAGATTTTTGGGGAGCGCCTGATTCAGGGGAAAGATATGTCCAGGATTGATTTTCTAGAAGTGAATGTGCAGATTTGTTATTATACTATCTCATCGTACTGCAGTTCTGTCCAGTTGTGTTGTATGAAGTAGAGGGTGTCAAGGCAGGCCAGTGAGATCACCGGAGGGAGGGGTAGTTAATAATCAAGAGGACAAAGTAATTTGGAAGCAGATTTTTTACCAGTTGCAATATTGTTGCTCGTAACTTTTATGAGAGCTGTAAGAAATAGATATCTTTTTGAGCGATAGTGTATAGATGAAGTTGAGTACATGATCAGTCAGTTAACTTAATTGATTCGTTTGTTCATTCATACACACATTCATTCACTCATTCATTCATTCATTGTTTATGCCTTTGTTGTTTGTTGTATATACTTTTGTTTAGTGACAAGGATGAAGTCGAATAATCGTGACCCGGCAGCTATTTATGCTGCTCAGAATTCAGTGCGATTACATCCTGCTCAGGTGAAACTCATTCAGGTGAGTAAACTCGTTGTGTTGTTAGTCACAAGATTTATATACATTATCTGTAGTGCTGTGGTGACCTTGCAGTACCCCACTGCAGAACAACAAGATATGGCCAAAGATGTTTCACTATTATTAGTCCAATAACCCTGTGGAGCTCACTCCCATTGTCAGTTTGTGAATTGTGCACTCTTGAAGACTGTGCTATTTTGCAGAGCATATGAAACACTAGCATAGCGCTTCCATGACAGTTTAGGTTGTAAGGACAGCTGCACGAACACAAATTCACTTACTTACTGACTTACTTGCCCCAGTGAGCTGTAGAATATGCCAGATGCATTTCCCACCCAGATGGTCCAAAAGGCATCTAAACCATGCTTTTTTGTTGGGGTTTATGTTAGCTGTTTTCTTGTTTTGGTAAGCTGTTTTATGCTTTAACTCGGTGAAGATTAGATTTGGTTTGCACAAATCAAGTTAGATTTGTAGAAAATTTATTTCAAGTGGAAGTTATACTTTCCCTTTGTATGATGAAGTTTGCTTTTTTTATTTTTGCAGATTACAATGTCTGTATTTTTAGTATCTTTTTGTTTGCATTTGTTCTGGTTTTAGTATTTAGTGATGTTTTTGGCTTGTAATATCATTTATTAGACTAAGCTCATTTTCTCAACTTTAGGTTAAATCATATCTGCTGATAATTTGATAGATGTTGAAGACTTCTACTCATAGTCCTATATGCTATGCAGCTGACACTGCAGCAGGAGGAAAGTGTAATGCTATCCAGTGCTGAAGAGATCCAGTTATTACAGAACATTGTGCATGCCATTGGAGCCAAGAAAACCTTAGATATAGGTATTAGTTTTGTCAGTATTAGGATCGTCTTGCCTTTAATTGCTGTTGCCTCACAAATCTAATGCTTGTTAGTCATCCCAAAATGCACGGAATTGTCCGCACTTTGCTTGCTGGACTCAGGCGCAGCTCCATGGCCTCTTGTCAATTCTGTCATTATCAGTTACCTCATGATGTCTTATACTCTAGTCTTAATTTTTTCCAATTTCTTTCTTTTGTAGCTGATCTCATAGAATTTTAGCCATTTGAGGTCTTTATCAGTTTTACCTTTGTTACTTGCTGCAGATTAAGATGGCCCACTTGGTATTGGGGCACGTTATACTATTGCCATACTTACTTACTTCATCTGCTTAAAATTTCACGGATAATTGCGTTCCAAAATATTTTTATTTTTAAAGTGTTCCTCCGAATTTCACTGTCAGACGTTTTTTAACATGCGCTGAATGGCAGTGGAACCTAACAAATAAATGTGAATCTTCAGTAGACATCACTAGTGACTATGTCCGTTTATTTGGCAGGTGTCTATACTGGATACAGCACAATGTCCATAGCAATGGCACTCCCAGCTGATGGCAAGGTTCTTGCTTGTGATATTTCTGATCACTTTGCTCAGATGGGAAGACCAATCTGGCAGGAGGTTCGTATAAATTAAATCGCATATTATTATTACATTATGGATATTTTTAACCTTCAGTGCTTTGACGCTGTTGGTTGGGTGGCAGTGATGGCATCCAGCCTGTAAAAAACCTTGGGGGGTTGTGGAGGTGGGGGCACTGTTAGTCCAGTTGGGGTGGCACCTACCCGGACTGTCGTTACCTCTGCCTCCATTATCTTCCCCTGCTCCATAAAAATCCAGAAGACAGGAGGTGGGGAAACCCAGCCTGAACGCAGCACAGCCCTATGCTAAGGCAGAAGGCAGAGTGTTTTTTTCTGGTACCGGCCTACCCGGGTTGTCCCGGAACAAATGCCGTTAAACGGTTGTTGTTGTTGTTTGGATATTTTGTGCCCGGCACAAACCAGGACCACAAGGCTTACGTAGCCTGAAATAAGTCTTGATTAATAAATAACACATTAGTTTGACATAAATAGATTAAAATTATTAACTGAGACTTGAGGTGACATTTGCTGGGTTTTTTGTAACTTTGTTCAGCTGTTTTACACTTTAACTCCGTGAAGATTAGATTTGGTTTGCACATGTCAAGAAAGATCTGCAAAAAATTTATTTTAGTTGTGTCGCTAGATGGTGCATTACTCACTTACTTAGAAAGAGCATTCCAAATTTCCAATGGTGTGTTAAGGTCGTTTGCAGTTACATTATTGCTAAGTACAGCAGATACAACTGGCTTTTAGGCACAGTATAATATGCCGGTAGTTAGCTTTACCGTTACTTACTTACTGAAGTGAATGGATGATGTGGAGCATTGTTAAGGTCTTGAAGTGCAAATGGGCAGAGCACAGTTTCTGTTATTAATACATAGTTTAAAGTTGGTTCTTTTGTGATGTGTATAATGATGTGCTGCACACAGGCAGGTGTGGCAGATAAGATTGAGCTGATCATTGCCTCAGCATCACAGACACTACGTATGTCATCGTTGTTGTTGTTCTTTTACCTGTTAGTGCCAGTGCCATGCTGTACATGTTTCACAGCATCTCAGTGCACTTGGCTGTTTTACATATTTGTCACTTTTGTGATGTTTCAGCCATATTAAGTTATATGTTTCTTTCTTTCTTGTTTTCTGACATGACAGGGAAATTGTTGGGAGTTGAACCCATGGCCATTTAATTGCCAATGAAACGCCCTAGTAGCCTTTAATAAATCTTTCTTCTTGTGCGAGTGAATGAGTGAGTAGAGGCTTAACATCCCACTTGACAGTTCAGGTGCCGTATTCTGTTAAGAAGGATGGTGCATTTTCTCACTGCATGTCTCCCTGTCCTCTACCAGTCTTCTGATTTCATGATGCTTGGTTTTCTGCATTTATTGCAGCCGTTATTGTTATGATGAATAATTTGACACAGTCACGCCACCTGGTGTGTCGCCTGTGTGAATGACATTGTAGAGAGACTGCTAGATGAAGGCGAAGCAGAAACGTTTGATTTTGCATTTATCGATGCAGACAAGATGAGCTATGACACTTACTACGAGATGTGCCTGAAACTGGTTCGGCCTGGCGGACTTATTGCACTGGACAATGTACGTAAGATTGTAGTTCTGCCAACTACAAATGTAACGCATATATTGTCAGTTTGTTTGTTATCATCTGTTAAATTGCCGCATAGTCAGATGGTTTATGTATCTGATGTTTGAGCCACTTTTTGCCTAGCAAAGGTTCTAGTAATGATTTATCACATTTTTTCTGTGTTTTCCTTATGTTTTGACAATTGAGTGACTTTGCGAGCTAGAGTTCATGTCACTATTTAATTCATTTTAAGAATGTTTTAGTTGTCATTGTTTCAGATTGTAGACATATTATATTTCACTGTAGGCCACTTTAATAATCTCAGAATTGGAGAATTGGACAAATAGAATTTTGTCTGTCACAAGAACATTTTTTTCTATGTAATTCTTACGAAATATATTTTTATTAAGAGTCAGTCATTTACTGATACCTTTATTGGTTCAACGAATAATAGCCAAACATTGTGATAAACGTCTTGTTTTAGATGCTGTGGAAGGGTGCTGTTCCAAATCCTGAGGAGAATTCCGAATCCACGATAGCACTGCGGAATCTCGGAAAGAAGATCCACAAAGATGACAGGGTACACATGAGCTTCTTGACAATTGGCGATGGGATCATTTTGGCTTTCAAGAAATGAGTAATTAAGTATCTGCTTGCAAACTGTTCAGAACTTAACTTGCTTTTTAATTGTAAACTTACTTGGGCGAAATGATTTTACTAATGTTATACTTTGTACCCGAGCGTGTGTTACATTTGTAGTTGTTTATTGTTCTTGCATGATACCAGGTGTGTGTATTTTTTGCAGCCTGTGGCATTACTGTTTGTGTCCTTGCTTTAGAGTTATTTTCATACCACTTGACTCTGTTACTTAATGCTTTCTGTTCCGCTGTTTATTGAGCTGCAGCATATGCCATTTCACTTTCTGGCTGCATGATAGAGCCCCTCAACCTCCGTGGCCGCATCTGATTAGTGATGGTCTGGAGTAAAAGAGGGAACATTAACACAGCTGCTCTAGTTACTATACTACTGTGCAATACTCTTGTTGCACGATGTTTAAGCAGCTTATAGGTCCAGCAAATTGAGTTTTTGTCACACTGGTACCCTTACACAGTGATTAGCCTAGAGGCGATTGCTTACAGTTCATATTGTAACACAGTGGAGTGGTTCTGGTGGGATTTAAGCTTATCTCAGTGGCCAACTGGCTTACTTCAGTGCTTTGACACTGTTGGTTGAGTCATCTGGCCTATAGAAATCGTCCCAAAATTACCTATAAAACGTCGAGTGGGACGTTAAGCCTCTACTCACTCACTCTGGATGATAGAGATGTAAAAGTTTGTTAGTGATGTTTAGTAATCATTTATTATTTCACTTTTTGGCTTCTTTACTGCCAACATTTGCCATCGTGCCATGTATCAATCAATTGACTATCATATGCATTACCCGTTTTAAGCCAATTTAGCACCAAACTACCTTGGCAACAATTGTGCTCAATTTCTGTAGAAAAATGAAACTAATGAGTCGTTAATAATACCAAATTACTTTTTTACATAACAAAATAAAATGTGTTAAAACATTTATTTTAGCAAATGGTGTAAACAGATGATGTGAAAGGCAGCTAAAGCAGGTTTTACTTGTCTAAACTTTAGTTTTGCATCAGTTTGTTGTTGCTTGTGTTCTGATGTCTTAAGGGGTGCATTTTGTTTGTGGCTAGATTGCCTAAATGGGTTTTGTAACTTTTTTGCACCATATAGGTGATTATTGGGGTGCACAGTCAGTTACGACTTGCTTGTCATGTTCATTGTTATTCGTTACTGATGAATAAAATGGACCAGATCTGGAAGTCAAACCTAAACAGAACCTTGAAAATCAGATTACTGACATCAATGGTGGAAGTCGTTCTACTATATGGCTGTGAAACATGAAGCCTAAGCAAGAAGCAGGAACAAGAACTCGATGGCTGCTACACAAGAATGCTGAGGAAAGCACTGAACATCAGTTGGAGGGAACATGTCACAAATGAACTGCTATATGGGGACCTACCAAAG
>Ga0126335_1002067_pt1 | contig 11749 bp, 7 predicted proteins | sample OlaspJWI45metaG_FD_108409 | JGI IMG/M metagenome (GOLD analysis project Ga0126335, IMG submission 108409) | Marine gutless worms symbiont microbial communities from Oahu, Hawaii - Olavius sp. 1 OAHU.JWI-45 metaG | ecosystem: Host-associated > Annelida > Digestive system > Unclassified | place...
CTTACCAACCACGCCGGTAGACGTGAAGATCATTCGGCGTGACCGACTACTGTTCTAATTGCTTATCGGGCGTTAATCGTTCACAAGAACACAGTCGGCGGCGAAATCTGGTGCTCTTTCTTGCCCACTCATGCATTCCTGCTCGGCAATGGACAGACATATGCAACACTCGGTGTTCCATACTATCGCGTTTCTCGCATTTTCATGTTTCGCATTTTCAGCGTCCCCTCCACGTAGCCCCTCTTTGGTTCTACTTCTATGGGCCTGTACAGTATTTGTAGAAATTTGAAATATCGAATTTTCGCTTCGTTTCTTCGCATCAGCGAACACTGCCAACTGTACTTGTAGGATGGCAAGCAACTAAATACAACGATAACCCAATTATAGTGCCTGGATACGCCCATGCAGAGTACTGAGTGCGTGACGTTAAACAATTAATGGGTGCGGTCACTGTGTATAGCACACTCTAAATATCAAGTGGCTGAACGGTCCGATCCGGCCCGATATAACGAATAAAGAAAGGCACACGCGCATGAAAATGAAAACATTACATGCAGTTTGCATGTTTGCTGAAATGCAATTAATCTTAATCACCAATGCAACTAACTCGAGCAACTACAGTACACTTGTCTGCTGAAATGCGATTGAAGCTTGCGAAAACAATGAACATGCATGTCGCTGCCACGCAATGCTTGATGTGTGCAAGATTCACAAAAATAATCGAAACGTGACAAAATTAGACGAATCATGGTGGCTGTCTCATCTGCATAGTAGTTATCGACAGTATTTTGGCACCCATTTTGTTATCAGAAAACGACGACCACGAAGCTGACAGTGCTGATGCCAATTGCCATTTGTAGAGCTTCTGGAATTGAACAGGATGCGATCGAACAATTCTTCATCGGCGTCAGCGAGCGTTGGTCGCAGCTGACTGGTCTGGTAAAGCCGTAAAGTGGTGAACGAGAACTCACAAGTGCACATCTTAACGACGAAGAAAACCTATCCATTTCATATAGGTCGGCGGTCGTCGGCCGTCGCAAAGCCCCACAACGGACAAACAGGCGAAAGATCATACGCTTACAGGAAGTCACACTGAATGACCTATCAAGTCAGCACACCATTGCTGATAAACTTGACTTGTGCGGGATATAAAATCATCTCAGCAATTCCATTTTCAGAACTAACCCAATCAAAATTAATTATTCGACGTTATTTAAAGTAAGGGCAGAAACAAAAATACATGTAATTCTCATAAAACAAAATAATTTTTGTGCGCATAAGGTACAGCGAAATCTATTTACAACTTTTATCACGTTTACGTTTGCGCTAGTAAAAATAACCAATAAATCAACTGACCTGAAGTGGTGACTAATATGGCATGAATGACAGTGATAAGGCGAATACACAGCTGCAGTTTGTCAGTACTGTGATAAGCGATGATATACCGCAACGACATCGTGACTCTGTCGTGGTTCCGGTCCGTCGTCAAACAGCGCAGTCAGAACTCGAAGTCTCGTTGTTCCGATAGACTGCTCAGCGGGTGCCGCGTCGTTGCACTGAAAGGCAATTAGAGACACGCAGCTACGATTGATCTGCAAGCTCGACTACAACATGCCGCCGCCATCCGCATCACTCACTCACACCGGCTATCGCCCTACTGCTGCTGCCGCCGTAAGCCCGCCCACCTTGCTCGATAACTTTACAGCCGCCTGTGAGACTATGACGGCGCGCACAACTGCTGATAACGGTACTTAGTCTCAGACTCATCTAGGCAACTGACCGCCAAACAGAGACAACAGTTGACGAGCGACGTCATTAAAAGCAACTGAATCTGGGCTGATCGCTAATCGCTTCGCTCGCTCCCACTTCCAAGGCCACTGAGTCACCTCGCCAGTGCCAGTATTCTTGCGGCGTCGGGGGATAGCTGAGACTACAGACCAAGAAGAAGAAAATGGCGGCTGAATAATGCAGGACTAGAAATATGGGAAAAGCGACTAACCGAGTCTTTATTTTTGGAAAAATGGCATACTGTCATTCTTCGCCGCCGCTCTGTCAGCCTCTGTGTATGTGTTTAATCCAGGCAAACTAGCTGCCTCTGTTTTAGACGTGTTCAGCGACACGCACAAAACTAGACGGTTATGACTACAGCATCAGATACGTCATCATACGTCGCGTGTGCGGAAATCTGCCGGACAATTAAGACCTACAGAAGTCCGGTGGATGAAAGAAAAAACATCTTGCCGTTGTAGCGAATGGACGCGTGCACACTAAGGAACTCGGGTCAGGCAGGTGTGTTCTAGCCTACTGCAGCTGCTGTATCAACGAGTCGAGTCGCTCGTCGGTGTTAATGAGACGCAGGTGAGGTGCCGTCCGTCAGGTGCGCTCGCCAATCGATTAGACGAGAGGTCGTGGCCGCTATAGCAACCTGCGGGACCTAGTGGCTTGACCTGCAGGCAGATGACCCACAGCGATCAGTCCGTCATCGCATCTCGATGAAACGCTCTTCCAACTATAGGCGGTCCATGCCGACCCTTTGATTAACAACGGCTGCGGCAACATTCCACTCTTTGCAATAGACGCATGAAGATGGAAACAACTTGCTTGCTTTCAGTGTGCATAGAAGTAGGTAGGCCTAAAGATAGCCTTATGCTTTCTCTTGCTACTGTCATGGACTGAGCCGTTGATGCGACGGGTCTCATCATCACGAGTGGGATTTGCTATGGGCAAGGAGTCCAATGTGTGAACAACACATTTGTTGTCAGATCTGAAAGTTGCTGGTAGATGGTGGCTCAGATTTTCGTTAATCACGTTTTGCCTGCAACTCGTGGACACGTCGTGCTTCGAAATCTTAAGTTGCTGATTTGCACATGGATCGCCAGCACGTTGCTATATATACTACACCTGTGGACTGCCACAGTCAGATTCAGTTAAGTTCATATCAGGCTGTTTGTCCAAAACGAAATCATCAAAAACGCTTATTTCTCAGTTTTCCACCGTAAGTGTACTTCAGAGAACTATAGATACAACTGCCCGTTCACCGCTATTAATTATGGCACATGAAAATGAAATTACTTTTGGTAGTTTCTGATCTACAGTCTGTAGCATAGGTCTGAACTGTTAAAGTAAATTTATGTAATACATCACATTAGAACGTATCTTCCATTTGTGCAATTAACTGATGTGTGGTACTTACTGAGGATGGCATACTACGATGGGTGGGTGGGTGCACTTGCCATCTTTCATGGTTACGCTAATATGTCGTCACAGCTGGCTTTCGGCCTTCAGTTGCATTCAGAAATGACACTAAAGTCACTCGGCCCACTGCTCTACATACAGTACACCGCCGAGCTTAGTCAGATTGTTGCATTACACGGTCTCAATCTCCATATGTACGCCGATGACTGCCAAATCTACACCAGCACACTGCACCTCTGTCGAGGAAGCTCAATTAGCAAACCTGTCGCGAACCTGGTCTGAAACCTGTCTGCGACCTGCTGGTGCGCGACTTGCTAGCGTGGTGGAATGTTGCCCTTATTGACCGAAGTTCTACAAAACAGAGGCTGTTACTCTACTGCTTCTTCCATCTAAATACAACTGTCGTCCATTGACGTAGTTCTTACTAGGTTTCTAATAAAGCTATTCCAAACTAATAATATAGCTACTGATAATTTTTGTCGTGAAATGTTTGGCATTGATTGGCCGATTGTTACATTGTCTCACCGTAAAAAGTTTATACAGAGATTGAATCATCGTGGCAATACTTTAATTAAACTGCGTCCGATGGGAGCACAAACCTGCGCGCTGCCGCTGTTTTGCGACCGTGACATCAACCCCATAAACTTGAAACTCGAAGGTGATTAAGATATTCTAAAATATACCCTCACACTGAAAATGAAGCTACTGAAGTGTTCAAAACTTAGAGCTTGATTGAAAAATACGAAAATATGTCTTGAGGTCAAAGGTCAAGGTCAAAATGCCAAAAGTTCCGAATTACTTCGAGCGTTATCGTAACAGCTCAATCAATCAATCAATCAATCAATCATAGATTTTTAGAGTACTTCAAGTAACAAAATTAGGCCTACTTAAGGATACACTTAATGTGGGGGAATGATTTAACGGGGATCGATGATAATGTGAGGAAACGAGGCCTGGAAGATAAATGCTTTCAGACGCTGACGGAAGGTCGAAAGAGACGGAGCAGAGGTTACGTTGTCTGGCAGACTGTTCCAAATGGTCGGTCCGGCGACTGGGAAGGCCCGGCCGCCAACAGTAGAAAGTTTCACCGACGGCATCAGCAGAAGGTTGGTCCGAGCAGAACGGAGTCAACGTCGACCAGGGAGATCTGCAACACAAACCAGCTGACTCCGTTATAACGGCGTGGCTCCATGAGATGCCTTGTACATGAGCACGGCCATCTTGAACAATACCCTCTCCTGAGCAGGAGCCAATGGAGGGTGATGAGTGCATCCGAATTGTGGTCTGTGCGACGCAGACCGAAGATGAGCCGTGCTGCTGCGTTCATCACCGACTGAAGTCGGCGAAGAATATAGGCCGGAAGACCGACCAAAACGGCATTTCCGTAGTCCAGCCTCGACAGTACCAGCGAGACGATAAGTCTGGAACGTAGTCGTTGGCACAGAGTATCGGATAGAACGTAGCTGCCAGCTGCCCCTGAGAACCGCAAAGCATCGGGAGACCGTCCTCTGCACGTGCGTTGGAATCACAAGGTCTGCATCGATGAAGATACCCAGGTCACGAACGGACTGAACTGGGTCGGGGTCCCGTCGACGAGCAGTGGAGACCTGAGCAATTGATGCTGTCGTCTTGTTGTCGCACAACACAGAACCTCAGTTTTGTCAGAATTAAGCTGAAGTCGGTTCGACTGCATCCAGCTGGGTACAGCACAGGAGCAGGCAGTGACCTAGCGGAATAGACATCGACCTAGGCAGGAGGGCACGAACCATAGATCTGTGTGTCATGGGCGTATAAATGCGATGTCAGACCAAAGTTTTCCATCAGTGAAATTATACCGGCACTGCAGGGTACAAAATGAACAGAACCGGGCCGAGGACTGATCCTTGCGGGACACCGCAGATGAGTTTGATGACGGACGAACACGAGGTGTACGTATTGCGACCGACCAAGCTATTCTGATCAAGTCCCGGCAATTTCCGGCCAGTAGTTTTTGAGTTGCATGCTACCGCTTTTTCACTGCCGTGACCTTGACCGTGGACCCATGACATTGAAACTGAACCAGGACCTAGATATTCTGAAGATGCATCTCCAAACTGAAAATGAAGTTGCTCGGTCAAACCATTCAAAATATATACCTTGAATTGAAAAAGTACGAAAATAGCTCTCAAGGTCAAAGGCCAAGGTCAAATGTCACCAACTTCGAAGCACTTCTAGCGTTCATCATACGATACGAGATGCTATTTTTGCGCTCAAAAGCAATGTTGCCAGTTGATTTAGTACATTTTGCACCATAAGCTAGATCTTCTCTTATACCGATTAATTTTAAAATATAATATTTAGGCCTACCATCGCTGTGATCGACTTACAAGGCTCCAAGTGCATTTTTACAGTGGACAAATATATAAGATTGTGTATTTTCGTTGCCTCTGTTATTTTGCATTTAAGTTGCCATTATTTTCTGTTTGGGGATGAAACTATCTTCCGGGAGTTATATGTTAGGAACACCGAACACACGGCACAATATTGTGTAAAGGCAATAGTGAGAATACTGAAAAGCCAATTTTGTCTATATGCACTTTAAACCTTTAAGTTCAAATACAGCACCGATATATTAATATCAGTTTAACATCAAGCAAATGGAAATGTGCAGTTTTTTGGGCCACCCTGTATATTCGTTTACTGACAGCTTGACATAGGTAAATACAGGCTATAGGCCTAGTAAGAAGACAAAGGAGATAAAAGAAATAGTAGGCCTATATGCATAATGTTATAGGACTATATCTAGGTAAAGTGAGACTTTGTAAAGCACATTGCTAAAAATCAAGATCAGTCTGCCTATGTTATCTTCACTGCAGATCATCATCGTCATCATCATTTATTCGTTCATTAAAAACAGTACAACAAGCTTAGATAAAATGCACAGAGAACAGGACAGAAAGGCACAAAGTGCTCTAACAACTGCCCTAATGGATAAAGAAAGGCATGACGAATTGACGACAGATCTCACTTAACTAAAGAATTTTATAGCGTTACGTTATAGCGTTACACTTCACTAAAAAGTTTTTCACGGTGGCATAGAAGGCTGCTATATTCAATAAAACACGGTTACAGTTAACACACTGAAATAGTCGGCATTCACCTGGTCCGAAGCGAGTCGCCCTGCGTCGTGATTTAGGTATTTCCTGAGTCGTGGGCAAAAATGCAATATGGCGTTGTCAGCTGTTTGGTTTTAGCTGGCTTGGTTTTACTTGATCACTAGAAATAAACAGATATTTCACGCAGACTACCTTGTTTACACTGTCGCAACAAGGTATTCGTACACTTTTTTTAGAGGAAGAGAGGTTTGAGTATTATAATAGATAGAACGGACTGGTGTGATTATTTTGGCGAGGAGTTATCTGATTATCAGATTCCGGCGCTCTTGCAGTTTAACTACCTCACATGGAAAGTAGGCTATTAACCACATCATAATCCTAAATCCTAAAGTTTGAAACTGACCCTAACCTTAAAATCTAACGCAAAACCTGACCCCTAAGCCAGTAGAGTACTTTTCATATGAGGTAGTGAAACTGCAAGAGCGCCCAGATTCCTCTTCCATTCATGGGGCTACTGTCAGCCTTTGTCAGGGATGTTGACTTTCAGAACATATTAAATGTTGGCTATCTGTTGCAATAAGGTACTGTTTTCCCTAACCTATACCCGGCGCTCCTGGAGTTTCACTAGCTCACACGTATAGTAGGCTACAGGTTTAGGGTTAGGGTCAGGGTCAGTTTTAGGCTTATGGTTAGGGTGTGGTAAGTTTGAAGTGTATTCCATGTGAAGTAGTGAAACTCCAGGAGCGCCCTACACCTTTCTACTAATCCTGTAACACTTACCGTGTTATAGGGTCATGGCTACAGGAGGAGCTTTCTTAACACTTTCCCTTTTGCTAATAGCTACCTGAATTGTTTTTTTTTGTTTTAGTGTATAAGCGAAGTAAACTGTTTGTTGATGATATGTTGCTTAGATTGTCAGATGATACAATGTTAACACATTGGAAGAAATCGTTGACCGGCCGTCGAGTAAAGTCAACCGCTCGCAGTGACGGCAAGACAGTGTCTGATAGTGCTGCAGCTGGGAATGACGTTCAGACTATAGTTTGTAGATTGTGCTTGACTGCATGTCGTGGTGAACAGATGTATATGCTTGAACGCTGTCACTGCTTATTCTGCCTCGAGGTGATAATTATGTTTTTGTGTTACGTCACAAGTTTCCTGTTGTCACCTGTTATAATTCCCATGTTCACTCGCATGGTATTATGAGAAGAAGTTTGACTTTAGTTTGGTTTAGATTGTTTGTTGTCTTGTATCTACACTCGTGGTTAGTGCCAGCATCATAACTGAAATAGAAAAACTGATGTATCATAGTCAGTTTTTAGGGTTGGGTTGGTTTTACTATTTCCATTTCGGTTTGTTTACCGTGGTAAAACTACAGTTTCAGTTCGGTTTCAGTTTTTGAGTTAATTACTTGCTGAAAATCTATTTTTGGTCTTATTTCCCTTATTTGAAGAGATATCTTGTTTCGACGAAAAGTAATCCCATTTAATAGTCCATTGTCTTGTGTCACTACACTCTCAACCTCCGTGGCCTCATCTGATTATTGATGATGGACTTGTGTAAAAGAGGGAACATTAACGTAGCTGCTCTAGTTACTGTTCTAGGCAGCTTATAGGTCCAGCAGATTGGATTTTTGTCACATTGGGATCCTTACGCGGTGCTTAGCCTAGAGGCGGTTGCCTGCAGTTTATATTACATCATGTTTATCATTAGTTCATGGTACATCTGACCTGTAAAAATTGTCCCCGAAATGACCTATGAAGTGTCAAGTGGGACGTTAAGCCTCTGCTCATTAACTTGTGTCACTAGACAAATCATTGAAGGGTCATATGACCCAGGTGATCGTGACCTTGGCCTTGACCTTCAGAATGGTCATATGAGCTATTTTGGCTCATAACTCCTTTATTTGAAGCTAAATTAAGGGATTCATGATGAAAAGTAGGTCACATGACTATGTCCAAGGTAAGGTTATCTGGGTCACACAATCTCTCGTTGGACTCCCCTAGATGGTGGATTACTAAAGCGTTTGTAAATATTTTGTAGAAATCGCAATATCTTTTCACATAAGCGAGTTAAGGCCAAAAATAGGTTTTTGTCCAGGGTACTAAATGTCACAGTTTCGCTTTTGGCCAGTTTTTTGAAAAACCCATGGTTTCGGTTTCGGTTTTTGAAACCGACCCAACATTAGAGTTTGTATGTATAATTGTGTTTATTGCTCTTGTATATTATTAAAAGTGAATATCAATAATTTTGATGTAATGTTATGGTGTTGTATATGCTTCAAACATTGCAAGATAAGGTTTTAATGATCCTGTACCGTAAACATACTTGTTTTCTGTAATTTTTTAAGCTTCATTAAAATAATAATGAGGTTTGTAGTTTATTCACAGTGGCTAGTAGTAGTACACATTCTGTTGAAGTGTGGACTTTACAGTCTGGCATTTTTCATACCTTTTGTATGTTTTGAATGGTTGCAGTGTGTAAAGCAGTACATTGAGGTGCAGATCGATGACAACCAGGCGTCAGTGATAACCTGTCCTGATCCAGACTGTAGTCGGCATGGTATTATAGATATTGCCGAGGTGAAATGATCGTTTTTGAAGCTACTAACAAGTATTACTTCTGTGTAGGTTAACATGTGAAAGAAGACCTTGTTTTGGGAAGTATTGACGATTGTAATATTTGTAGTTGAAACTCTGTCGAACATTCATCTTGATTATTTAATACACCTTGTGTATGATTTTGCATACTGACATTTTCCAGTAGGCTAGCAGTTCAAGGTTAAAGGAACATGCAGTCCCTTAGTAACTTGCTGAGTACTGTATATACTCGCATATAAGCCGACAATTTTGGCTGAATTTTGACACTAAAGTTTTGGGGATCAGCTTATACACTGATCATGCCACACAGCCAGAGTCAACATTCAACATCATAGCTGTCTCTCAGCAATGCTCACTGTGGGTGTGCCACATACAGCATGGACCATTAGTAGGCCACTAGGCCTACATGAATGTGTGGGAGAGAGGTGGTGGTGTTCTTAACAACCACCCCTGGACTGCTGCAGCTGTATAGCAGTTGTCAGTCACTGTAGCTTGACACCATTCCAACACTCAGACTGCAAGGGAGGTCATTCAGCCAAAGAGCACCAGTTGACAGGCATGTTTGTGTGCAATAAGTAAACTTAGTAAAGTGCACTGCGGGGGCAGACTGCGGTAGTTGTCGTTCTTGTGAACTTGTTGACACTCGCGGATTGTCAAGGCACTGATCTAGGGTAGTCATTCATGGCCAGTTTTCCTGACAGGCTTATACGCCAGTCACTAATTTTTGCTAGATTTTCCGCCGTGGGAATATGGGGTCCGCTTATACGTGGGACAGCTTGACAGCTTATACGTGAGTATATTTGGTAATAACTCCAGTTGTTAAAGCTTTTTGTTGTACTGCTATACCTGTTATACAGTATTGTATGATTATTTTGGTGTCCATGCATTGCTTACTAACATAGCAGCTTTAAATGTAGGCTGCATGATCACCGAAGGTTTATGATGTTGAAAAATACACCAGGGTACACCGTGATTGTAGTGATGAATTGTTAGCATATGTTATATGTCCTGCATTTGTGTGTTAGATAAGGAAGTTTGCTGATGCTGACTTGTTCAGCAGGTTCAGCCGGCTGCATTATGAGAGAGGTGATACTGTTGGGTCTTACACGGAGTTTGAAAAGCAGATTATTTTGATAACTTGTGCATAGATGTACATAGGTTCAGAGTTTCCAATGCTGTTTGTAGGCTTTTGTGCCTCTAATGGATACAGTGCGTTGTCTGCTATGACGCTATCCATCAACATATGCATATCATACAGTGAGATCTGTCGGTGGATTTCGACACAGTCGACCATAAGAACAACGCAGCCAGGATAATTCTGCAAGCACCAAGACGATCACGTTCATGGCCATTACTATGCCAACTTCACTGGCTGCCGGTTCATTACCGAATCGACTACAAGTTGGCTGTGATGACCTACAAGGTCCACACAACCGCGACACCAATGTACCTCAGTCGGCATCTCACGTTGCGCCAGCCTGCATGGACATTACGCTTGTTGGACATTCTGCTGATTATCAAGCCTTTCACCAGAACAGAGTTTGCGAAGCGCACTTTCCAACACTGCACCAACTGTCTGGAGCTCACTACCGAAATCGATCACCAACTGCGACTCACTGCCAGTGTTTAAATGTAGACTAAAGACATACTATTTGTATTTAGTGTTTAACTAGCACACACAGCTGACTGACTGACCTCAGCGCCTCTGAAGTCACGACCTTATGGCGCTATATAAGCCTGATGATGATGATGATGATGATTATTATTATTTATTTATTTATTAATTTTTTTATACCCTTAGTAGTATAGATCCCGAGGGTTAAAAACAAATGTTAAAAGCTAAGCAAAAACTACTCAAATGGCCAGAGGTCCGAGCCGGGGGAGAAGCTGTCATGCAAAATTATGGAGTTAAAATGTTATTATTATTATTATGAATCAGTGTAATTTAGTTGAAGAAACTGATTGCATTGAAAATTTAAACATTGTACAGAATTAACTTTCTACATAATATCAGAAGTCGTGTGTGTTTTGGTACAGTTTTATTGGCATATGTACATGTCTTGGCCAATGGAAAGTTAATCTTGTCTTTGCATCAGATACTGCTCATTTATCAGTTTTTGTGTTAAAGATAAGGTTGACTTAGTTACAGCTTGTGTTTGATCATAAAAAGAACAAGCATAATTAGTTGTAATTATTTGCGTTAATGTGCGAACAAGTAGAGGAAAGTTTAGAATGCAATGGCTGTTATGTGTGCTATAAATTTCAAATGTGCTGTTTTTTTGCATTTGTAGAAATACATCTAGATCCACGTCGGATTTTCTGCCCACGGCCGAACTGTGATGGAGTATGCCAGATTAGCAATGGCAGGAAGTACAGTCGAGTGCATGCATCAGCTGGTTCCACGCCGGTCATCTGCTCTTCTGTGAGTTCTGTGATGCTGCAATTTTCAGCCGGCCACACATGTAAAATAAAATAGAATAACTGCTGCAATAAAATAAATTGCAGTATTGTGCGGATGCCTGCAATAAATCAAATACAAAATTGCTGGCTCATTAACATATTTTTGTGCTTGCACTAAAATATCCGTGAGGTATTTCTGTTGCAGTTAATCAGGGTGCGCAGCACCAGCATGGGAACATTTGATAGATGTAATGACATCATTATGCGAGTAATGCATGTGTAGATCTACATCACTCACGACAAAGTGATTACTGAGAATGCTCGTTTTAACATTACTTTTGCATTTACGAATCCCACAGCATAAATAAAAGTATTACATGTATGTTACTCAGGTTTTTCATTTGCCTTCAGTGCTTTGACGCTTGGGCGGCAGGAAGGGCATCCGTCCTGTAAAAAAAC
>Ga0126335_1002068_pt1 | contig 11747 bp, 5 predicted proteins | sample OlaspJWI45metaG_FD_108409 | JGI IMG/M metagenome (GOLD analysis project Ga0126335, IMG submission 108409) | Marine gutless worms symbiont microbial communities from Oahu, Hawaii - Olavius sp. 1 OAHU.JWI-45 metaG | ecosystem: Host-associated > Annelida > Digestive system > Unclassified | place...
CCATAATTTGTTAGAATGCGTGACCAAAAATGATCCAGCCACACCTCAACTGCATTCATAATAATGCTGTTGTCAGTGACACGTTTAACAATCACTGCTTCTGTTCGTCAATATTGTGCACATTCGACTTATAAACTCAAATGAAAGAGGTGTTGCCTGCTCGAGAAGTCGTACAGTGTTGCGTGCCGGGTGCTGTCAACATTTAGTCCTATTTACATAAAAATCTCTCTGATATTTTAAAGAATACTTAACAGTAATCAGAAACTGAAATGGGAAGTGAGTAAATAAGTAAGCGAAATTCAATAAAATGAACACATGTAAAAAATCAAAAAAATCAATGTATTTCGTTTGCACTTTTCTTCAGATATGCAGCTAGTATAAACTTTTTGAGTTTTCACTTTCCGAAGTAGCGCGTCAACATATTTAAGGTGCCACCCAGCAGGGTTTTCTAGTGGCTAAAATGCTTAAGTAATGTTAGCAATTGTTACAATGCTAAAATGGCTTTGTGCGAGGTTAATACGAACTAAATTGCTCAGTGTTGCAAATAGCGGTCGGACGTACATGTAAGTCTGCTATTGGAAATGTTGCTGGCAGACTGGCGGTTTTATGTAGTGTGAGCGTAAAGCGTGTAATCCACTAATCCACGTCATGCAGCTGGGACTGTTGGGCAGGCTACTGCGACGCCAGCTAACGACTACCTGGCTTGCAAAAGACAGGGGCTGTATCGGTATCGCTGTCTACTGACTTCTGGATTTTGTTTTCCCAAGCACATGACTATGGTTGGATCTAATCATCAAGTCTCTGAACGCGTAATTCTAGGCTTATACCAACTTGCACTCGAATTTTCCACGAGTCCTTTCAATGTGACTTGACACGCTCACGGTCACGCCAGAAGTAGCGTTTTCGAAATATTTGACATTCTTCGTATTGTTAATACCGTATGAACATACCATACAGGAGACAACACAAGAAGCCAAAGTGATTTGGCAAAGGTTGCACCGAATGATCCATGCACAGTGAAGCCGCGTGACAGACAGATAAACTGACAGACACCGCGCACATCGGTAACAATAGTTTGCATCTCGTGCATTCGATGCAGCCTAAAAGTAGATAAGACATTAACTGACGAAACGCTGCGAATTGGATATTACAATGAATGACAGAATCGGGAGGTTGGGCTATCGAAATGCACTCATGACTTTGCTTCACCTGGCTAAGGCCTGTGACAGCATGCGCATACGCGCTCAAACGTTCTGTGGGCCTATGTGGTTATGTGTGTGGTTACTAAGCTATCAGATACAGCGCTATTGGGCCTACAGGCAGTTTGCAATCAATACCTTCACAGCAGGATATAGGCTAGTGTACGCATGGACTATAGACATCGTACACAGCCTGTGCATGGCGTGAGTAAACACGGTTGATTCGGCGCTGAGCCGAGTAACGTATTGCGATAAAAACAGTGTGAAATTTGCTGTCAGCGAAAGATCGCGTGTGTCGCAGTGACAATAGTTCCGCAGTTTTACCGAGTGCACATTACTGGTGCATTAGGATTACGCGGAAACTCGCTATGAGTGGTTTATCACTACCAGAGCTACAAAACATGGCGGAAGTGGCTGATTTTGTTCGGACGAGGATTGCAGCAAACTTGAATGGAACGATAGCTGCTATGGCAGCGGCGATAACTTTGGCACTCATATTCGTATGGACATCGGATAGAGTTCGTAAATGCTATACCAACACCTTGAACAAGATCGGTCACATGTACGACCGTCTTCTGGCGAACAGGAAACGACAACTTCTTTGCGAACTGGAGTCACTGAAAGTTGCCAGAGGAGATGGGCGTTTGGCGGTTCTGGAAATTGGCTGCGGTCAAGGTAACAGTCTCAGGTTCTACCCAGTCGGTTCAGAGATAGTGTGTGTAGAACCAAATCCACGCTGCAAAGCGATCGTGTACGAAGCCGCTCGACAATTTCCTGGAGTTCAGATCTCGGCGTTTCACGTCTCGTCGGCCGAGAAAATGCGAGAAGTGGAGTCAGAATCGGTCGACGCCGTAGTTTCACTTTCAGTTCTATGTACTGTGTCCGATCCAAAACAGTGCCTGCGTGAGATTGTGCGTGTACTTAAACCGGGAGGCAAGTTGTTTTTCCTTGAACACGTGAAGGCACCCCGCCGGTTCTACATGATTCGCTTCTTGCAGGTTCTTATTGAGCTCTTGCATGTATGGTCTGTAATATTCGACGGATGTTGCATTGCAAGGGACACCGAAGAGAGCATCAGAAAGTCGGGATTTCGTTCTGTAAATCTGGAGGAGTTTGAAGTGTACGAGTTAGTGGAAAAAATGGGGCTTCCATTCCGCCTTGTTCGCACGCATATATCTGGCACAGCAACCAAGTGAGAGGAGGTTCAATTGTCTAGAAGAAACGTGGACATTTTGCATTTTTGCATTTGTGTTTATACGAATGTGTTGGAGTGTGTTTAAGTTTCGTGTCCGCAGTTGATTATAGTGACAGTGACAAACAATTAACGGTGTGGTTAACCGATTATTATGTTGAAAATGAAATAAACTGTTCGTCTTATTCGAATTATAGATCTTGTGACTACAGTACATGCACTTCATTAACACATAGATTTAATGAACAGGACAGAAAGGCAAGAGTGCTATAACAACTGCCCGAAGATAAAACAGGTGAATTATAAAGTTAACACTAATCTACAAAACATTTCTAATTGCAGGAAAATCAACTAGCTTGACAGTGCGTTCGAAACCAGTAAAAGTGCTACAGACAACACTTTCAGATATGCTGTTCCATGCAGTATCAACACTATCATCTTAGGCAACGCCCACATAACAAAGCCCATGCTGCAGTACAAGAACTGTTATTAGCCTACTGTTACACCCTGCTGCGGTACTGTCATCAGTCATCACCCATCGTGTTTAGGTTGTTTGCTATTTTAGAGACGTTCACCTTTTTATCAATTTCATTATTTCTAGGTAAGTACATCTTTTAGGCTTATATTATATTTTACTTCGTGGATTTTTGATATCCATAATTTGATATAGCTTTGCAGTTGACAAAGTTGTTATTAAAGAAAGTTACTACTACTACTACTACTACTACTACTACTATTAACTATACGTTCCCCACCGAAAAAATCTCGCCTCGCCGGTTTTCTTAGACAACATGGAACTCGTGACGGGAACGCTGAATTTGCGGGAGTGGACAATGCAGGAGTGGGCAATCTGAACACGTACAGTACGTACGCAACTCGCTTAACAATGCGTGTGAAATGTGCTCACGTAATTAAGACAAGATGAAAGTCGCCGACTGTATGTGATATCAACTCACGGTGGTCGGTTTCTTAAGGTAATTTAGACTGAATGGTCACAGAGATTCAAAAATGCATTGATGTGTGCTCAGCCCAAGCATTCTGGTAAAAATTTGCAGCTCGTCGTTCACTAGTAACATTCAGGTTCGAGAGACTGATACGATTCCGAAAGGCCGCGGATATGTTTATTCGTACGAAAATCAGTTGTATTATAGAGTCAAAACCGAAGGAAGAACAAAGTATCTGAAATGTACAGTGGCTGGATGTGTCCACTGTGCATGACTGACATTACCATGATCCTTCGTCTGTATTAAATTATTACCGGTCACTGGATACGTCAGTACTTTGATATTTCACTATGCATGTGCTAACGCTGACTATAATCAATCATTTCGTGGTTAGTTATTTTGTATATTGTTTCAGGTACTGTATTTGATTAACGTGTATGTAATTTACTGTCATTACACAGTTTAAGTAGACACACTGTTTCGGTACAATTACATTTATAACTTTACGTTAACCTTACTTCCCGCATTGTCCACCCTTGCCATACCGTGCTGATATGTCCACTCTTGCATTTTCCACCCACCCCGTTTTGACCGTGCCGATTTGTCCACTCCCGCAAATTCCATCAACCCCTCGTGACTTCTAGATACCAGTGTATGCATTCATCCGGTTAACACGAGAGACAATAGCTTTGTCACAATAATCACATTCAAGACACAGTCAGTGCGTTGTTGTGCGTTGGCTAATAGGCCTGCAATAAAATCTCTGGAGACCCACCCAGGTCGTGCGAAACTTTCGGTACACTCTCGTGGCTTTCGTTTGTCGCACTGCTGCAGAAAGGTAGATGGACATTCACCTCCTCCTCCCCGTAGTATTGCTCTAGGACATTCCACTAGGACTAAGGTCCTCTAGACTTTTGCCCTATACAAGAAGAGACAAGTTATGGTTGGGGTTAGACAAGGTCAGTCGACTCGTCCCCAAGTGAACTTTGCGTTAGGGTTACAGTTATGTTAAAGCAAGTGTCGGAGTTAGGGGTAGGACGAGGCTTGAAGTTAGTACTGGGGTTAGATTGAGGATTGGGGTTTATGATTAGGGTAGGGCAGGTTTAACTTGAGTGTAGAGTTGACTGTAAACCAATGCAACAACGGCTTTAATCATGAGGGTTTCTAATAGTCAACTCGGTCCCAAGGCGAACCTGACCCTAACCCTGACCTTAACCTTAATTCATAACCATAAACCTAACCCTTATCGTAAATGTAACCCTTGCCCTAATCGTGACCTTTACACAAACTCTAACACTAAACTTAACCGTATGCTATTGGGAACTAGTTCAGTTGGATCGAGCTGACCTCGGACATGTCGACCGCCACCCGTTGTGAGGGAGGGGCGTTTACTGGCATATGTCCTGGTGGGGGGTCAGGAATTTACTTCAAACTGATTTACAGGCGCTGGGGTCAGTGTGGGAGAATTGTTGTGCTCTCAGTCATTTTGTAGTCCAGACTGTGGCTGGCGATGTTTTCCCCCGAGAGAACCCGCACGTGTGTCACTCATGGGTACAAGTGCCAACCGCACAGGACAATTGCCCATGTTCACTGTTCGGAACGTCACACCACAATAGGCTTGATTGTGCTACGTTCCGCGACCGTCCGTCGTCTCCCGTGATACCAAGACAATTATCTTCGCAAACACGGCGGACAGTTAAGATTAAGATTTTATTTTCAAACAATTAAGACTGTGATAGTCGGAAACCTTAGCTCACATTGTGACATTTGTCATCGTACTTGATAGGCTTATTGTTAATGTGCACTTAATGTAAAGCCGTTTAAAGTGTTAATTTGACCTACATGTATGTCGAATAGGACAAGTTTGACGCACAGCGTCAGATGTAAAAGTAAGGTAAAAAAACGTAAAAACGGGTATAGCAGTGTGTGCAGCTCACCTCACCGCTACGGGAAATCACATACCATATGGGATCACACAGTGTTAAGCCTATACTTGCCATCCGGCAGAGGTGACTTTGCCGCCTTTACCCCAGTCGAAGCTGGTACTCGATTTAGCGACCTCGAAGAGATGCAAGGCTGAGATGACCTGGGTAGTGGTTACATCCCAGGATAGTTTACCCGCCACCTACCTTAGAAAATAACCGGCAATGTCATGACCGGAATTCGAACCTACGACCTCGATTCGCAAGTTCGACACCCTGACCATGGCACTAGACCACCGAGCCACCGCCTCGATATGTGCTATTTGTGTGAATGACAGTATATTAGCTAGGCCTAATTAAAGAATAATCTTTATTACAACATCAGCCAAGGATAATTCAAACCTTTGAAGTTTTGGACACTGCTATGCTTATTTCCATGCCATTTTACTTCTAGGCGAGGGACGGTAAAATATTTAGATATGTGAAATGTCAGATCCAGCGGGCTTTGAGTTCAAGGCCACCGAATTCAAGAATGATGATGAAGATGATGATGATGATAAGGCATCGGAATAGGAACTTTAGCACCATGCAGTGAGCCGGTGTGGCCGCTAAGCGGCGATTCGCTGCAAAATGTAGTGACATTGCTATGTATAGGTACGATGATGGTGTCAAGCAAACGGCACACTGTCCCGGACTCCATTTGGTTACCGGTTCTTCTCGCTACCTTGCAATTCTGCCCCATGCTGGCGGTGACGTCGTCTGAAGCCACTATCCGTCGTACCCAACATTATCAGCAAGAACATGGGCGTCACTTCACGACAGTGCTTCCTAAGCGTCGTCATCCGGTACCTCTGGACTGCTCTGAGGGTCTTCAACTTTGCCGTGACAATCTGCACTGTCGCACTCTACTCGACACGATGGACCGTGTCTGCGACCAATCCAGTACGCCGCTTTGCAGTCGTGTTTTTGAAACGAAAGTTAGTAAGTACGTCGCGATTACGACCTATAGGGTTACGGTTCCACGCAACCAGAAATAGATAAAACAATAAATATTCTTCGGCTGCGTTACGAATTCCACTGCTGCTGTCGATACTGCTGCAGTTCCCTACTCGTTAGTTGTCTGGACAAGAAAACAGAAGATTCGTTCACGAGAAACGAATAGATTGCTGACAAAATACAGAACGGTTCAAAAATCTTAACAATTTTTAAAATTATTTCCATGCTGAAAAGAGTAAAAATATCCAACAAAATTTATGTAACACTTGCCGCCACACCTTCAATATGTTGCTGCACTAGTCAAAAAGCCTAGCTCACGTTTGATATCATATTTGGTATTATTAACGTGCAATTAATGTAAAGCAGTTTGTACAGAAGTCATAAATCTACCGTGTATAGCCCACGCACGTCGAATCCCACAGGACAAGTTTGACGCTGTGCGTCGAAATGTCCGCCGACTCGACTTGTGGTGCCGTGTGCGCAAGTGACAGTGAATTAAGAAATGTCAGATCCAGCTGACGTTGAGTTTCAGCGTGATGACGATGATGACAAGAGGTCGGAATATGAACTTCAGCACCATATAGTGTGTGTGTGGCCGCTAAGCGTCAGTGCCCATCGGCGGATTATTAGTTTGCTTTCCACAAACTTTAACAATTTATCTTTAGCAAGTAACGATTTCTGTGTATGCCTATAATTATTTAGTTTTACGCGCTGCAGGAATAGGCCTAGGCAATAGTTCGTGTTATGTAAGACACTGCGTAGTTCATAAACGCTGTGCGATAGTTTGGCCGTCCAACAGCCAGTTGTGGAATATAGTGCCGAAATTAGCCGCAAGTCCGGCGACATACAACGCGGTGCATGAGGAATGGCCCTCAGGAGTAAGACCATAACGAATGTGTCGACCTATTTTAACAATGGCAGCAGCAGCAGCAGCAGCAGCAGCAATCATTGCTGATTTCGCGTATAATACACAATGCTTTTGGATGCCTACATTCTGGGTGCAAACTGCAAATGCACTGGCAGCTTCAGTGCAGCGTGTGCATCACAGCCAAATGAATTTTGAATTTGTTTAGCTCAGCAAACCTGGTCTTCTGATGTTTTAAAAGTGGGCCTATTGCTGTGATATATTACTATGGGAAAAACGCAGTAGGAAACACGGTAAGACCTAAACGCTAGTTGCCAACAGTCCACAATTCAAGCATTTTGCATCAATGACATTTGAAAAATAGTATTGGGGAATTTAATAATTGTTTGCTATTCTGCATCAAGTTTGCTTAATAATTTTGACATTTTTAGCAAAAACGTTGGCATAATGAAGACTCTGCGTAGACTCTTTTTAGCAATGTTAAGCTGGACCGGAACCGTAGCACTGCTTGACTATGCTTGTCGTAATGTTCTTCTGTTTCCTCTATACTCCTGAACTAACACCCATCAACCGTCCAGCTTCAAGCAACGTGATTGATTTATTTACTGCAATTTTCGTCGCGTCATGTTGCCCATTAATTTTCTTGCTTTCTTTCTAAATTAAGCAATTCTAGCATTGACCACAAAGAGTACTGTAAGTTTTTCTGAATACAGAACTCAGTGTGTGCTGTTGTGTAAAGCATTTGTATGTTTGCGTTTTTCCGTGACAAATTCGATCTAAGTACCGCAGCAAAGACCGTGGTAATGCCTAGGCCAACTCAGCCTTCCACCCCTTCGGGTTCGGAAAAATGAGGACCAGCTTGCTGGGGAAGTCAAACGCAAGCATGGTTCATTTCAACTGTGGATAAAAACGTGGGTGGCAGGTAAAACTGTGTGATCCTTTGACAACGCGTGCCAAACCAGAGCGCTTTTGTGGCGGGGTTTCCTCGAGAAGAGGCGCTATATTAAGTACACTTTACCTTTACCTTCACCTGTGTATAGATTTTAGTGCTAATACAGGTAATGTTTAGTTCGTTTATTGGGTGCTTGTTTGCTTTTGCGGTGTTCACACACAACGGTCACTTCCTGCTAGCAGACAACATCAATCTCAGCTGTTACGATTTACTGGAGGATAAATGGAAAAAATTATCAGACTGTTCTGTGCTGTATTGTCTTCTGCCTCCAACTTTATCAAATCTTAACTGATTTTCATCTTTTTCACTACTGGTAAGAGTGAAAAAATTGCAACAAGAATCGCAGAATAATTCATCATGCTGCACTTAAATAATGTTGCTACGTTACCTTGTGGTATTACTTTAATATTCAAATTGGCTGGAAATATATGAGTATCTAAACAAAACGCAATGATTTTACATGCATAAAATATGATTGCTTAACTTGCTTATTGTTGATTTACATATTCTTTTTATTAGTTCTGTGTAAATATTCTTTGAAACAATAGGCATTTTTATTTAAATAGGAGTGAATATTGACAACCCCCTTGCACACCGAGCACATAACAGTGTACGACATCTCAAGCAGTGATTGGTCCATTTCATTTGGTCCAATCTGTGGCCACCAAACAGCTTTGACCTCAATCTGGAATATTACAAAGTCATCAACGTCACACAGCAGCAACTTCGTCAGTCTTAAGAGTATAGCATCAATGGACTAAAACCGCATTTACTACGTTTATGGCGTGACAATGACAATGGCATCTACGGCGCATTGATGCGTGGCGTTGGTGTCTTTAAGCATGTGTTTAGGCAAATGCTGAAAAGTTTGAGCGACTATTATGACAGTTGTATGACGTGAAAATTTGTATTTTTTTGCTATACATATGATAGAATATTAAGCGCCGCTTTCGTAGTCATGAAAAAAGTTCGGATGTCAAACTTAACAATTAAGGTAGTGCAGCACCATATTAATAGTGCGGTGAAATCATCCTGTAAAAACTTTGCTTAACATTTAGCAAAGTCAGAGCCGACAAAGTGGGGGTTCTCAGTTTTTTTGGTCCACTCTAGTACACTTTGGCAGACGCTTACTAACAGTTTTCACAATGTGAACTACGGTTTGTTGGTTTAGGCTAGATCCATTCTGCGTATTCGTTTAGCGCGTTCTTCTTGACTGATATTCGTTTTTCTGCTTCTGCCCGCTTGTATGGACAAGGGGGAGGGCAATTTCCAATCGTACTGTCTGTCTGTGCGTCTGTCTATGATCGCACTTTAGGGCTGACCGGCTGCCAGACGACTTTTTTAACCCACGACAGACAAACTCCACACCGAACAGACCCCCACTGGACAAATGTCCCGTGGTAAACCTCCGGACAAAACCCTTCGATGCAAGTGAGCACAGGCGGAGGCAACGTCATTTTAAATGCATTTTTGCCTCCTGACGCAGTGCGTTGGCGCGGCATTTGCTATGGCGACGTGGCTGTCTGTGTGTCTGTCACGAAGATGCATTGTGCCCAAACGACTGAGTCGATAATCATGCGACCTTCGCCAGATTGTAGCCCAACCATTCCAGTTTTCCCATATCAAATATGAACCAGATAGCTCAGTTGTTATTGACGGCGTCACGTGGTAAAAGTCGGAAAATCCGGCCAATAAATCGCAGTCATTTACCAGAGGGCAGTTTTGGACAGCACAGCACGGAAAGCTGTGCATCATAGTGTTTTGTGTCAAAGAGATTCTAACGTCGGCGAGTACGAGCGTCTGGCGGTTTGTCAGCAATAGCTGAACTTCTTTACTAGTCCGCCTATATACCCGCATTGCGTTATGTCGCTTTTCTCGGTTGTGAATATTTTGGTGGTCGGCAACGCTGATTGCCTTTGATTGACTCGTCGCTGAAATGATCTACATTCTACAGTGTATTCAGAGGCACATTAAAACCACTCACCCGCTTACTCGTACCCACTATACGGCAAATCGTCGGTTCACGTTGGTTGCCTGTCCAGCATCATAGATAGTGTAGATAACCGGTAATTGTGTACAACACTGTAAGCCAGTAGTAGAGCCGGTCGAGCAGAACAGCTGCACGAAATCTATAATGAAATCGTTGCGCGCGATGTCGCAGCTATACGGGGAGGCGCAGAAAACGCATCAATTTTACGCCGCTCGACGACAGATGGCGCCCAGTTAAATATGCTTGCGGTTCCTATTGCGGTCAATCGAATCGATTTGCGAAATGACCGCCGGGAGGTTTATCTAAACAAAGCTTCAGTCACATCGCAATGCGTGCGTACGGCCAGGGTTGTAGAAAATGGTTTTAAAAACCTAGTTTTTATGTTTTAAAAAATCTTAAAATCCTCAAAAGTCCAACTTTAGTTTTTAAAGAATTTTTATTTGTTTTGAGTTTTTAATAACGATAACATTTTAATGTGCACTGTTATTTGTGACAATCTTCTCTCGCTGGAATTGATTTAGTATTTTACATAGATAAAATGTAGAATGTTCTCTGTCATAACTGGCGTCAATTCGACGCCTCCTAAAACATTTAAAAACGTAAATTCAGTTTGTTTAGCTCCGCATGCAGTATCAGCTACGCAGCATATAGCTTTATACTTGTTCTCTATACATTTTCGTCTCCATTAAGCAATGTCTTGTATTCGTTGCATGTTTGATGATTAAACTTTTGTCTTGTTTTTCTTTTGAGTGACGCGTCGAGAACTGTGTTCCAAGAAATTTTATAACCTAACTGATACAATTCGATTTAATACGTGGCAACATAACAGGATTAGGCGTACTGCATTTTATTGTTAAACAGTCACCGCTGGTAGTTGCAATTTTGTACCTCTCTGTCTCTCGCTCTTTCTGTTTGTTCGTCAGTTTGAGTCGTTCCGCTTGATTGTCTGTTTGTCTCTCTGATTATTCAACTACGTGTCTGTCTCTCACCTTTTCTCTTCGTCTGTATGTCGGTTCGCAGTATATTAAAAGTCCCTGGATTGCACTCGACGATAAGTCAAGTGCTGGAATAACGTACACTAGGTACGCAACACCCAACGTTTAGCACGCACACTTTAATTCACTGATTTATAAGCTCCAGGTTTGCCACAATGGCGTCGGTTAATCATCATCATCATCATGATTTATATCAGGCAAAAGCCCATAGAACATGACAAAGCAATGAACAATAAAACGGACAGACAGCAGTGGTGTAACTTGGAACTCGGGGGCCCCTGGGCAAAAATGCAAAGACAGCCCTCCACGGGCCCCTTCCCCATTCCACTCTCTTCTTACTTCTCTTCCTCTTTGCCCACCCTGCCACCCCATTGCTACGCCACTGACAGACAAACAGAGTATAAATAGTTCGTTTGGGTGGTGCGTACGTTATTTCAGCATTTGACTTAATTAGGTAATTAGTACAATACTGAACAACAGTACGCACTCAAAATAATCGGTGATGCGCCTCAATTATCGGAAACGAACTTTAGACAAATACAGCAGCGAAATCACTGATGTGGTGGCTGTGACTCACTCGGTAAGACATCGTATTCGTGATCGCGAGGTCGCGGGTTCGAGTTTCACCCGGGTACCGCTGGGTTGCAACCTTGAGCACTTTGATTATATATATATATATATATATATATATA
>Ga0126335_1002069_pt1 | contig 11745 bp, 5 predicted proteins | sample OlaspJWI45metaG_FD_108409 | JGI IMG/M metagenome (GOLD analysis project Ga0126335, IMG submission 108409) | Marine gutless worms symbiont microbial communities from Oahu, Hawaii - Olavius sp. 1 OAHU.JWI-45 metaG | ecosystem: Host-associated > Annelida > Digestive system > Unclassified | place...
GTTGTGGGGGTGGGGGCGCCGTTAGTCCGGTTGGGCTGGCGCCCACTCGGACTGTCGGTACCTCTGCCTCCATTATCTTCCCTTACTCCATAAAAATGCAGAAGACAGGAGGTGGGGAAACACAGCCTGAATGCAGCACAGCCCTATGCTAAGGCAGAAGGCAGAGTGTTTCTTCTGGTACCGGCCTACCCGGGTTGTCTCGGAACAAAGGCTGTTAAACGGTTGTTGTTGTTTATAAATGTACTTACTTACTATGCGAACACAACTGAATGGATTAAGGTCCTGCTTGAGGTGGAGACATTGTGTTAGATGGAAGTCGCAATTTCTTCTATGGTTACAGTATCACATTTGCCAAATTACTTTGGCCACTTGTTACCTTTCTGCCGTACATTAGCGCTTCACTAAGGGGTGATATATCAAGTGCATGATCTTTACGTTTTACTCTTTCTGCTGAATCAGTGCCTCTGAACTATTAGATATGAGCACTGAAATTGCTTTTATAAAATTTAAACTTTTGATTATATTTTTATCATTATCATTGCAACATTATCTGTGAAATTGGTAAGTGTCATTTGTACATCTGTCCTCTGGTGAGAGTCGCTCTTGAATTGTTGTGTGAGCCGAATTAAGTAAATTTTTATGTTGTCATTTTTGAGCAGAATGATGTTGCTTCAGTATTTTTGTTGCCATTCAGAGATTATTGTACTACATATTCTTGTCCATATGTCATCAGTTTTGACTTCCAGAGGATAACTCTCAAGTTCCATTGCAGCCAGAGTGACAGATTTCAAACACATACAGACGAGGCGTAGGCCACTTTTTAGATTGCTATTTGGGCAGAAGGTCATATAATGCTGGGATCTGTGTTGGTCTTGTTGATCTTGGCTTGGGAGATAATGTTATAAATGGTATGTATGGTTTGTCAGGTGAGATTGGTAGTGCGAGCAAGATGAAAATAGTGCTCAACATGTTGATGGGTACGATGCTCGCTGGTCTTGCCGAGTCAATGGCCCTTGCGGAGAAGATTGGTCTCAACACTGTAGAGGTGCTGAACATTATGAGTCACACCGTAGGCAGTTCTGCTTTGCTCAGGAACAAAGGAACTGGTTAGCACTCTCACGCTTCTGTACATGTTGATTATTTAGTTCTTGCAGTGTTGAATAACATAATCACTGAAAGATTTTGATGCCTTATGGCAAATGTCATAATCTAAACAGCAATAATGTGCTTGGATTGGTTGGTGAGTAATGATAGGTATTTTATGCAGTCAATGATGACTTTGTACGTGGGATTTAATGAATTCTTACATTGTGCAATCATTATATTTTTGACCTTGGTCTCTGTGCACCTGTAAGTGGAAGACATGTATAGCAATCTTCCTGTGCTGTCTGTGTGTCCTTGATAGCTTTCCATAGATGTTTTTAAATTATCTGGGTAGTGTGCTTGTACATTTTGTTATGGAGATGCATATGGCAGCTGAGTTTTACGTCCCCAGTTGCTGTAATTGTTGTGCATAGAGATGGCATTGAGTAAAATCAGTGAGCCGGGCTGCAAGTTACAGACGCTGCAGAAAGATCTTCGACTTGCTATTAACATGTCGGATGCTGTCGACCAGCCGCTGCATGTTGGCGCTGCTGTTAATGAGGTATTGTTGGCACATTGTCGTTGTTTAATTGCCGGAGGTAGAAGCTAAATATCCAGTTTTTGTTGTACCTCAAAGTTTTTTTATAGCAATTTTTGCTGAACTCAGTGTAGAAAAAAATTGGCCTTCAGTGCTTTGACGCTGTTGGTTGGGCGGCAGGAAGGGCATCCGGCCTGTAAAAACCTTGGGGGGTTGTGAGGGCAGGGGCGCCGTTAACCCGGTTGAGGTGATGTCCACCCAGAATGTCGGTACCTCTGCCTCCATTATCTTCCCCTGCTCCATAAAAATTCAGAAGACAGGAGGTGGGGAAACTCAGCCTGAATGCAGCACAGCCCTATGCTAAGGCAGAAGACAGAGTGTTTCTTCTGGTACCGGCCTACCCGGGTTGTCCAGGAACAAAGGCCATTAAACGGTTGTTGTTGTTGTTGTTGTCATTGTAGAAAAATTTGACTGGTTGTGTTAAAAGCGGCAATAATTAAGTGTATTTTTACTGTTAGTCTTGAGAGTGTATTATTGTCACCAAAGCTGTAAGAAACTGGCACTTTTATTACCTGCGGCATGCTGTGAGCAGGTATTATTTTATGCGGCATCTGTGTGTCTGTCCACACAAAATCTCGAAAACTATTGATTAGAAATTGATGTCACTTGGTAGGAATATGAATCACGGTAAATGCTCATGATGGTTGGAAGTTGGTGACATTTGACCTTGACCTTGAGAGTTATTTATGTACTTATTTAAGCTTTCGAACGGCTTAACCTAGCAACTTTATCTTCAGTATGGAGATATGTCTTGAGGATATCTGTCCCGATCCAGTTTTAAGGTCATAGGGTCAAGGTCGTGGCAGCAAGAAACGTCTGCGCACAGGTTTGTGCTACCATGTGTTTCTCTATCTCCATATATATGCTGCCTGGTTCTGCCACTTACAGACAGAAGGAATAAGACTTCCATTTTTGTTACGTTTCTACTTTATTCCTTATTGAATGAATGAATCCATGCATGCCTGGATAGCCTAAGATTGTTATTATTTATTTAACATAGCTTAGGTTTGCTGTCATCGTGCTTTTGTAATGCATTATCCGTGTTGCATTAGACCTGTTTCACATTGTTTATACAATGGCAGTGATCAGCATATTGTTTTTGTCGACAGTTGTTCAAGAAGGCGAAGGCCAAAGGTTACGGAGACTATGACATTGCTGCTGTCTATCGTGCAGCCGATCTCTGAGACATTAAAACATTCATGTATCTTGTCGCTAAGGCCATCAGCATTATTTCTGTAAATAGGACAGTACACTGTAGATTCTGCTGGCTATCAGAAGTAAATGTGAATTTTATATTTATGTTCTTGTCTTGTAATTGTTCAGTTGTGTGTGACTGACATTCTGTTTCATTGGCTGCTAATTGTCAGCTTTTGCAGTCATTTTGTCGTGCAGTTTTCAGTTGTTTTTGTTGAAATAGTTCATATTTGTGGATTGGATGCATTCTCCACTGACTGTTGTGTGCCACGCCAGCAGCAGCCAGGCATGTCCGTAGCTAGTGCCTGCCCAGTCCCACCTGTACCTCACTTGCCGCTGCCACAAGAAACGAAAAACAAATTTTGTGGCCACGAATCCCCAAATTTTTTCGAACCCAAAACCATCAGTGTGATGCACTGGAGTTAACCTGAAAATTTGGATACCACCATTACACCCGTGGTCGGGTTATAAAGAAAGAGACAATAAACTCAGAAACAGAATTATTATATAAATGTAAATATGTGAACTTCGACGATCAGATTAATTGCATTGTTGATCATTAATGCCGGTGACACATGTAGAAGAAACTTGTATCAAATTTTTGATGCAAGTTTCTTGTACAAGAACATCTAATAAAACGTGTTCTGTTTCGTGCAAGAAACTTGCACGACTGTGGAAGAAACGTGCAGAAGAAAAATCTTGCTGCAAGTCGCTATGACAGACATGCAAGTTAACTAATATGAAAGTTTCTTGTATGTGTGTCACCGGCATAACGTAAGAAACAATTATTGTAAACTATGCCACGGTAGAAGAACACATTATTAAATGCTAAGAAAGTTAAATACAAATAGATTGTAAGTGTTCGTTCTTATATTAGTAATTGTGATGGTATTATTTTTTGTCTAGTTACGATGTTCGTTTGTTGTCATAATAAAATTTTTATCCATATTCGGACAACTTGATTGTTTCATTAGTTTTGTCCTGTGCTGTTGCTTTCTCCTTGCATTTGTGTCTGAAACCCGATGCCCGTATTTGCTTCCGGTAGATTTGAGCAATAACGATCATTGCATGCAGAAACGATAATGTGATTCACTCTTAACCATATTGCTTAGAAGCTTAAAAGTGTTGCACAAGGCCCATATAATTCTGGAGAACTGAAGATTTGTACCACATAGTTAAGTAGCATCAGCGAGGTATTTGTATTTGTGCAAAGATTTTTTCATCCCACTGTTAAGTCTCGCAGGCAAAAATCAACCACTACAATAATTAGTCCTAGTGTTAGCAGCTAAGCAAGTCGCTACACCTTAGTGATGAAAAGTAGCAGTTCGAACTTTAGGCCAGTTGCTATAGCTTCATACCATTCACCAAACACTAGACACACAGAATTGTAATGTTGAATGCAGAGACCTACTCATGAACTTTTGCCGCAGACAAACCGAAATCCAGGAGGTCAAGGTTCGGAACATAATTCGCGGCCCTTTATGGCTGTTTTCGTGGCATTCGCCACTCACCAGTTGGCGTCAATGGCCAGCTGAGCTTTGCAGCCTTGTTAATAAAAGAGTATAATTATGTTGCTACATGGATTTACTAAATGTCTGCGTGGTACAAACACAAAACACTCAGAAAAGGTGTCAGACAAGCAGAAGTAACATTACACTACACTAGTGACTGGAGTGCGGTGACTTCAACTCCGTGGCGTTGCTGCGAGAAATTGGATCGATACTGGCCAAGGCACGTAGCCTGCGGTGCTGGCTGGATGCCGATCAATAACATTAGACGGAAACATTGCTGTCCTGGATGGCCTAGTTTGAGCTGGGAACGCGCGTTGCGTCGGTCGGTAAGTTGGCTTACTGTGATTTCTCGTTATTGCCGAATCATCAGCATAACTCTTGGAGTTTATTCGGTTTAAACGAATTGGCTATTTTACTGCTGTTATGTCGGTTGGGTAGCTTAGGCCAGTGGCACGCTTCGTCATGCGTTCAACATGAAAACTAAAACATGGCGAGCTGACTTGAAAACTGTTTTGTAGTGATGCCAAGCTACTTTTGCAAACAGTAGGATAACATTAAACAAATACGGCCTTTCCTAAGCGGCAGCAATACTTGCATGTTGAAGTTTGTCGGTAGACGTAGGCTACTTTTACTTTTCATGTCAGATGTCGTGGATCTGCAACGCTGCAATGACGTGAGCCACGTGATGGCGTTTTAGTTTCGGTTCTAATTTCCTGTCAAGTGTATGCTTACCTGGTCATGTTTCAGACACTGGGGGGCTTTTTTCGGATCGGGTTGGTTTTGGACAGTGTGGACTATGGAATAACAAGCCGCCGATGGACAATGACGCTCAGCTGGCTTAAGTTGATCAGGGTTGGTCAGTATCTCATGGGTGTCTCGGTGGCTTAGTGGTTAGCGTTGCGGCTTTCGGCCCGAGAGATCGTGAGTTCGACGCTCATAGCCAGCTGGATTTCCAGTTGCCCGGTGAAGCGTGATGGTCTGAGCAGCTAACAACTGATTTCCGTCACGTAGCGGTCCTGGGCAAACTGTTTACTCACCATGGTAGTGCCTAGGCCAATTCAGCCTTCCATCGCGCCGGGGTCGGTAAACGAGAACCAGCTTCGGCTGAGACTGCAAGGCAGATAGGGTTGGCCCAGAAAGAGGCGCAATATCAAGTATCCTCTACCTTTACCTACCTACCTACAGCGCATTAGAGGTTTTTTTTTTAAAAATGATATGCGCTATATAAATTCACGTTTTACTTACTTGCTTACTTACTTACTTACCTACCTGTGTCTCTGTATTACAAGATTACAAATCTATGCCCCCCCAGTTACAATTTGCAACACCCTGGTTAACAGACACACAGTTAAGAGGCACACAGACAAACGCTTTTCGATCAGTATAAATTATTACTAGCTCAGCAAGGTTGTAGTCGGGTGAGCTAAAATAATACTGCGCGCCCTTGTAACGTCTTCGTCGTGTTACGGCGCGTTAGAAATAGTCTGACTATTATTATTATTAAGTCTGCAACTGTGGAATCAACAAAGCAAATTTCTTACTGACGCAAGTGTATATGGTGTGTGAAATGTCCGTAAAATGTCACATTGTGGTTCGATATTCTTTGTATTACAAACTTCATAATTTATCGAAATGACTTGCATATTGTAGCCTTCACAAAACAAGAACGAACAGACAGTACAATGACAGCATTCTGTGCATTCGAAGCTGTAAGATTTCGGAGCTATTGCAACGTCAGGCGGCAGAATAAAACGTGAAAAGACGCCCATGTGTCTGCTATTGTCATTCCGTCTGCCATCGTGTCTACTGTGCACCGTGTATGGACCACTATTCGTCTACCGTGGCCACGCTAGCCGCAAATGCTTCGCTCAGTCTGTCTGCCAACGCCGTCCTCGGTAATAGCTGGTCACATGCGGTGACGATTGTGCTCGCCAACTGTCTGGCGACGATTTTGTGCGCGTGTGCCATGACGTGTTGGGTCGTCGCACTGCTCGATGGTCGTCGTCAGCGACGCGAGCTGCGCGACAAGGTCGGCAACATCGTGTCGACGCAGTACTGGCCGGTCGAGGGTGAGGTGTCCTGCCTGCTGCGTGAAGTGGAGACTATGCGCTCCGCTACGCTGTTTCGCGATGTCACCGCGTTCGATGTCCTCGCCTTCAAGTACCGCTTCCGACGCCAAACAACAGACGACGCGGAGCCGAACACGAGCTACGAGCCCCGCAGGCCCAGTGCGTTCCAGACTCTGAGGCAGGTGGAACGGTTGTTAGACAGCCTAGCACTGCAGGTGCCCGCGCGCGGCCGATGTTCAGGCCGCGTGGTGACGCCGTTTGGTCGCACGTTGTGTGGTCTAGCGCACGCCACGGCCGCGATCTGGTCTGACGACCGGGCACCTACGGTCAGTCGGCTTGTACGCTTCTTCGGCGGAGCGGCAGCCGCGGCCGGATTCGATGCGGCGCGAGCGTCGGACATCAGCCTCGAACAGCGCGTCGAGTCGCGCATCCCGTACGTCGACGCGCTGTTCTTGTCCGGCGATCACTTCGTCCTAGCCGACGTCGAACTGAACAGCGACGTCGGAGCGTTCGACGTCCGTGCGAAGGTTCGTTACATCGATGAGCGACTGTCGGAACCAGATGTGCGAGTACTAGCCGCGCGTCACTGGACTCAAACACTCGGCGTTTACCGGACAGCATGCGACTTGTGCGTCGGTGCCGGGCTGGTACAGACGCGGTCGCTACTGCCAGATTTCACCGTAGAGGCTGCGACCGACGACGCTCGCGTGGGTGACTGCGTGATCGTTCTACGACATCTTGTCAGGTTGATGTGTGGCGTGTGTGACAACATCACCCGCCTCGGTGCCGACGATCAGTTCTTTCGTTTCGTGGCGGGACTGCACGACATGGTTTATGGCTGGAACAGCGGTTCAGCGTCGTCCTCGATGTTGGCCTGTATTGAACGCAGTCGTGCCAACATTGTCGCATACGCGCGCGCACTGACAGTCGATCAGCTGTACATCATGCCGGACCTGACGCGCGCAGTGCTGGAGCGCGTTGAAGCGGACCTGTACCGCCATCTCGACTACCTAACAGCACGGCGCGTTAGAATGACGCGGCACGTTGTGACGGCCGATCAGCGACGCGACGAGGGTCCATCTGGGACGTCGGCAACGGCGTCGGAGGCTCGCCATCTCGGGGAAGGAGCGCTACAACCGGGCGATAGCGAGTCGTCCATCTATACAATGGCTACGTCGTACATGTCGCCGCCGCTACGTCCGGCCGCCGCAGCTTCCGTCTCGCCGAAGCGCTTCGAGTCGGTGGTAGGTTACGCTAGCGCCGAGCGTATGTCGCTGCTGAGCGGAGAGTCGTCGATGTACGCCACGGCGGCGTCGCTGTCGTCGGCGGCTAACGACGGCGACTCTGCGAGCGCCACGCTGTCCCCGGGTTTGACGCGATATCCTCTGCAGTATGCTGCCGTCACACGCTCATCAGCGATCACCGCGGGCGCGTCTGACAGCGACGCAAATAGCGAGTACTTCGAGACTCCAGTCTGATGATATTCGTCAGTCAGAAATTTTGGTAACCCTCGGAGGGATGGTCGCTTCTATCGCCGCTGACTTGGTGTACATATACTTCAGAAGGTGAACGCTCTATAGCCGGTGCTAAAATGCACAGATTTACAGTTGAGATTTTTTTAACATTCCACGCGAGGGACGTTAGATTTCGCCGTGGAATGCCAGTCGGTTAACAGATTGACGCACGATGCATGTATCAGACTGACAGTTAGAATTGTGAAGGTGCCTATGCAGAAATATTGAGTGTTCATGAGTGTCGTTTAGTTAGAAGTTGGGTTATTCTATGCAGTTCCGTCATCGTACCAGCTAACGATTTATTACGCAAAATCGTGTACTGTATTTTCAAACAGTGTAGCTGGGGATCGAGGGTCAAGAATCATTCTAGACTCGAGCTTCGGGTACAAAGAGTGATAAAAGTTGTTCATGTTTATGCCATTGTCAGGGTATAATTACTGTGTCTTAAGAGTTGAAGCTGTTGTTTTTTGCGGACTTGCAGTTCTTGGTTTAACTGTGTATAGCTAATGGTTTGAGAGCTGGAATTTAGTGCAATTTATTGATTTAATTTATTCGATTTGCGTGGTATGGTTGATGGCTTTTTGAATATATAGAGTGGGCCATAAAAACCGACCCCTCGGATTTTGCTGTTTGTACTGTATCTGCACGTGTTTATCTGTACAAACAATACAGCATTTTAATCGTCGTTTCTTTCTACACAAGATGAAACCAAAACTGATAACGGTGTTGAAATTTTACACAAAAATATTACCATATAATCGAAGGACCCCAAAAGCATTTTGACACAAGGGGAAAATACATTAGCGATGACGTGTTTGTGTTCTTGACAACTTTTCGCAGCAACCAGAGCTGAGAGATATCGCTGTCAGTATTATCATTTCTCTTAAACTTCTGCTAGACCCTGTATTGCTTTCTTGACTGCATATTAGCTCAGTCACATGCCTGTGATTCTGTTCCGATGTGGCAGTCTGCGGTCGTTCAAACGAGTTCGTCTTCCCAATCTTGCACTGATCTTCAACAGAGCTGACAGAACACTTCTTGATTGAAAACTTCACACAAGTAGGCCTACGTTTTGTACTTAATCCCTAGCTTTGACAAACAAATTTAATAAAACATTTTTTCTCCGCATGTGAACAGCATGTTTGTCAACAAATTGGTGAAAAAACTCAACAAAACGAATAAAAATCCCAAGTTTAAGTCGAAGTCAGTTTTCACGGAAAATAACGCCAACGGACAAAGCTGGTGCCGTGAAAGTTTCACGGAAGATCACAACACAACACGGTCAACTTTCTTCTGTGAAAGTTTCAGGAAAGATAACACTGAGCCAAATTAGGAGCCTAACGTGAAGGTGACCTAACGCAATGCTGAAACTCGATAGTGTTTTCTGTATAGAGTTGGGTCGCTTTCATTTATAGGATACCAGTTGCATAAATCTTTTAAGACCTGTTCAAAAGTCATGTCGATTTCTCATAAATGATTTAAGCTTCAGAATACACTGTGAATTTTACTTCTAACTTAACGCAAAATATGATAATTGGCTTTATGTAGGGGGGTCGGTTTTTAGCCCACAACAAAGTTGCCAGAGGCTATATATTTTACCGACGGTTCAGCTTTTTTATAGCCTGTGACGAAACCGCAGATCGCCGCCGGGTAAAAAGTATACCGGTGGTTAGAACCAAGTCGTGGCACGGATAATTCCTACATTCGTCCAACAGCCTGCCCCTATTTTTCACAGGGGTCAGGCAGTACTGCTTTTGCGTGTTTTTCGACCCCACTCGCCTTCCGAACGCTGTGATTTAAAAGCAGAGCAAAAATTCACAAATTTAAAGTAATAGTACATAGCGCCGATGTCTGGTTTATCATCTGTCGCAGACACCGTCGAGATCCATTTGCCCAGTTGGGGCCCCTAAAGCGCGACAATTGGAAAAAACGTTTACATCGCTTTAACTCAGCCGCACGTGGACAGATTGCGTTCACATTTTACAGGATAGTACTCCGTGGCTCCGTGAAAGAGGCAGAATAGTAAAAAAAACCCTTAGGGTCGAATCCAAGATGGCGGAAGACGCCCAAATTTTTAATATACGGACCCAAACTCCAAAATGTATAAGTTGGTCAAGATGACCTAAATAGTGATCCATTTTGACCTACTTTTGTACCGCTTATTTTCTACTTCTTGCAGTCTATCTATAGGCCTATGCTAAATCTGAAACCTGTAGCTCTAGCCGATCGAGAGATATTCAAAAACTAAGCCACGTGGCTACATTTTAAATTTGCAGACGGCTGTGAAAACTGCGAAACGGCGACAGCTACTATACAGGCTTCTTATTTGGCGCGTAGACAGATTGTACGGAGTAGAAAATAAGCAAAAAAGTAGTCGAAAGGGGACATAATCTAGGTCACATTAATCTACTTGTAAATTTTGGAATTTCATGCATCTTTCCGGAATGGCTATAGCTTGGCCTACAAAAACGAGATCCATCACGAGCTAAGTAAGTAATATTATGGTGTGTGAGTGAGTCACGCTTCACTGCATATCATAGCACATGAGCACGTGCGTCTGTTGATGACACGTGGCTATGTTGATGACAGTTTGTTAGCCTCGTCAGGCAGTGGAGTCAGTCTTGCCTTCTGGAATCGAGGCAGTGGTTGTTGATGCTTGCTGGCGTGAATTCAGTGAATACGAACGGCTGTCGTGAATAAGACGTGTCGTATTGCCGCATACTGCGGTTTATGATGGCGGATGTTTTGGGGCACCCCGAGCCTGCGCTCATAAGTGGCAATACATCTTAATTGCCGCATTTTCTAGGTTTCATATGTATGAATTTAAACCAATGGGCATTTATAAACGTTTGTCTCGCTGAATATCGACGTTCTCGTGTGTACAGAATTATATTGTGGTTGTGAACGGTGTCGTGATAAACTGCTTCGCTGGTATACAGTTGCTCGCTTGTTAATACAACGGACTTTGGGATAGCTGAATTTGCAGGACTGGACAATGACGGACTGGAAAATGACGGACTGGATCCAGCAACGCCTGCTGCTGCAGTCCCACAACCACGGTGCTGTGAAGTTTGTTAGCACCAATCGATTCATCTAATCATCTGCATTCCAGTTCGTCATTTTCCAGTCTTGTATTGTCCACCCCGCGTTTCTGGTTGTCCGTCATTGTCATTGTCCTGCAAATTCAAGACATCCTGGTCTTGTAGGCCTAGGCCTTACTAACTGTTATTGATATACTGGATATAGGCCAATAGGCCAACTGCGTCGTTGCATGTAATGTACCGTGTTATTGTTGTTATGGTTGTAACAAAAAGTTTCGACAATAATAATTGTCGACATCAGCCTCAGGTAGGTAGTGTCAGCACATCAAGAACACTGCCGTCTATTAGAAGACACCTGGTATCAGTGATTTGCTACTCACAATAGCTGCTCGTCATTAGAGAATGCAAACCCGGGGGCTTTTTTAAAACCCCGGGTTTGCGGGTTTGACGGCCTCCAAACCCGGGTTCTCGGGTACCCGGGTTTAATTATGTCAGTCCGGCGGCCGGCCCGTGTTGACGGTAAGCCTACAGTTAGTGGTCACTTGTTAGAGACAGACTTGCGATCCGTAGGCTCCTGTACGCTACGCGGCGGCGGATGTCGGACATTTCTCCTACTGGACATTTCCCCTACCGGACATTTCCCCTACCGCATATTTGATGCCCCGGACAAATCCCCTACTGCAGCAAACGACATGTAGGACATTTCCCCTCCTGTGGCCAAATAAAGTTAAATTA